>ERZ1034980.1323-NODE-1323-length-14931-cov-12.042417_pt1 | contig 14931 bp, 7 predicted proteins | sample MGYA00520622_ERZ1034980 | MGnify/ENA primary metagenome ERZ1034980 (study PRJEB33766, sample SAMN09781791) | gut metagenome | biome: gut microbiome | host: Homo sapiens | place: Madagascar | study: EMG produced TPA metagenomics assembly of the PRJNA485056 data... | reverse complement strand
ATGAAAAAAATTTTTTTTGTAGCCACTGCTTTTCTTTTTTTACTAGCATACTTAGCCCTACAATACAAAAACGAACAAAACCTAAACAAAAGCCCAGCAAACATAAGCTGTGATATAAACCTAAACACCTGCGCTTTAAATAGCGCAATTACTGATATCAACGCCACTTTAAGCGTTGATCCAAAACCGCTAAAAGCTATGAATGAAAGTCTTTTTTCTTTTAGTGGTTTAGGCACGCTAGCTAAGCCAAGCGTGCGAATTTATGGGCTAAATATGGATATGGGCGTGATAAAATCCCAGCTCAATCAAGCAAATAAAACCTACCAAACAAAAATAATGCTAGCAAGTTGTACCCAAAGCCAAATGCTTTACCGCCTTGATGTGCTTGATGGCACAAATATAATCGCTAGCATTGATTTTGTTTTAAAACAATAAATTAAAAGGATTAGCATGTTTATCCCCTATTCTCGCCAAAACATACAAAACGATGATATAAGCGCGGTTTGTGCTGCCTTAGAAGATGATATTATAACTTGTGGCAAAAGAGTAGATGAGTTTGAGCGCGCACTTTGTGAATACATCGGCGTAAAATTTGCCGTGGTGATGAACTCAGCTACCTCAGCTCTCCACGCAGGCTATCTAGCCCTAGGACTTAGCCAAAATGATGAAATAATCACCTCTCCAATCACATTTGCGGCCACAGCAAATGCTGCTATTATGTGCGGAGCAGATGTGCGCTGGGCAGGCGTTGATGAATACAGTGGCAATATCGATATTTCAAGCATTCAATCCCTAATTAACCCGCGCACAAAAATCATTGTCCCTGTGGATTTTGGCGGGCTAAGCGTGGATATGGACGAAATTTTAAGTCTTGCAAAAAAACACAATTTGCTAGTGCTTGATGATGCTAGCCATGCCCTAGGTAGCACTTATAAAGGCGTAAAAGTCGGTAAAAAAGCAAATGCAAGCGTGTTTAGTTTTCATGCGATTAAGCCTATTACCACGCTTGAAGGCGGAGCCTTGCTTACAGATGATGAGCAAATCGCTAAAAAAGCAAGGTTGATTCGCTCTCACGGCATTAGCAAAAAAGAGCTTTGGGATAGCGATATAAGCGTGCTAGGATATAATTACCGCCTAAGCGATGTGGCTTGCGCGCTAGGACTAAGTCAGCTCAAAAAGCTTGATAGCTTCATAGCAAAACGCGAACAAATAGCCTTGTATTATGATAGCGAGCTTTGTAAAGAGCCATTTAATGAGCTTTTAGATATTATTAAAATTCCTAATAATCTTACATCTTCAAGGCATCTTTACCCTATTAAATTAGCCCCGCATTTAAGGGCGCATAAGGCAGAAATTTTTACAAAATTACAAAAAGCTGGCATAGGCGCGCAAGTTCATTACAAACCAAGCTATGAGTTTAGTTTTTACCGCCAAAAATACGGCACAATCAATATCCCAAGCGCAAAAAATTTCTATGAAAGCGAACTTAGCCTGCCTTGCCATCAACTAATGAGCCAAGAAGACGCAAATTTTATAATCAGCACGCTAAAATCGGTACTTACTCAGTTTAAGGCTAAATTTTAAACTTAGCCTTAAATTTCATTGCGAATTCTTAAAAAAACAGGAAAGCGTGGCTTTTTGTTTTTGGTTAAATTTTGATATTTATAAGTAATTATATCGCCGATTTTTAGGCATTTGGGCGCGCTTTTTATAGCTTGGCTTTTGTTTTGTTCTGTGCTTTTTATGCCAAAATCATCACAAAGTGCGCGCTCATCATCACTAAAACCTGAGCCGATTTTAAAACTAATCTTGCTTTTTAAATCCTTACAAAGCACAAATCCTAGCCGTCCTTTTAGCTTGCCCTTGCCTTCATTTATCGCGGTTATTTCGCATTCTGCGTCATAAAATTTTTTAAGTTTTAAGATATTTTTGCTTCTTGTATTTTCGTAATTTACCTTAGGATTTCTTAGCACCACGCCCTCGCCGCTAGCATTTGAAATTTCATCTAAAAAGCTAAATGCGTGAGCGCGCGATTTTATTGGGATTTGCTCTATTATTTTTATGCGATTTTTTAAGTTTTGGTGCTTGTTTAAGTAATCTTGTAAAACCGCCAAACGCTCGAATAAATCGCCCTTAGCATTAGGCACATCAAAAATCAAATATACAATTTCTTTCCAGCGTTCATCAGTGCTTGCTACAATAGAGCTAATGCGCTCAAAATCCCCGCGCTTAGTATAAAGCTCACCATCGAGCCAAAACGGCGGAAAATCCGCACTCCAAAAGCTAGGTTGGTTAAATTTTAAATTATTGCGCGATTTTAGGTTTTTGCCGTCCCAAATGGCGCGCACACCATCGTATTTTTCGCTCATTACCCAGCCACTTAAATTTTGATCCTTATAAACGCCCAAAAGCATAGCCGCATTTAATAAAAGCGGTGCTAAAAAAATTAAAATATAACGCATTTTTTGTCCTTAAAGGCTAGATTATAGCGTGTTTTTGCGCTTATAAAACAAATTTTAATCTCAATTTAGCTAACATTTTGGCTTTATTTTATTTAAGAAGGTTATATGAAAGCACGAATTGATGAGCTTTTACAACAAATTTGGGGTTTTAATAAGCTCTACATCGATTACAAAGAGATCAAAAATCTTAGCGCACAAACTGCTGCTATCATACTAGCTACCAACCCGCAAAATTACGAGCGTTTTGCTAGCTTGGATAGCTTTAAAGAGCTTTTTAAAAATCTTGATTTAGAGCTTAATCTTTATAATTTAGAACTTTTACAATCAAGCGCGATTTTTAATGTAAATGCCCTAAAAATCAAGCGTGCCGAGCTTTTAGAAGCACTTAAAATTTTAAGCAAAGAAAATCTTTGTGAGTTTAGCCATTTTGAAAAAATCAGCACCTTTTTAAACGAATTAAAACTTAAAGATTTAGCAACTTCTGCCCAGCTAAACACTAGCTTTTTACAAAATTTAGCCAGTTTAAATGAAATTTATAAAAGCCTTTGTGAGTATTTTAAAATTTCAAAGCAAAAAAGCCTTTATCAAAGGCTAGAAAACGCCGAGCAAAATGCTAATAATTCGCGCTTTTATGTAGCAATTACTGGCGTAATAAATGCTGGCAAATCAAGCACGCTAAATGCCTTAATGGGGCAAAATATCCTTGGCGTATCAAATATACCAGAAACTGCTAGCATAAGCGTGCTAAGCTATGCCAAACAAAAGCACGCTAAAATCGAGTTTTGGGACAAGAGCTTACAAGAGCTAATGGGCTTAGAAATAAAAGATTTAAGCGAGCTTAGCGTGAGTTTAGATGAATTAAAAAACTACACAGGCGCAAATTCTACCCTTGCAAGATACATAAAACAAAGCGAGATTTTTTTAGATTTAGAAATTTTAAAAGATGGATTAAGCATTGTAGATACCCCAGGGCTTGATGATGCTGTTATTTGGCGCGAAGAGCTAACTAAAAGCTATATCAATAAATGCGATTATATCTTGCATTTAATGAACGCCGCCCAAGCATCTAGCAAAAAAGATATGCTATTTATTTGCGAAGTGCTACAAAATGCTAAGAGTAGCGAATTTGGCGTGGTTTTAACCCATATTGATGAATTAGATGAAACAGAGCTAAAAAGCGCGCTAGAATACACAAAACAAAGCATAAAAACAGAATTAAAAGAATGTGGCTTTGATGAGAACTTGGCTAATAAGGTTCATTATTTTATGCTAAGCGCGCCAAAAAACATAGGCATAAACGAGCTAAAAGCGCATTTGTATGAAAGCTTTTTTGGCCAAAACTCTAAAAAAGCTAGCATAATTTTACAAAATTACAAAAAAGAGCTAGGGCTTATAATTTCAAGCTTGATAAACGAGGCGAGCCAAAGCCTAAGCGCGCTTATAAGCCAAAATAAAGATGACAACATCAACTCGCTCTTAGCCAAACAAAACGCCATCTTAAACGCCAAAAACCAAATAAACGCAAAGCTAGAAAATATTTTTAATGATTTGGCAAAACAAATAGAGCAAAAAAGCCAAATATCTAGTATTTGCGCTAATCTAGCAGGGCGCGTGATAGCCGATATCAAATACACAAAAGATAAAAAAAGCAAGATAAATTTTGATCGCATAAATATAATTTGTGCAAGTGGCATAAATGATATGTTGCTTGATTTATTGCGCGATAGCAGAGCCAAGCTTGATTTAGGCGCTGTTTTTGATGATATTAAGCTTAGATTTAATCTTACAAACTTGCCTGATCTTAGCTTTAACGCAAGAGAGTACTTACAAAAAAATGCCCCACGCCCAAGCTTTAATGATCTTAACAACGCACTAAAAAACGCCATAAAAAACGAAAGCGATCTAAGCAAGCTTAATTTAAATATTCAAAATTTGCTAAATGATTTTATTAGCACGCTAAATCCGCTTAAATTAGTTAGCGATTTGCTTAAAATTTGCGTAGATGAGCTTAAAAACAGCACCAATTTAGCCATAAATTCCATACAACAAAACCTAAACGAGCAATCAAGCCAGCTCCAAACACTCTTAGATCAAGCCAAAGAAGACAAAGCCAAACTAAAAGAACTAAAAGAAAATACAGCAAATGAATTAGAGTTTTTACAAAATTTATTAACAAGGTTAAAAGAATGCTAAAAGAGTTTATTGCTGAGTATAAAAGCCTTTATGATTTTAGTTTTTCGCAAGGATTTAAGGGTGAGTTTGAGCGATTTTGTGCTAGCGTTTTAGAGCCAAAGCTCCACCCAAGCAGCGAGCTTAAAGAGCGCTTAAACTCACTTGATTTTTTAAATTATGAACCGCCTTTTGTGGCGATTGTTGGGCAATTTAGCAGTGGTAAATCTAGCTTTTTGAATGCTCTTTTGGGAAGTGAAATTTTACCAACTGGTGTGGTGCCAGTTACAGCAAAGCCAACCTTTATCAAATACGCCCCGCATAATTTTTTAATGGCTTTATACAATGATGGCAGGCAAGAGTATTTAAGCCTTAGCGAGATTGGGGCCTTTGTGGATCAGCGAAAAGCTCTAAAAGATGTAAAGCATCTTTATATTTATTTAAATAATGAAATTTTAAAAGATGTTAGTTTTATCGATACGCCAGGGCTTAATTCGCGCTCAAATGCCGATACCAAAGAAACCATGCAAATCCTCCGCCAAGCAAATGCGCTAATTTGGATTAGCTTGATAAATAACGCCGCGCGCGCTAGCGAGATTAACGAATTAGAGCTAGTCCCAAGCACGCTAAAAGCAAATGCGCTGTGCTTATTAAATCAAAAAGATAGATTAAATGATGATGAAATAAAGCACGTTTTAGCCCACTGCGCCCTTACTTATAAAGATTTTTTTAGCGCAACTTATGCGATTTCAGCTCTAATGGAGCTTAAAGGCGAAGAAAATAGCGGATTTAGCGAAGTTTTTAGCTTTTTAAAGGGCTTAAAAAATAATAAAGAAAGCTTCATTCGCTCTAATTGCGCTTTAATCCTAAACTCATTAAACGCCCAAGAAATAAGAGCTAGTAGCATAATAGCCGAGCTAACATCAATCATTATGAGATTTTCAAACTCTTTTGAAAAAAAGCTAAGCAACCTAGAAAACGAATACAAAAAAGATTTTGAGCTAGCCTTTAATGAGCTTAAGCGCCACGCCTTAACAATTAGTGCTGAGATAAAAAACGCAATAAAAGAGCAAAAATGCGAATATTTTAAGCCAAAAAAAAGCATTTTAGGGGCGCAAAATTACGAAAAAATCAGCTATTCTTGCCCTGTGCTTGATAGCAACGAAGCCCTAAGCAAGCTAATTTATAATGACGATAAAATGAGTAAAATTTTTAGAAATTTTAAACGCGAAATGGATAATCTACACGCTAAAATTAAAAGCGATATTGATGAAATTATTGCCGTGCTTGATGATGAAATCAAGCTTTTTAAAGCGCGCTATGAAACGCTAAGAAAAAGCGATGAATTACACTCAGATAGGCTTTTTGCTGATATTAGGCAATTTAGCTGTGATGTCTATGCAAGCTTCATTAGTCCTTATAAAGCTGAATTAAATGCCAAATACGCGCATCTTGGGCTATTTTTTGAACGCATAAATATTAAAATTTCTACAAATTATCAAAACTCAATCCGCCTTAGCGTGGATTTTTTAGCAAACAAATTAGAACGCGCAAGAAAAGATTATGAAAGCGAGCCACTTAGTTTTAGCCTTTATTATCCAAAAGAAAACGAAATAACCGAGCGCGTGCTTAATGAGCTTAGTTATTATGAGTTTGAGAGCGAGTTTATCGGCACTGCGCCTTTTTGTGTGAAATTTTTGCGCTCTTTAAAGCAGGGCTTTTTTGAACTAAGCATAAAAAATATAAAAAGCCTAGATGGGATCAAAAAGCGACACAACGACAATCTTTTATCGTTTAAAGAACTTGAAAAATTTACAAAATTTGCCTAATGAAAATTAGGCAAATTTTAATCCTTGCTTAATTTATCCATTTTATCAAATTCCATATTTACCGCGCTTTGGCTTGGCTCGTTATTCATTTTAGAGATTAAGCCTGTGTAGTGATTTATCACCCAAATGCTAAAAGCTGAAAAAACAAACCCAGGCAAAAGTTCATAAACCACGCTATTAAGCCCAAAGCTAATCCACAAAAGCACGGTAATTCCGCCAACTAGCATACCAACAAGCGCGCTAAATGCGCTCATATTACGCGAATAAAGGCTAAAAAGCAACACAGGCCCAAAACTAGCACCAAAACCAGCCCAAGCATTGCCAACTACTCCAAGCACCGTATCTGTGGAGTTAAAAGCAAAAATAGTAGCTATAAAAGCTACTACCACAACGGCGATTCTCCCAGTTATTACTTGCGTTTTTATGCTTACTTCGTGCTTATAAAAAGCAAAAATAAAATCACGCGTAATCGAGCTGGCACTTACTAAAAGCTGGCTAGAAATCGTGCTCATAATAGCTGCTAGCACCGCTGAAATGATAATGCCAAGCACGAAAGGATGAAATAAAGCATTGCCAAGCTCTAAAAGCACGGTTTCGTGGTCTTTTAAAGGCTGCTGGCTAAAATACACAAAGCCAATTAATCCAGTAACGCTCGCGCCAATTAAACTTATAACCATCCAAGAAATACCGATTTTACGGGCAAAATCAAGCTCTGTATGATTTTTTATAGCCATAAAACGCACGATGATATGAGGCTGTCCAAAATAGCCAAAACCCCAAGCCAAAAGCCCTAAAATCCCCAAAAAACTCTGCCCCGCAAAAAGATTTAAATGCTCGCTATCAAGGGAATTTATCGTGGCAATAAGTCCATTTGGATTAAAATTTGTAGAGTTAAAATCAAGGCTAAAATATGCCATTAGCGGGATTGCCACCATCACAGCAAACATCAACGCACCCTGAAAAGCATCTGTCAAACAAACAGCCTTAAACCCGCCAAAAAATGTATAAAAAACAACTATCCCAAGCGTTAAAATCGCGCCGTATTCAAAATTTAGCCCAAAAAAACTAACAAAACTTTTGCCCCCAGCTATTATCCCGCTACTAACATAAAGAGTATAAAAAATTAAAATTAAAATGCCAGAGATTATGCGAAGGGCTTTTGTGCGATCTTTAAAGCGTTTTTCAAGGTAATCTGGTATGGTAATTGAATCATCTGCTACTTCTGTATAAATGCGTAATCTGCGCGCTAAATAGCGGTAATTCGCCCACGCGCCAATTACTAGCCCAAAAAGTATCCAAACTGTGCTAATCCCGCTAAGATAAAGCGCACCAGGAATGCCAAGTAGCATCCAGCCACTCATATCGCTAGCCCCAGCGCTTAAAGCAGTAGTAACTGGGCCTAAGCGGCGATTATCAAGCAAATATTCATTTAAATTAGATTCTCTTTTATAACTTAGCGCGCCAATTACTAAAAGCACGGCAAAATATATACCAATAGCGATGTATAGGCTCATTTATATCCTTTTGCAAAATGCGCGATTATAGCAAAAGTTTAGGGCTTATTAGCAAATTTTAAAATGAAGTTACACTAAAATTTACATCGCTATTTTCTAGTGGCTCATCGTCTTTACAAAGCTCTAAAAATTTTTGATACCATTTATAGTTTTTTACCACATCGGGCTTGTGCGTATTTAAAAAATACAAATGCTGATTTAAAATATAATTCATCACCTGGCGCGAGCGTTTATTTTGCCTAAAATACTCCAAAACATCATCTTCGCTAAATCTATATTTATAATGCTCTTCAAAAATTTCATCAATAGCTTTTAGTAAAGATTTTATATAATATTTAAGCTTTTTCATCATATTTGGAGCTAGAAGCTTTACTAGATCATCTGCGCCAGTGCTTATTAGCATCGCGCTATCATCAAAACCTTTTACATCTTTAAAATACTCGCTTATATCATAGCGCGAAAGCTTGGCTACTGGGTCGTTTGCTGAGCTAAGGATTATTTTTGCGCTGTTTTTTATAGAAGCTGCATTAAACTTAGCACCTGCGCCAAATTTTTTATCAAAAAACTCAGTTTTATCATCTGCATAAATGCTAAGCGGTAAAAATCCAACGCTATTTGCTGCTCTTTTAGCAAAAATAGGCGCAAATTTTTTATCTGGCTTATCTAAGCCAAAAAACTCGCAAATCTCGCACATACAATCATAGCTTTTTTCTCCAATAAAATCAGTTGTTTGTTTTAGCTTGATTTTATTTAGTGAGCCACTTAGCAAGGTAAAAAGCGCGCCATCGTGAAAAGTTTGCGTGTTATCAAGCATCCAGTAATCAATGCTATCAATACAAGGGCGCACATTCATTTCTCCGCCTTCGCCGATTTTTTGCATTTTTTTCTTTTCAAAAGCTCCGCCTTGTGGGTAGATTATCACCTTTGATAGTGTTTTTTTGGCGTTGGTATTAAAATTTAGAGCAAATTTTTTAAGATTTTCATCGTCTTCGTATTTTGTGTGAGTTATCATTTGCGGGTTATTTACCAAACTTTTTAGGTTTGAGATAGGATCGCGCACGATGTGAAGGGCTAGGCTAGCATCGATTAGGCTATAAAATTTCTTAGCATCGCTATCGTTTATAAAGTCATTTAGCTGTAAATAAACATACTTAAAACTCATAGCCTCAATTTCTTTATCTTCTAATCTTTTGGCTTGGGCTTTTCTAAACCCCTCAAAAAAAACAAGATGTTTTAGCATATTTACATAATTTGCCTTATTTGATGGGTTTTCTTTTTCGTCTTTTTCGTTTATTTTTGCGCCTCTGTTACAACCCACAGCCACAGCCTTACACATCCATAAAAACCTATTCATCGCAGTGCTTATGCCAACCCCGTGCGAGCCAAAAACCACAAAATCATAAAATTTTGGCAAAGGCAAATTAAGCGTCCAAGCATGTAAGGCATCTGAGCCGCCCCACTCCATTTTATCTGGATCAATTAGCGGTGGATAGGGTTTGTTTGCCCAGTGATCTTTAAATTTATCGCTATTTAGCCAAGGGATTATGTATTGTTGATAAGATTTTATGATTTTGGTATTTTCATCGTTTATTTCAACCTTGCCGATACTACAAATTTGCTCTGATGTCATAGCTAATCCTTAAACTTAATATTAGCTATATATTGTAGCCCCCCCCCCCTAAGGCTAGACTTAAATTTTTAAAATTTTAATGTAAATTTTAAAATTTATGCCAAAAAATGGCTAAATTTTAAAATTTGCGCTTTAAAATCAGGCTAAAAGAGCTTGTTTGATTTTATTTTCAAAATCTTTATTTACGCCAATTTGTGTGCGGTAAAGGCGCGTGGTATTTTGCGGGCATTTTAAATGTAAATTTAAGCGTAAAGAGCCTTTTTCTTTAAGGGCTAATGAATGAATGTTGATTATTACATCGTGGTTTAGCTCGCATAAATCTAGCTTTATATCTAGCTCTCCATCGATTTTGCTTTTTTGATTTTCTAGTTTTGGGGGATTAAAATTTAATTCATTTTGAAATTTAGGGCTTTTTTTGCGCTCTTTTGCTGGGCTAAAAGTAGGAATTTGGCTTTTATCTATGATAGCAGCTATGGTTGGCTTGCTAGCACTATCTTTTGATGGATTTATTATAACGCCATAAATTTCATCTAGGTTTAGGTTTTGTAAGCTTTCAATAATATCGCTAAATCCGGTTAATTGCGCGCTAGCACTTTCATCTATTAAATCCACTCTGGCATAAGCGTTGCCGTTTTTGCTAGTTTTTTGCTCAAAGGCGTTGATTTTTGCTATTAAAATGCTTTGGGTTTTTAGGCTAGCAAAATCGCTAATCTTAGCGTGCGCACTCTCAAAAAGCTGGGCATTTTGCTTTATTAGCTCATCGCTTATGCGCCCTGCTTTTAGCTTTACGCTTTTAGCCTCGCTTAATTCATAAGCCTCAACCAAACTTAATCTTAGCCTTTGATCGTTTTTGCTTACTTTAACCTTAAAAGCAAAAGGACCTGCTGGTTTATTTGCTATTTTATTATAAGCATCAAAAGCCGTAACCTCAACACTGCCATCAATATCCATAATGCTTAAAATATGCATTTTTTGTCCGCTATCAAAAATTTTATTATCGTATTTTTCGATGGTGCCTATTAGCAATATTTCGCTAGCATCGCTTATGCTTTCTAGCTGGCTTGTTTTGGTGTAAGTAAGGGCGCTTATTTGCTCTTTATATTCATCTAAGGGATGCCCGCTAGCATAAAAGCCAAGCACTTCTTTTTCATAAGTGAGCATATCTTTTTTGCTATATTCTTTAAATTCTCTTATAAAACTTAAATCAAAATTTGGATTTTGTAAGCTTTCATCATCAGCAAATAGCGAATCCGCAAGCGATTCTCTTGCTGTGCGCGCTAGCTTTGCTTGCTCTAAAATTTGCTCAATATTTTCCATAAAAGTGCGCCGATTTAAGCCAAAAATATCAACAGCACCAGCTTTTATTAAAGCTTCATAGCCTTTTTTATTAAAAATGTTGTATTGATTAAGCCTTTGTAAAAAGTCGCATAAATTTTCATAAGGTTTATCGCCACGCTCTTTAATAATAGCATCAACAACTGGCGTCCCAAGCATTTTAATGGATTCAAGCCCGTAAATTATCGCATCTTTGCCATCTTTACTAACAACAGAAAACTCCCGCATACTTTCATTTACATTTGGCGGTAGCATAATATAGCCTAGTCGGTTTATTTCGTCTTTGTATTTTGCGATTTTTTCTACATTTCCGCCCTCGCTAGTTAGCAAAGCAGCCATAAACTCAGCCGGATAATAAGTTTTTAAATAAGCCGTTTGAAAGCAAACCATACCATAAGCAGCAGAATGGGATTTATTAAAGCCATAAGCCGCAAATTTCATAATAAGCTCAAAAAGTTCATCGGCTTTTTTTTCATCATAGCCTTTATTTTTGGCACCTTGTAGATACTCGCTGCGGATTTTTATCATCTCGTCTTCTTTTTTCTTGCTCATCGCACGGCGCACTAAATCCGCCCCGCCAAGAGAAAATCCGCCTATTTCTTGGACTACTTGCATTACTTGTTCTTGATAAACAATCACCCCATAAGTTGGGCTAAGTATTGGCTTTAAGCTTTCAAAGGCGTATTCAGCCTTTTTATCTCCATGCTTAATGGCGATAAAATCATCAACCATACCAGAATCAAGCGGTCCAGGACGATAAAGCGCAATCATCGCAATGATATCTTCAAAACAATCAGGCTTTAATCTAGCTGCTAAATCTTGCATGCCAGCTGATTCTATTTGAAAAATCCCTAATGTATCGCCGCTTTGGATTGTTTTATAGGTTTTTGGGTCGTTAAAATCGATTTCTTCCCAGATTATTTCTTTATTAAAGCGTTGTTTTATTAGCTTTTTTGCGTGTTCTATTACGCTTAGGGTTTTAAGCCCTAAAAAGTCAAATTTTATTAGATCCACATCTTCGAGGTAATCTTTATAATATTGCGTTACATGCTGATTAGCTCTATTTGATGTTGGATGCCAAAGCGGGGTTTTATTCCATAATGGCTCGTTGCTTATTACAATGCCTGCTGCGTGCATACCGGTATTTCGCACATAGCCCTCCAAGCCACAAGCATATTCCCAAGTGCGCTCTAAAAGCACATTTTTAGCCATTTCTTCGGCTATTTTTGGCTCTTTTTCATAGGCGCCATCTTCGTATTCGCCTTTTTTGTTTTTGCGTTTTTTTAGCGTTATGCCTAGCTCATCTGGTATTAGCTTGGCAAATTTATCTGCCTCGTCATAAGGCACCTCCATCACGCGCGCTACATCGCGCACCGCGCCTTTTGCTAGCATTTTGCCAAAGGTAACAACTTGTGCTACATTATACTCGCCGTATTTTTGTATAACATAATCAATAACCTCGCCTCTTTTATCTTGGCAAAAATCCACATCAATATCTGGCATACTAACGCGCTCAGGGTTTAAAAAACGCTCAAAAAGCAAATTATACGGCAAAGGGTCAATATCGGTGATTTTTAACGCAAATGCCACCAAAGAACCAGCCGCAGAGCCACGCCCAGGGCCTACTGGTATGCCTTGATTTTTAGCATAACCGATAAAATCGGCAACTATTAGCATATAGCCCGCAAATTTCATATTTTCAATAATCTTAATCTCAGTATTTAAACGCTCCCAATACGCTTCGTGCTTGCTTTGATCTATAAATTTTAAGCGATCTTTTAATCCCTTTTCGCACATAAACTCAAAAAGTTTTGCATCGTTTTCTAGGCTATATTCTGCGTCTGGCTCGCTTAGGGTGAGATTGAAATTTTGTGCGTATTCGCGGGTGAATTTAAAATTTGGAGGCGTGGCATCGCCTAGTTTTATTTCTAAATTACATTTATTGGCAATTTCATTTGTATTTGCCACAGCCTCAGGAATATCAGCAAAAATTTCAAGCATTTCATCAGCGCTTTTTACATAAAACTCACTCAAAAGCGTTCGCTTTAATCTATCATCAAGCGGTAAATGCGCGTATTTGGATTCGTCATCATCAAATTCATCATCGCTATTTTTTGCTTTTACGGATTGGGTGTTGATTTTAAAAGAAATTTTTTGTAAGAGCGCTTGATCTTTAAAGGTGTAATGAGCGTCATTTGTAGCAATTAGCTTTGTATTTGTTTCAAGGCTTAAAGAAATTAAATCATTGTCTATGTTTAATTCATCATAAAGTCCGTGGCGCATAATCTCTAAATAAAAATCATCGCCAAACATTTCTTTAAATTCCATTATCACGGATTTTGCGTATTCATAGCCTTGTGGGTTGTTTTTCTTTAAATATTTTTCATTAAAATTTAGATTTCTTGCTATCTCGCCAGCCAAGCAAGCAGAGCTACAAATCAGCCCAGATGAATGCTCGCGCAAAATTTTTTTATTTATTCTTGGCTTGTAATAATAACCCTTAATATAACTCATCGAACTTAAATACATTAAATTTTTATAACCCTCTTCATCTTTGGCATAAAGGCAAATATGATAAATTGGATCTTTTCGCCCGATCTTCTCACCTGGGCGCGGCTCATAAAGCTTAAAGCTTAAATCCTCATTATTATGAATATAAGCTTCAAGCCCGATTATAGGCTTAATGCCAAATTTTTTCATAGTCTTATAAAACTCAATCGCCCCAAACATATTGCCATGATCTGTAATCGAGCAGGCCTTAACGCCAATTTCATTTAAATGTTTTGCTAAACTCTCAGTTTGGTTAAATCCATCAAGTAGTGAATATTCTGTGTGTAAATGTAAAACCGTATAATCCATAACTAGTCCTTAAAAAGCGAAATTGTAGCAAAAGAGCTTGAAATTTTAATTAACGCATTTAATAAGATTTGGCTTAAAATCCAGCGACAAAACGCCAAAATGGCAAAATGCTAATTTTAATGCCGTTTAAAATTTGGGATAAATTTGCGCTATTTGAGATGATAATTATTTCATTAAGATTTAGTTTTTGATAATCTTTTAAATGCTTTTTAATTTTCATCAAACATAAATCAGGGCTTAAAAACGGAGCAACGATTATGCCTAGCTTTTCATAATGTAAATAAAAATCCAAATTCGGCGCAAAATACACGGCTTTACTAGCTAATTGGCAATAAAGCATATTTAAGATTAAAGCGCGCGGATTTTTGCTAAAACTAAAAACGCCGCGCAGGGCAAAATCGCTAAAATATACGCGTTTTAGGCGTTTATTTTCTTGCTGGCTAAAAATTTCTAAAAACTCTATCAAACCTAAATTTTTAAGCTCTAAAAGTTCATTATAAAAGCTATCTTTACTAATTTTTAATTCATTTTTTAATTCATTAAATGAAGAAAGCGCGCTAAAATTCTCAGCGCATTTATTTGCGATATTTGCCATTATTTGGCGTTTTTGTGGGCTAATTTTTGAAAAAATGGCTTGTTTTAAATAATTTTTGTGAGCATTTAGCGCATTAAATGGCGAATTACCCAAATCCATAAAATGCGCAAAAATCGTGCTTTCATCAAAATTTCTTTTAAAAAAGGCTATAAACTCTTCATAATCTAACCCGCGCAAATAAAAGTTTTTAAAACCATCAATTTTTAGGCTTAAATCCTTGCTGATGATTAAAATTTCAGCCTCTTTGCATTGTTGTTTTATACGCTCTAAATCCTTTAAATGCTTGCTTGTGGCATTGTCAATACAAAGTGCTTTTATTTGAAATTTTAAAACAAACTCATTTATAATTTTTAAATCAACCCTCGCTCTAATATCATCTAAATCCACATATAAGAATTTATCAAAGCGCGATAAATGCGCGATAGCAAGCGTGCTTTTACCACAAAGTGGCGCACCAAAAAGCAGGGCAAATTTTGTATCTATTTGTAATTTTCTAGGCAAAAAATTGTTTATTTTTGGCGGATTTTCGTATAAATAT
>ERZ1034980.1319-NODE-1319-length-14955-cov-9.676577_pt1 | contig 14955 bp, 14 predicted proteins | sample MGYA00520622_ERZ1034980 | MGnify/ENA primary metagenome ERZ1034980 (study PRJEB33766, sample SAMN09781791) | gut metagenome | biome: gut microbiome | host: Homo sapiens | place: Madagascar | study: EMG produced TPA metagenomics assembly of the PRJNA485056 data... | reverse complement strand
GGGCCAGGAGGCGCGCGTGCTGAAGGTGGACCGCCACAAGCGCACGGCCCTGGTGGCCATGGGCGACGGGCCCAAGGCGCCCGTCGAGGTGCTCGCCATCGACGTGCCAGTGAAACGGTAGCGTGCATGCAGGCGGTTTTCAAACGAAGTGCATCGAAGAAGGCAGACGAGCCCCGCGAATCCCGCGAGGGTCGAATTTTGGCGACTGATTTTGAGGAGGGGCTTGGCAGGATGGGAGGTGCCGGACATATGGCGACGCGCTCGGAGCGACGTGAGGCCGCTGACTTGTATACCGTTGGCAAGTACGAGCCCAAGCTGACCGAGAACGGTATCCCGGCCGACGTGCTGGAGAAGCTGTTGCCCGGCGATGATGTAATCGAGCTCGCTGAGCCGAAGGTCGCCGGCGGAATCGTCTACCGTTTTGTGAAGCGCGCGTTTGACATCGTGTCGTGCGGGTGCGCTCTGATTATCCTTGCCATCCCCATGGGCGTCATTGCCCTGAAGATAAAGTCTGAGTCCCCCGGCCCCGTCATCTACGCGCAGCGCCGCGTCGGCAAGGGTGGGCGAATCTTCAACGTGTACAAGTTCCGCTCCATGTACACCGACGCCGAGGCGAGGGGCGTGCGGTGGGCGCAGGACAACGATTCCCGCGTGACGCCCTTCGGCAAAATCATGCGCAAGACCCGCATGGACGAGATCCCGCAGTTCTGGAACGTGTTCAAGGGCGACATGAGCCTCATCGGCCCGCGCCCGGAGCGCCCGGCCTTCTGCGAGGAGTTCGAGAAGCGCATCCACGGCTGGCACTACCGCACCATGGTGACGCCGGGCCTCTCCGGCCTGGCACAGGTGACGGGCGGTTACGACCTGCTGCCGAAAGAGAAGGTCGTGCTGGACCTGGACTACATCGAGCACCGAAGCCTGTCGCTGGATTTGACGATCATCCTGAAGACGCTCGGCGTCGTGAGCACGGGGGAGGGTGCACGATGAATGGGTGCCGCTTGCCCGAGTACAGCGTTCTCATGTCCGTCTACAAAAACGATAAGGCTGAATACCTCAATCTTGCCCTCAAGTCGATGGCAGACCAGACCGTGAAACCGCACGACTTCGTCGTGGTGTGCGATGGGCCGCTTACGTCCGAGCTCGATGTTTGCTTGGATGGCTGGCAGGAGTGTCTGGGTGACGCCCTCAACATCGTACGCCTGTCCGAGAACCACGGGCTGGGTTATGCGCTCAACGCAGGGCTTCCCGAGTGCAGATGCGACTTCGTGGCCCGCATGGACTCCGACGATATATCGAGGCCAAACCGCTGCGAAATTCTTCTTTCAAAGATGGTCTCCGAGAGTCTTGATCTTGTGGGCGGGGCCATCGAGGAGTTCGACCGGGTGCCTGGTGACATGGGCGCTGTTCGCATGCCGCCGCTTTCGAAGAGAGACATAGACACATGGTTGAAGGGAAGAAATCCCTTCAACCATGTGTCTGTCGTGTTCGACAGACATGTGGTTGAGCAGGCGGGCGGCTACGAGCTATTCCCCTGGATGGAGGACTACTGGCTGTGGGCGCGCATGATAGCCAAGGGCTGCCGCTGCGCCAATGTCCCCGACGTGGTGGTGGACGTGCGCACCGGCGAGGGCATGTACGCCCGGCGCTCCAACATGGCATACCTGAAAAGCCAGGTGCGCTTCTTCTCCGAACTGCGCAAGCTGGGCTTTGTGGGGCGCGTCGGGCAGGCGAAGGCCGTTGCCGAGCGCGCGGTCGCCACGCTTTTGCCGACGGAGCTGGTGAAGCTGGCATACAACAAGCTGCTGCGCGTCAAGGCTGGTGACGACAGTGGGCGATAAGACCATGCCCCTCGTGAGCGTGATTATGCCCACATATCGGCGGGATGACACCCTGAGGCGTGCCATCAAAAGTGTTGTGGGGCAAACTTATAAGAACATTGAACTCATTGTCGTGAACGACAACGGAGTCGGCGGCGATTACTCTCCTCGTGTGGGGGAGGTCGTCAGGTCGTTCGCCGCCCATGACGATAGGGTCCGTTTGCTCGAGCCTTCCGAACACAAAAACGGGGCTTTTGCCCGAAACCGCGGCGTCGAGGCTTCCTCGGGCGAACTCATCGCGTTCCTGGATGACGACGATTGGTGGGAGCCCATCAAGATCGAACGTCAAGTCGCCGCTTTCGCCAGCCTCTCGGATGACTGGGGGGTGGTGTCCTGCCGTGTGAAGCGCTACAGGGGAGATGAGCTCATCAGCGTCCTTCCCAAGCATCCTGATGGATATGTGTACAAGGACATCATGCTCCTCGCATCGGACTTTCCGACCGGCACACTCATGGTGACTCGGCCGCTCTTTGAGGAAATCGGCGGCTTCGACGAGGGCTTGATGCGGCATCAGGACCTTCAGCTGCTCATGCGGCTCACCTATAGAAAAAAGTTGCTGCAGCTCGATGAGCCTCTCCATTGTTGTGATGTGAGCGATGGTCAGAACAGGCTCGGCCCCGAGGCCCTCAGCGAGGCCAAGAAAGCCCTTTTTGATTCCGTCTCCGACGTCTACGGGAGCCTGCGACCTTCCGAGAGGCACGCGGTCGCGGCGGCGCAGAGGGCCGAGGTTGGCCGTATGAGAATCAAGAACGGCGAGACGTTGAGGGGCATCGCCGACATCCTCGGCCTGCTCACGGCTCCAGAGGCCTTGGCCAAGACTGTCGAGAAAACGTTCCTTAGGGCGCATGGCAATCGCGAGGCGCGGAAAGTTGTTGATGCCTCATGATGCAGGAGCTTTCAGCGGTCGGTGGCTTTGATGTTACTGCCTGCCCAGAGGAGAAGCGCTCCGTCCTCGAGCAGAGGATGATCGACTGGTTTCCCGCCGCTGCGCTATTCGTCTTCGTTGCGTATCACGGTCTTCGAGACACGATTGCGTCTTTCGTTGGTATGTACAGCCTGGTCGTGTACGCGCTGACGGGCATTGCCTATCTGCTACTGGCGGTCTATTGGTTGCGGGGAGGCCTGCATCTGAGTAGGCGCTTCATCGCGCTGCCGGCAGTTGTCTTCGCCGTGTTCGCATTCTACATAGTCGCGCGCGGTATCGACGAGTTCATCTTCGAAGAATATGCGCTCCCGCAGGCGATTAACCCGATGGGCGGCATGGTGGCGTTCCTTTTCCTTGCATCGCAGAACGACGCGCGCCGCGCCGACGTCGCCCTTAAACTGGCCACAGTCGTCATGACCGTCTTCCTCCAGTCCTCGCTGGGCAGCGTCATGCAGGCGACCACCGTCGCGGGCTACGACATGGGCCTTGGCTTTGACGCCCTGTTCTTCGCCCTGCTCTCGTTGCATTTCATCTTCGATGGCGAGGGTCCCAAGAGGCTGCCGATGACGGCGCTCTGGGCGCTCTGCGCGCTTGTCAACGTGGCGCTCATTCTGTCTTACGGCTCCCGCGGGCCCTTGCTCGGCCTCGTCGCGTTCACCGCCCTGCGCTTCCTCGTGTATGTCTTCGGGACTCAAGGTTCCATCTTGAGGAAGTTTCTCGTGTCCGCGTTCATCGTCTGCGCCGCAATCATCCTGGCCCTCTCCCTGGGCGACCTCGCCGCCGCGCTCAGCCATCAGTTGAACTCGATGGGCATCACCTCGAGGACGCTGGAGAAGTTTCTCTATTCCGATGTCGCCAACGACAGCGGGCGCTCGGTGATTTGGGGCGCGCTTATTCCCCAGATTACAGCACTGGGAAATGGACCCTTCTCGGACCAAGCGTTTCTCGGCCAGGGCAACTACTGCCACAACTTCGTGCTCGAGGTCTTCTATGACTTCGGGGTGCCCCTCGGCGCCGTCACGCTCGGTGTCCTCGCCTACTTCTTTGTGAAGGCCTTCCGGAGCTGCGGCGTCTCCCCGTGGTTCCTCCTCTTCCTGACCCTGCTCTCGTTCTGCATCGGCCGCCTCGCGCTCTCGGGCACGTTCTGGACCGAGACCTACTTCTGGGGGCTCCTGGCTGTGATGGGGCTGTGCACCGCCGATTTGAAGAAGGCTAAGGGTCGGCGTGGGTCTGTGGAGGCTGGTTCCTAATGGCCTCAAGGCGATACAACGCTGCCCGCAACATTGTGTGGGCTGTCGTCAACAAGGTCATGGTCATCATCATGCCCTTCGCGGTCCGTACCGCGATGATCTATTGCCTCGGCGTCGAGTACACCGGCCTGAGCAGCTTGTTTACCTCCGTGCTCACTGTCCTCTCGCTTGCCGAGCTGGGCTTCAGCAGCGCGATGGTCTTCAGCATGTACGAGCCTATCAACAAAGGCGACACTGCCAAGCTCTGCGCGCTCCTGAAGTTCTATCGCCTGGTATACAGAGTCATCGGCGTCGTCGTGCTTGCCGTGGGCCTCGCGCTCGTCCCTTTTCTGCCCATGCTCATCAAGGGAAGCGCGCCGGGCGGCATCGACATCTATGTGCTGTACGCCATATATCTGTCGAACACGGTCGCGAGCTACTTCCTCTACGCGCACAAGGTCTCGCTACTGACCGCCTGGCAGCGCGGTGACGTTGTGAGCAAGGTCGGTCTCGCCACAAGTGCGGGGATGTACGCCCTCCAGATTGCCGTGCTGGTCCTCGGCCAGAACTTCTACATCTACGCCGCACTGCTTCCGATTTCGACGGTCGCCAACAATGTGGCCTGCAACGTGCTCTCGAGGAGGCTTTTCCCCGACATCGTCTGCGAGGGGGAACTCGACCGGGAGACTGTTCGCGACATCGCGAGGCGCGTTTCCGGCGTATTCCTGTACAAGCTCAGCTCGACCACTAGGACGTCGTTCGACAGCATCGTCATCTCGACTTTCCTCGGCCTGGCGGTGCTCACGCAGTACCAGAACTACTTCATGGTCGTCAGCTCGGTGTCCGGCATGCTTGCCGTCGTGATCAACGCAATCACAGCGAGCGTCGGTGACGGCATCGTGTCGAAGTCGCCCGAGGAGAATCACAGCGACTTCAAGGTGTTCGTCTTCCTCTACATGAGTGTGGCGGTAGTCTGCGCGGCCTGCCTGGCCTGCTTGATTCAGCCTTTCATGCAGGTTTGGGTGGGAGAGGACCTCGCGCTGGCGGACGGCCTGGCCATGCTCTTCGTTCTTTACTTCTATGTGCAGACGATGGGCGACATCGTCTACCTGTACAGGACGGCGGCCGGGTTGTGGTGGCAGGACCGGGCCCGCCCCCTAGTGGAGACGTTCGCCAACATCGCACTCAACTTGCTCTTCGTGCACATCTGGGGATTCGCCGGCGTCCTGCTCGCGACCGTTGCGACGCTCGTGCTCATCAACTTCGGGTGGGGAGCGCACATCCTGTTCAAGCATTACTTCAAGTGCGGTATGGCTGACTACCTGGCACTTCAGGCGCGGCAGGCTGTCGTTGCGCTCGTCGCGTGCGCCGTCGCGCTCCTCGCGTGCGGCATCGTGGCTATCCCCGGCATCCCGGGCCTCTTCGTGAAGCTCGCGTGCGCCCTTCTGTGTTCCATGGCCGTGCTGTGGGCCTTCTCCTTCAAGTCCGACCTCTTCAAGCAGAGCGCGGCTTTTGTGGGGGGCACCCTTCGGCTTCTGTCCAAAAAAACAGCGTAAAGGAGACATGTATGGAGTTCATCAACCTCAAGAAGCAGTACGAGCTGATTCGTCCGGGCCTCACCGAGAAGCTCGACGAGATTATGAGGGAGGCCCATTTTATCGGCGGCCCCGAGGTGGGGGAGCTCGAGGGAAGGCTCGCAAGGTACGTCGGCCGCACGCACTGCCACGGCTGCGGTAACGGGACCGATGCCCTTCAGCTCGCCTACATGGCATACGGTATCGGGGAAGGCGACGCTGTGTTCTGCCCTGCCATGACCTTTATCGCCTCCGTAGAACCCGCCGCGATGCTCGGCGCCACGCCGGTCTTTTGCGACATCGAGCCCGACACCTACAACCTCTCGCCCGATTCCCTGCGCGAGCAGGTCGAGCGCGTTGAGCGTGAGGGCAAGCTCAGGGCGCGCGCCGTCGTGGCCGTCGACTTCCTCGGCAACCCCGCGCGCTTCGACGAGATCGGCGAGATCTGCCGCGAGCACGGCCTGCTGCTCATCGAGGACGCCGCCCAGGGCACGGGCGCCTCGTACAAGGGGAGGCGCTGCGGCTCGTTCGGCGACATCGCCTGCACGAGCTTCTTCCCCTCCAAGCCGCTCGGCTGCTACGGCGACGGCGGCGCCGTATTCACCGACGACGATGAGATCGACGCGCTCATCTCTTCCCTCAAGGTCCACGGCAAGGGGGCGAGCAAATACGACAACGTCCGAATCGGTATGAACTCACGCCTGGACACCGTGCAGGCTGCTGTTCTGCTCGCCAAGATGGATCTGCTCGAGGGTGAGATCGAGAAGCGCCAGCAGGTGGCCGCGCGTTATTGGGAGGCCTTCGACGGCAAGATTCAGACACCGAAGATTACCGAGGATTCCGTGAGCTCCTTCGCGCAATTTGTCCTCATTGCGGAGTCCCAGGAGCAGCGCGACGCCGCTGTGGCGGCGATGAAGGCGGTAGGCGCGCCCTCTCTCGTGTATTACCCGAAGCCCCTGCATCAGATGAAGGCGTTCGGCGAGTCCGTGGAGTGCTTCCCCAACGCGGAGCGATACGCGCAATGCAACTTCGGCATCCCGTTCTCGCCTTACATCACCGACGAGGAGCAGAACCAGGTGGTCTCCGCGGTCCTCTCGGCCATCAGATAACAACCTGAGGGAGGGAAGCCCAATGAAATGCGCTCTCATCGGCTGCGGCAGGATTGCAGTCAACCATATCAAAGCGGTGTCGAACAACGGTCTGGAGCTCGTCGCCGTCTGCGACGTCGATCCGGCCAAGTTCGACGTCATGTTCGAGAAGGCCGGTTGCGGGGAGTTCCCGGAGGCCGTGCGTTGCGCAGACTACGTGGCCATGCTCGACGCTCATCCCGAGATCGAGCTCGTCGGCATCGCCACCGAGAGCGGGAAGCACGCCGAGATCGCGCTGGAGTGCATCTCGCGCGGCGTCAACGTCATCATCGAGAAGCCGATGGCCATGTCCATGGAGGACGCCGATAGGATTGTCGCTCTCTCTGAGGAGAAGGGCGTCAAGGTGGCGGCCTGCCACCAGAACCGCTTCAACCTGGCCATCCAGAAGCTGAGGGGCGCTGTGGAGCAGGGCCGTTTCGGAAAGCTGTCCCACGGCTCCGTCAACGTGCGCTGGAACCGCGGGAGGTCCTACTACGACCAGGCCCCCTGGCGCGGCACCTGGGAACAGGACGGCGGAACACTGATGAACCAGTGCATCCACGGCATCGACCTTTTGAGGTGGATGCTCGGCGGCGAGGTCGAGGAGGTCTACGGCGCGACGCGCCAGCGCTTCCACGACTACCTCGAGGCCGAGGACGTGGGCGTGGCCGTGCTGAAGTTCAAGAGCGGCGCCGTCGGGACCATCGAGGGCACGTCGAACGTCTACCCAAGGAACCTGGAGGAAACGCTTTACGTCTTCGGCGAGAGCGGAACCGTGAAGGTCGGCGGAACCTCGACGAACAACATCGACGTGTGGGAGTTCGCCGACGAGACCGAGGCCGACGCCGAGGCCAAGGGCCTGCAGGAGGCCACGAGCAACGTCTACGGCAACGGCCACACCGCGCTCTACGCGGACATGGTCGACGCCATAGAGAACGATCGTGCGCCGTACGTTGACGCCGTCGCGGGCAGGAACGCCCTGGAGATTGTGCTCGCTATCTACAAGAGCCAGAAGACCGGCGAGCCGGTGAAGCTCCCCCTGCGTGGCTTCTCCTCGACCGATATGGCCGGCGAGTTCGACAAGTAAGGAACAGAGTTGCCTTTCATCAAGCACGTCAAGACCATGATGCGGGTGGGTCTGGGCCCTTCAGCCAAATGGGTGCGTGACCGCGTCGTCGCGCACTTCGTGCCGGCCATCCACGCGAAGCGCTGGGCGCGGCGCTCCTCCGAGCCCGGCTACTCCGGGCTCGTCGCCGAGCCGCGCGAGGTGCCGTTGGTGTTCTCACTGACGACATTCCCTGCGAGGACGGGCACCGTGCACCTCGTCATTGAGTCTCTGCTCATGCAGGACTGCAAGCCCGACGCGCTGGTGTTGTGGCTGGCTCGGGAGCAGTACCCAGGCGGCGAGGCCGACCTGCCCGAGGGCCTGCTGGCACTCAAGCGGTACGGGCTCGACATCCGGTGGTGCGAGGACATCCGCTCCTACAAGAAGCTCGTGCCGACGCTGCTCGCCTTTCCCGGTGCCGCCGTGATCACGGCGGACGACGACATCTACTACGGCCCGCACTGGGCCGAGAAGCTCTACCGGGGGTACTTGGCCGACCCCGAGGCGGTGCAGTGCCACAGGGTGACGAAGTTCTATAAGGAGGGAGGTCAGTGGCGCACCTCTCCTGGCGGTTACGACGTGTACCCCTTCAAGACCTACCTGCACAAGCTGACGGGGGGCAGTGGCGCGCTCTACCCGCCCGCGCCACTGCCCCCCGAGATGGTGGAAGAGGCTCTGTTTATGGAGGTGGCGCCGACCAGCGACGACATCTGGTTCTGGCTCATGGCGGCCCGCGCGGGGCTGCGCTGCAACGTGGTGCGGGGCAGCGAGCCGGCGCTGCACTACGTCGAGGGCACGCAGGAGCAGGCGCTTACCAAGGTGAACGACCAGGGCGAGAAGCTGTTCTGGAAACAGCTCGACGCCGTGCTGGGGAGGTTCCCCGATGCGGCGAGGATTCTCGACGACGAGTGGGAAAAGGTCGCGCGCGGCACTCGGCGCGGCCGGATTGAGGAGGTTTAGGCGTTGTCCATTGACAAGCAACTCAGGCGGCTTGCGGCCAGTGTGGCGACCTACGGGCTGGCCTATGTGGTCGAACGTGCGCGCTTGCCGCACGAACAGGCGGCGAGCCTGCCTTGCATGAAGAAGCGTCAAGCGCGTTACGCAGGCATGTCGCAGGAAGAGCGCGCCGATGAGCTATGTCGGTTGTTCAAGTGCGGCACCGGAAGGAAACTTGACCTCTCCGACCCCAGGACCTTCGACGAGAAGATGCAGTGGCTCAAGCTCTACGGGGGGTCATCTTTGCGCACGCGCCTCATAGACAAGGTGGCGGCCCGGGAATGGGTCGCCGAGAAGGTGGGAGAGCGCTATGTTGTGCCGACACTGGGCGTGTGGGACAGCTTCGACGACATCGACTTCGGCATGCTGCCCGAGCGCTTTGCGCTGAAATGCAACCACGGCGCGGGCTACAACATCATCGTACACGACAAGGCCAGGCTTGACCTGGCCGACGCCAAGCGCAAGGTGGACGCCTGGATGGGCGAGAACTACGCCTACGGTCACATGATGGAGCTGCAGTATGAGGACATAGTCCCCAAAGTGTTTGCCGAGGAGTACATGGAGAACGCCGGCGGCGACATCTACGACTACAAGATTTACTGTTATGGCGGCGAGCCCCGCTACACGCAGTTCCTCTGCGACCGGGCAACGGGCCTTCGCATGGCGTATTTCGACAACGATTGGAATAAGCAGGCGTTCCGATATTCTCAGCACGCTCTCATTGCTGAGAATATCGAGCGTCCTGAGAATTTCGGGGAGATGCTCGACGTGGCCCGGACGCTCGCGGAGGGGTGGCCTTTCGTGCGCGTGGACCTGTACCGCCTGGACGACGGGACGGTCAAGTTCGGCGAGATGACCTTCATTCCCGCCGGAGGCATGATCGACTGGGTGCCGGAGAGCACCGACCTGATGCTCGGCGAGCCCATCGAGTTGCCGCTCGGAAAGACCGGGAGGTAGCCCATGCGAGTGTTGATCATCGCCCCCTACTTCGCCCCCAACCCCGAGGTTGCCGCCGTCCGTATGGTGAGCCTGTCGGCGCAGCTCGTGGCCGACGGCCATGCGGTCACCGTGCTTTGCCTCTCGCGCGAGGGGCTGCTGCGCGAGAACACCCCGGAGGAGCTGACCGCGAAGGTGCCGGACGGCGTGGGGACCATCCGCTTCGACATCAAATACTCGACTGTGCCGCTCGTGGCTGACTACGTGAACGGCAGGCGTTTCGTGCGGACCCTGCCGGGCCTCGTCAACCCTTCTGAATACGACGTCGTCCTCAACACGTGCGGACCCTACTACCCGCTCGAGGCCGCGCCTGTAATTTCGCGTTGGGGCATTCCCTACGTGCTTGACTTCCGCGACCTTGGGGCGATCAACTACCGCCCCTCGATTGTGTCGGGCTCCAGGGCGGGTGGAGTGGCGAAAGTCGCCCTCAAAGGCCTCTACGGGAAGCTTCTCATGCGTCGAGAGCGCAGGGCGGTGCACCTGGCCGACCGCTTGATTTGCGTCAGCGACATCGACCTTTGCGCCATGAGGGAGGCTTACGGCCTTCCTGCCGCGAAGTCGTGCGTCGCCACCAACGGGTTCGACGAGGTCAGGCTCGGCTCCATACGTCCAAGCGGCGAGAAGCCCTTTGGTCTCACCGCCGCCGTGTTCGGCAAGTTCATGTACTACGACAAGGACAAGGCCGCCGCCATCTTGGAGGCGCTCTGCGAGGTGCGGGCGGGTGGCGTTGACGCGGGGCTCGCCCACATCGGCAAGAAGTACGACTGGATCGACGGGGTCATGGAGTCCAAGGGCATCGATCCGGCCTGCTACGCGAACCTTGGGCTGATGGAGTACCAGGCAGGCATGGCACGCCTGGGGGACGCCGATTTCTTCGTGGTTGAGGACACCTCGCCCGATGACGTCGGGACCAAGATCTACGACTACATCTTCTGGAACAAGCCGGTCGTCGCGGTGGTGCCGCCCGAGGGGCCGCTCGCCAAGCTGCTCTCGGGCTTTGCCAACGGCTTCGTGTGCACGACGAGCGACGAGGTTCGCGCTGCGGTGGAGAGGATCGCGGCGGAGCGCTTGGACTGCCTTGACCCGAACCTCGACCGCGACCGGTTCTCGCGCAGACACCAGAACAAAATCATCGAGGGCGTCCTGGAGGACGCCGTGAGGGGGCGCGCGAGATGATTCGCACGAAGGAAGACCTCCGTCGATACCTGGAGGCCGACAAGGCGATGCTCGAGCGGGGGGGTGCGTCCCAGCTCCGTGGATTACGTCTGGAGGTTCGAAAGACTCCTTCGTCGCTCGGAGTATTGGCACAACCGTCCCAAATCTCCGTTCTCCCTCGTCTGGGGGAAATTTCTCTCCTTGCGGCTTGCGCGGATGGAGGCGAGGCTCGGCTTCTCAATCCCGCTCAACGTCTTCGGCAGCGGCCTCAGCATCGCGCACGTCGGCCCCATCGTGGTCAGTCCTTATGCGCGCATCGGCAGAAACTGCCGGATACACGTGGGAGTGAACATTGGCACGCGCGCGGGGGTGCCCGATGAGGCACCGACCATCGGAGATGACGTCTACATCGGCCCCGGCGCGAAGCTTTTCGGCCCAATCGAGGTGGCTGACCGTATCGCCGTGGGGGCGAACGCCGTGGTGAACAAGAGCTTCACGGAGCCCGGCGTCTCGGTCGGGGGTGTGCCGGCGCGGAAGATAAGCGACAAAGGGAATCCGGACTACAGGGAAGGCAGCGACGAATGCTAAGGGAACTGGTCAAAAGGGTCCTTTATCCCCATTCCTATTCCTCCGAGGCTTTTGCAAATCACTTGAGGAGCTGCGGGGTCGAGGTCGGGCATGGGTGCTACTTCTTCGACGCGCGGACGATTAACGTGGATTTGCAGAGGCCGCACATGCTGCGGTTCGGAGACTACGTGAAGGTGACGGGGTATGTGCACATCCTCTGCCACGACTTCAGCCGGTCGGTCGTTCTGCAGTCGGGGGGGGGTCACTTCGGAGAGGCTCGGGAGACCTCCATCGGCGACAACGTGTTCATCGGGACGCACTCCATCGTGCTGATGGGTTCGCACATCGGGGCCAACTCGATTGTGGGCGCGGGCTCCGTCGTCTCGGGGGCGTGGCCCGAGGGGTCGGTCATTGCCGGCAACCCTGCGAGGCTCGTGTGCACGCTGGACGAGTTTGCCGCTAAACGCGAGCAGCGGGAGCTTTCGAGTGCAGTTGAGTATGCGGCCACTTTCAAGGCACGCAGAGGGTTTTGGCCGAGCGCCGAGCAGATGACCAATGCGTTCGCATGGCTTTACCTGCCTCATACGGAGGAGACGCTTCACGAGCATGCGGGGCTTTTCAGGCTCAACGGGGTCGATCCCGAGGTTTTGAAGAGGGCTTTTCTTGCCTCGAAGCCGAGATTTGCCAGTTATCGGGAGTTTTTGGATTACTGCGCTCAGGACGGGCGCGAAGACTAGGAGATATTCAAATGAAGATTGCAGTCGCCGGCACCGGTTATGTGGGGCTGTCTCTCGCCGTTTTGCTCTCACAACACAACGAGGTCCATGCCCTCGACATCGTTCCCGAGAAGGTCGAGAAGATTAACGCTTTCAAGTCGCCCATTCAGGATGACGAGATTGAGCGATTTCTGAGAGAGGCCGAGACGGGAACGCGCGAGCTTGACCTGCATGCCACCGTGGACGTGGCACAGGCCTATGCCGGTGCCGACTACGCCATAGTGGCCACGCCGACGAACTATGATTCGGAGCGTAACTTCTTTGACACTTCGAGCGTTGAGGCTGCCATCGAAGCCATTCGTTCGGTGAACCCGACGGCGTGGATCGTCATCAAGTCGACCATCCCTGTGGGTTACACCGCAGGTCTGCGCGAGCGCCTGGGTGATGACCGTATTTTCTTTAGCCCTGAGTTTCTGCGCGAGGGCAAGGCGCTTTACGACAACCTGCACCCGAGCCGCATCGTGGTGGGGGCGCCGAAGGATGATGAGGAGGCCGTGAAGGCCGCCGAAGCGTTCGCCGAGCTTCTGGCTCAAAGCGCTGACCCCGCTGAGCTCACCCGAACCAATGCCGATGGCACGGTGGGCATTCCCAAGCTTGTTCTTGGCACCACCGAGGCCGAGGCCGTGAAGCTTTTTGCCAACACCTACCTCGCTCTTCGCGTGGCCTACTTCAACGAGCTTGACACCTATTGCGAGGTGCGCGGCCTCAACACCCGCGATGTGATCGACGGCGTGTGCCTGGAGCCCCGCATCGGCTCGCACTACAACAACCCCTCCTTCGGCTACGGCGGCTACTGCCTGCCCAAGGACACCAAGCAGCTCCTGGCCAACTACAAGGACGTGCCGCAGAACCTCATCGAGGCCATCGTGGAGGCCAACCGCACCCGCAAGGACTTTGTTGCGGATGAGGTGCTCCAGATGGTGTGGGACAAGGTGTACGACGGAAAGACCAAGCCCGTGGTGGGCGTGTACCGCCTGACCATGAAGTCGAACTCCGACAACTTCCGCGCCAGCTCCATCCAGGGCGTCATGAAGCGCGTGAAGGCCAAGGGCGTGCCGGTTGTCGTGTACGAGCCCACGCTCGACGCGCCCGAGTTCTTCGGCAGCGAGGTGACGCACGACCTTGAGGACTTCAAGCGCCGCTGCGACGTCATCGTCGCCAACCGCTGGAGCGACGACTTGGCCGACGTGGCGGACAAGGTGTACACGAGGGATTTGTTCAAGAGGGACTAAGGTAACACTGTCTAACGACCCCGCCCCTTCCGAAAAGTCACAATCGGGAAGGGCGGGGTCTCGTCATGGCCATTTGTCCAATGTTGTCTAGAACGTACGGGGCGGGGGCAGTAGGGCGGATGGCTTGTGGCACTCTGTTTTATGTTGCAGAGAGAAGCCATGCGAACGAAGGGGACAAAACAAGGCCCGGTATAAATACGACAAGAGCTTTGATCTCAAATCAAGGCTCAAATCAAGGACTTCGATTTTCTCTTCAAGATGGGTGACATCTGGCTGCCTCCCAGCGCATAATGCCATTGAATAAAAAAACCTACTGGATTTGTATGGGCGTGCCTGCGAAATCGGATGCGCTCTAGTTTTATTCAGGGCTGGTTTTGCCCTATATTCTCGCGATACGCAAAACCTTCGGGTTTGTAGGGGCGGAGCTGCTTGGCGGTTTCCCTCCATTTTTATGGAGGGAAAGCAGGCCACTGCCCGATGGCAGCAGCCTGAACCCCCCCATCCTCCCGAATGAATCAATTTCAACCAGCAGAGGCGCCCACGTCGGCATCCTTGGCGACTTCGCCGATGCTGCGCCGGCCGGGCTCTCGGTCCCCGCCCGTCCGCCTGCCGGCTCCATTCGCGCCTTCCAAATTCCCTGATACCGTGCGAAAACAGCACGTAGGCCACGGGCGGCGGAGCTTCTGGTAGTATTCGGCCCACTATTTTGCGGCGGCCCGCGGGCGGCCCAGCATGCCAAGGAAGAGGGCCACATGATCTTTGAGGCGATGATCGTGGACGACGAGGCGCCGGCGCGCGTCGAGCTGCGCAACCAGCTCGAGCTCACCGGGCGTTTCAAAGTGGTGAGTGAGGCGGTGTGCCTGCAAGAGGCAATCGCCAAGCTCAGGACCCATGAGGTGGACGTGGCGTTTATCGACCACAACATCGTGGGCGCGGGCACCACCCTTTTGCCCGACTCGCTCGGTGAGCTGGCCAAGGTTCCCATGTTTGTGTTCATGACCGCCTACAGCGACTATCGCGACGACCCCTTCGGCATGCAGCCTTTTGATTGGCTGGCAAAGCCGGTGGAGAGCAAGCCCCTACTCAAGGTCGTGTCGCATATCGAAGACGCCTACCGCAAGGCGGTGAGCAGCCATGAACGTATTGGTCTTTAACGCGGGGTCGAGCTCGCTCAAGTTCAAGCTGTTCTCCTATCCTGAAGGGGCCGATTGGGAGGAAGTCACTCCCGACGAGCTTGCGGGCGGGCTTGTGGAACGCGTGGGCAGCGAGAGCGCCCGCCTTGTCATGCACGAGGGCGCCGGCAGCGAGCAGGCCACCGAGCTTGTCCGCGCCGCAAGCTGCGTGGACGCCCTCGAGATTGTGCTTGATCGCATCGCGGGCCCGGGTCGCGTCTTGG
>ERZ1034980.1313-NODE-1313-length-14989-cov-15.663720_pt1 | contig 14989 bp, 18 predicted proteins | sample MGYA00520622_ERZ1034980 | MGnify/ENA primary metagenome ERZ1034980 (study PRJEB33766, sample SAMN09781791) | gut metagenome | biome: gut microbiome | host: Homo sapiens | place: Madagascar | study: EMG produced TPA metagenomics assembly of the PRJNA485056 data... | reverse complement strand
TTGCAAGCACTGCTTCCGCCGGACTCTTGCCTACTGCGCCCTGACGGTGGTGCGTTAGCATCGCCGGAAGAAGTACCCTTGGGGTGCACGAACTGCTGTGAAATCGTCGGCAGTTATGGAATAACCAACGTTTTGCAAACTCCGCAGTCGGGTGGTTGCGTTAGTTTCTCAGTCTTTCTAGGCAGCGCAGCACGCAGAGGCAAGGGGATAAGCGGAGCGCCGCAGCCGACTTAATCGCGTCAAAAAACCTGTTGCGAGACGGTACGCACAAAGCACGTCAGAATCCTGTCCTGCATTAACCCCCAGGGGATTAAAGGGGGTCGCAACCCCCTTTGCACGCCTTTCTCCTCTATCTTTCGTCGTGCAACGAAAGATGGAGCCGCCGGAGGCTGTACCGAAAAGAGAATGCCCGTAAACACGTAGAACTCAAAATCATCTGCCCCCGGAGGGCGCCCGATTAGTAGAGCGGCTGGTAAAAACGCAAAACAAACAACTGGAGCCCCCGGAGGGCGCCCGATTAGCAGCGCGGCTGGTTAAAACGTAAAACAAACAAGATGGAGCCACCGGAGGGACCAGCAGTACCGAAAAGAATCAGGTTGGTAATACGGTAAAACCCATTTAAAAAGAACAGCGCAGCAGTCCCAGCCGCTGCGCTGTCCAATTCTCACTGATGCTTCCCTTAAGCTCCAACCTTGCAGCGCCAGACGAACGTCACAATATGCGCTCTGGTGGCGCCGGCATTGGGACTGAAGGTGGTTTCGCCGGTGCCGTTGGTGATGCCGTTTTCCACCGCCCACTGTACCGCCTTGGCATAGTATTCGCTGGCGGCAACGTCAGCAAAGGGATTGCTGCCCTCCGCTGCCGGAGACTGTTCCGCACGCCACAGGAACGTGACGATCTGGGCTCTGGTGCAGGTTGCCTCGGGGCTGAAGGTGGTTTCGCCGGTGCCGTTGGTGATGCCGTTTTCCACCGCCCACAGCACCGCATCGTGATAGTAGCTGTCCTTGGGAACATCCGCAAAGGGCATTGTGCCGGTCTTGGGGGCAGGGGAACCCGCTGCTCTCCACAGGAAAGTTACGGCTTGGGCACGGGTACAAATGTCGCCCGGGGAGAAGAGATTCGTGTCGGTACCGTCTGTGATGCCTTCTTTGGCCGCCCAGATCACCGCATCCTCATAGTAGCTGCCCGCCGGAACATCGTCAAATTTGCCGGTGGCGGGAATCTCCTTGCCGCCGGACAGCTTTTCGCCGCAGCCCTTGCAGTAGGTGTCGCCGGTGTAGCCCTTCTTGGTGCTGGTGGGGTCCTTTTTATTTTTCAGCTCTGTGCCGCCGTCGTGGCTTGCGGGATCAACTGCGCCGTATGCCTGCCCGCAGACCGTACAGATTGCCTTTTCATGGCAGTTGGCGGTGCCGCCGGAGCAGTCTTTGGTTTCCTTGTGACCTGCGTCACGGGAACAAATGCGGGTGTGGGTGCCGTCGCCGTTCGGAGTCCATGCGCCGAAGTCGTGACCGAGAATGTTGCCGGATTCGAAGGTCGCTTCAACGGCAGTTCCGGCGGAACTCAGACCGCAGACCTTGCAGGACTTATAGTACACTGCCTTTTCGGTGCAGGTGGCGGCGGATTTCAGATATTTTGCATCCACGGTTTCCGCGGTAAAAGCATGGACTGCCAGCTCACCGTATTCGCCGCCGCAGCTTTCGCAGACTGCCTTCTTGGTGCAGGTCGCGGTGCCGCCGGAGCAGTTCTCGGTTTCCGTGTGGCTTTGGTTGTTGAAGCAGGTGTGGGTGTGGGTACCGTTGCCGTTCGAGGTCCATTCGGACCAGCTGTGTTTCTGCGGATTCTTCTCGCCATATTTTTTGCCGCAGACCTCACAGGTTGCCGGGCTCACGCAGTCCGCTTCGCCGCCGTTGTGAGCCGCTTTATGGAACGTTGCGCCGCAGCTCTTGCATACCTGCCAGTGCTCTGTTTCAGTGGCTTCCCAGCCGCTGGCTTGAATGTGGGTATGGGCATCCCCCTGACCCGTGAATACCGGCAGGGTTCTGTTCGCCGCGGCGAGATATTTGCATTCGTCTGCCCAGGGATGGTCGCTCTCAGCGCGGTTATTGATGAGCAGCTTCAGCACCGTGCCGTCGGAAAATTCCGCGACGGTTTTGGCTGCGGGGTCCGTGTCCGTGTCGCTGAGATAGTAGCAGTTGGAGGGCTCGTCCATCATGTAGTCGCCTGCGATTTCACCGGCATATCGTTCGGCAGTGACTTCGCCGACCTGATAGCAGTTGGAAATAGATCCGCTCATACACCAGCCGCAGATACCGCCGGTGTCGGTGGTGCCGGTGACTTTGCCGATGTGATAGCAATCGCGGATGATTGTCAAAGCGCTTGAACTGGGAATATATCCCACAATTCCGCCGACTCTGCTGTCCCTGCCTAAGAAGGATATGTCACAGAGGCTGGCGCAGTTCTCGATGGTTTCTCTCTCGGCATAGCCCGCAATGCCGCCGCACCATCCATGGTCAACAGTACAGTTCACCGAGCCTGCCACCGTCAGATTCCGGATGGCGCCGTCTTTTACGCAGCCGAACAGACCGGCGCGCGTGTAATTGCCGGTTATTTTCAGATTTTTGATGGTATATCCCTGCCCGTCAAAGGTGCCGGTATAGGCGCTGTCCCTGTCCGGACCGATGGGCGTCCATTCCTCATGATTCAGGTCGATATCGTTCACCAGAACGGCGCACATGTCAGTGTTTCCACTGTTGACGAGATCGCGGAACAGCTTCAGATCGTCTGCGTTGGAGAGCAGATAGGGGTTTTCCGCAGTGCCGCCGCCGTTCGTGGCAAACACCGCCGTTGGCAGCAGGGTCAGCACCATACAAAGCAGAAGCAGGGTGCTGAGCAGTCGTTTCTTCATGGTCATTCCTCGCTTTCTTTTCTTTGGATTCCGCAGGGTGGAGTTCCGTGCTTTTGATCTGGTGTGTACACCAGGAGTATAGCATAGAGATGAACCGGACGCAATAGCAACCGCAAAATCGCGGCAGCTTTTTCCGCTGCGCCCAAGCCCCGTCTCCCGCCGCGTTAATTCGTTTCCAAATGGAAAGCAGCCGCAATCTCATGGGAGCCAGATTTTGCCACCCTGCGGCAGCTGGCGGCGTTCTTCCATGTTTCCACTGACTATTTGCTCAGTTACCATTCCGGTCAGGCGTCGTCCTGGCAGGAGGAGGAGCTATTGCGGATTTTCCGCACCCTCACCGAGGAGCAGCGGGCGGTTTGCGTGGAGCAGTGCCGGGTGTTCGTTCGGATGAACCGGCAAAGGGCGCAGGGAAAATCATCCTAGTGGATTTTCAGGGAAAACGGGGGAAGCGGTAAAGGCTGAGCTGCCGCGGTTGCGGTTTGGATTGGTGCATCGAACGGGCAGCTCCGAATGTCATCCTGTGAGCCACAAGCGACGATCCTGCCGCCGTCCTCTCCGCCCTCTGGTCCCATGTCGATGAGGTAGTCAGCGCTGCGGATAACGTCCAAATCATGTTCGATGACAACGACTGTCGCTCCGTTGGCAATCAGAGTATTGAACACCTTCAGCAACGTTTCCACATCCTTTGGGTGCAGACCGATGGTCAGCTCGTCGAAAACGAAGACTGAGTCCGTCTGCTTCCTGCTCATCTCACTTGCCAGCTTCAGCCGCTGCGCCTCGCCGCCGGAGAGCGCGGGCGTTTCCTCGCCCAGCGTCAGATAGCCCAGCCCCAGATCCATCAGTCTTGCCGCGACCTCCAGATAGGACTCGCAGATATTCTCCGCCATGCTCCGCATTTCCTCCGGCAGAGACTCCGGCACGTGCTTCACTCATGTGATGGAGTCTTTCAGCGTCATCTTACAGGCATCCGCCAGCGAAATACCCATAAGTCTTGGCGCTCTGGCTTCTTCTGATAGTCTTGTGCCGCGGCACTCCGGGCAGACTTCCTCTTTCAGAAACTTCTCCACCCGCTTCATGCCCTTTTCGTCCTTAACCTTGTTCAGCGCATTGAGGACGGTTGCCGTGGCACTGTAATAGGTCATATCCAGGTCGCCGACCGGCTCTTTCAAATAAAAATCATTGGATGCCATAAATTTTTGTACGCCTCCGTTTTTGTAACTGACATGGTTACACACTGCGTAAAAAATTACGCCTTTTCCAGGATGCAGACGACAATGTCCGAGATCGAGTAGTGCGAGAGAATCGCTTTCATTGCGTCTTGCGCCTCCTGAAACGGCTTGTCCATTGCCTCCAGAATATGCCCACCGATGGGACATTCAGAATTCGGATGCTGCGGTGTTTCAAAAATCAGCACATCCTCATCGGCACGGGCAGCCTGATATACATCCAGCAGACTGATCTCCTCCGGCGGCCGGCTGAGCGATGCACCGCCATCCGGACCGCTGCTGATCGTTAGCAGCCCCGCCTTCTTTAGCCGGGCATTCAGTCGCCGCACCACGACGGGGTTTGTGTTGATGCTCTCCGCCAGAGCCTCCGAGGTAACGCAGGGACCTTTTATGGCCGTATATGCCAAAACATGAATGGCAACCGGAAACCTTGTGTTTGCTTTCATCCTACCACGCTCCTATATGTAACTATTATAGTTACATTTCTGGAAAAATCAAGTCTTGCGTGTAAAAAGCGCATTTCAAATAGGAAAGCCGCAGGCGGTGAAACCTGCGGTCTTTGCGTTAATTGGGGCTTATGCATCAATCTCTGTTCCGCCTTGGAATTTGAAAGTCATCCGCCCATCGGCGTGGATGGTCACCGTGTCAAAAATGGTCAGCCAGAGCTTTTCGTCAAACTCGGTGAGGGCATCCAATTCCTGTACCTCAAACATAAACGCCCCGATGGCTTCTGCTTGGGCTTCCCGTGCCGCCTTTGTAGTTACTTTCCAGCTAAAATACTCAACGTATGTCTGGCTTATTCTCTCCGGTAAGAGTCGTGAGCACATCGCCATAGGAAAAGTGCTTGCATTTCTCATAGAGGTCGGGAGCAATAAATGAAACTGTTTTAGTGAACGATGTCTGATAGGCTGTATAGAGTTCGTCATAGCGGACGCAGGGAAACCCCTGCCGGACTGCTTCGTTCCGTTTTATGCCGCTTCCTCGCACAATCTCTCCCAAGGAACGAATACGTACCCATTCCCACGAATCGGGGATGTCAAACGGTATCTCATCTGCCAGCGACCGTACTTCATCGCCGATTTTCTCATAAGGAGTATTATCAGAACTCGGCTGTTTAACGAATACCCCCAGTAGTTCAACGATTACTCGGCTGTTTAACGAGTACAGCAGAATAGAAAGCGTCAATTCCCATAAAACGCACGAAACCCCGCCGCAGAATTGCCTGCAGCGGGGTTCGCATAAGCGCAAACACGCAAAGCTCTCGGCTGTGCGGGTATTAGGGCATCGACCCTTTCTACAACTCTCTCCATATGGTTCACCTCCCTTTGATGTGTGACATATTACCTCTAAAAACACGATTTATGCGGTGTCTGCTCAAGCGGAGCCAGGCAGTTTCGGCACAGAGCATTTGAGCCCGGTAGCTCTTTGATCTGCACAGGATGCCTGGCGCAAAAGGACTTTACAGTGTTTAGCGGCAGCCCTGTTATAGCGGATATTTTCTTATATCCATAGCCCTGGAGTTGGAGTTCCACGATTCGTGAGCGCTCCATGTCTGTCATCGTGATACCTCGTTCCTGAGAAATTGCGTTTCTCGCTATACCCAGAGAAAAGGCACTTTTGTCAGGGTATAATGGGAAAAAAAATAACACCCTCCACGGAAACATCCGCAGAGGGCAATGTTTGTTATATTGATGCTGTTGACAAAAATAGCACTCGAAAGTATAATAAACATATACCCCTTACTGTATGGAGGATTGGCTATGAAACAGTGTATGGATGCAGAAAACCTGCACCGCCGTTTGAAAAAGATTATCGGGCAGGTACAAGCCATTGACCGGATGATTGATGAAGATGTTCCATGCGAGGATATTCTGTCGCAAATCAATGCCGCAAAATCCGCATTGAACGGGTGCGGTAAAGTTGTTCTTGAGGGACATATCAAGCATTGTGTCCGGGATGGTATCGAGCACGGCGATGCGGACAAGACCATCGAGAGCTTCACAAAAGCGGTAGAACGTTTTGCAAATATGCAGTAATTTTCCGAAAAGTCAGTCCAAATGGGCTGGCTTTTTTATTGCCCTCTTGACAACCCATACCCCTATGCCTATAATATACATATACCCCCTGTGGTATAGAAAGGAGCCTCGTCTATGAAACGAGTGATGGAGAGGCTGGAACACCTCTTGGAGCTCGGAGGCATCAAGAAGGACATTATCCTGCTTGTGATCTCTGGCGTTGCCGTTGTTTGCAGCTTTTTGAAATTTCAACCGCTTCCATTTGATATTGCATGGGTCGCAATCGTGCTGTGTGGTCTGCCCATCGTTCTGGAGGCAGTGATCGGGCTGGTCACGGCCTTTGACATCAAAGCGGACGTGCTGGTGTCTCTGGCGCTGATCGCTTCCGTCTGCATCGGAGAAACTTTCGCCGCTGGTGAGGTGGCAGTCATTATGCAGCTCGGTGCATTGCTTGAGGAGCTGACTGTGGCAAGAGCCAGAGCCGGGATTGAAAAGCTGGTGCATCTGACGCCGCAGACGGCACGGGTGCTGCGAAACGGCAAAGAGGAGATTATCCCAGCCGAGCAGGTCAAGGTCGGGGATCATATCCGCGTGCTTCCGGGTGAAGGCGTTCCTGTGGACGGTGTGATCCTTTCCGGCCAGACCTCCATCAATCAGGCGGTCATGACGGGCGAATCCCTCCCTGTGGACAAGACCGTGGGCGATATGGTGTCCAGCGGTATGGTCAATCAATTTGGCGCATTTGAAATGGAAGCAACGAAGGTCGGCGAGGACAGTTCCATTCAGCGGATGATCCGGCTCGTCCAGTCGGCGGATGCAGGCAAAGCAAAGATCGTCGGACTTGCCGACAGATGGGCTACTTGGATCGTGGTGATCGCGCTTTCTGCTGCTGGGCTTACTTGGCTCATTACGGGACAGATCATCCGTACAGTCACGATTCTCGTTGTATTCTGCCCGTGCGCGCTGGTGCTCGCTACACCGACGGCTATCATGGCAGCCATCGGCAACGCCACAAAGCACGGTTTTCTTGTCCGTGAGGGCGATGCCTTGGAGCGGCTTGCCAAAGCGAAGGTCATTGCCTTTGATAAGACCGGCACCCTGACCTACGGCACGCCGGAGGTCGTCGCAGCGGAAAGTGCTTCTGATTCATTTAGAGATGAAATCTATCGTCTGGCAGCATCGGCAGAGCAGCTTTCCGAGCATCCTCTCGGAAAGGCAATCGTCAGCTGCTATAAGAAATCCGGAGAAGCATTGTCAGAAGCCAGAGATTTTCAAATGATCCCCGGCCGCGGTGTGTGTGCCGTTGTGGAGGGGAAAACCGTCCTTGCGGGCAACCCGGAACTGCTGCGGGAGCACGGCGTCGTCTTTGCTAATGTCCCGTCAGCAGAAGCTCATATCCGGCAGGGCTGCACGGTGACCTATGTGGCGTTTGACAGAAAATTTGTCGGTTTCCTTGCCCTTTCCGATACCCTGCGAAAGGAAAGCGCCGCGACAATTGCCTCGCTTTCCGAACTGGGCGTACAGCCGGTGCTTCTGACCGGCGACCACGAAGCCGCAGCCAAAACCATTGCCGGAAAGCTGCACATCGGCGAGGTTCGGGCGAACTGTCTGCCGGAGGACAAGCTGAAATACATCGGAGAATATCAGGACAAAAATATGCCCGTATGCATGATCGGTGACGGTGTGAACGACGCCCCTGCGCTAAAGAAAGCGGATGTGGGCATAGCCATGGGCGGCGTAGGCAGTGACATTGCTGTGGATGCGGCGGACATTGCTCTTGTAGACGATGAGGTCAAGGAGCTCCCCCACCTTGTGGCACTGTCCAAACGGATGATGACCACCATCAAGCTCAATATGACCTTCTCCATGACGCTGAATTTCATTGCGATTGCGCTGGCGATCATCGGAACACTGAACCCCGTGGTCGGCGCTCTGGTACATAACGCAGGCTCTGTGCTTGTCATCACAAACTCGGCATTCTTATTGAGATGGAGGAAAAAATAATGGCAATCAAAATCATCGGTCTCATCATTGGTGTTCTCGTTCTCGGTGCAGGTATCTACTATCTGGCCAAGGAGAAGCACGACCCGGAATCGAAGAAGATTTACAGCATTGTCAGCGTAATTGGCGGCGTTATTACTGCCGTGTGCGCTATGCTGCTGTTTCTCTGACCCTCCGGGCACAACTTAAAACGCAAAGAAGCCGTATTCCCATTCGGACGATTGTCCGAGGAGGGAATACGGCTTCTTTCCATTATCGCTTACAGCTTCCAGCCGACAGCTTTTTCACGGCCGCTGATAAAATGGCGGTAAATACCGTCCTGCACCATCAGCTCATCGTGTGTGCCGCACTGGACGATTTGTCCCTTGTCCACCACAAGGATCTGATTTGCGGGGCGGACGCGCCGGAGGATTGCGGCACCTGCCGCTTTTATCGCCCGGATTGGAAATATCAATTCTGCGTCTATGCAGAGTGTCCCTATCAGCCGGGCAAGCTCACCGGTCTTGCAGCGGGGCCAAATTCACTGTGAAAGGAGCTGATTTTGATATGGCAGTATTCCGCGTAGAAAAGAATCGAGGCTACACGGTGATGTCAAATCACCACCTGCGGAACAAGGCCCTGTCCCTGAAAGCCAAGGGCCTGCTGTCGCATAAGCTGAAAGATCTGTCCGCGCCCAACAGCCCCAACAAGACACATTTTATGGTGGAGATCTCACCGCACTTTGACGCACTGGCTTCCACCAAGGACAATGACCGGCTCTTTGCCATGCTGCCCTATAAGTCCCTGTGCTTTACCAGCATAAAAGACCGACACGGGGTATATGCCATGATTAACAAAGATGAGCGCCGTGATGTGAGTATTCGCAAGCCCCGGCCCTCTATCCGCAAGCAGCTTGCCGACAGCAAACAGGCCACCAGCCCGAAAAAGGCGGCGGCCAGAACCAAGAAAAATGAATTGGAGGTATGAGGAATGATGCACTTTACCGTGGAAGAAGAAAATTTGATCTGTATGTACCACAACGCAGACCGACGCAGGACGATAGGCAAGATCACCGCAGCCATGCCGGGTATGGACGGGGATATGTGGACGCTGGCCCAGCAGACCCTTTCCAAGCTGAAACGTATGACGGATTCTGACTATGACAGCCAGAAATTCTATTTCACAGACGAGAACGAATAAATAACAGCAGACGCCGGGCGCGGCGGCCATGTGGCCGCTTGCGTCCGGCGTCTTTTCTTTTTGCCTGTTCCTACGCATTTAGAACCCAGTATTGACGGGGATAGGATAAAGTATTCGCCCACCTCTGCAAACGTGCGGGAGAAGCCTTGAAACTGGCGGTTATCAGCCCCGAAAGGCGTAGGTTACAGTCATTATTAGCCCCCGAAACAGGTACAGACGCGCAGCGGGTGTATCTGTTTCGGGGGTGTGCAGGTGATAGCCGCAAAGCGGCGTAAGAGGGTGCAGCCCTCTTGATCGTTATTCTTGTTCCAGCGGGAAGCTCGGCAACGCTTCCAGCAGCTTTGAGGAAATGTGCTGCCGCATATCCTCGTCAATGACTTTTTTCACTTTGCCGCCCGGCTGCCTGATCTCCACCGTGGAAAGCTCGTCGATGTAGTCCGCATAGTGGGCCAGCACCTTTTCTGTGGCCCACTTCTCACCGGCAACGGCGGCTTTGATTGTTTCATAGTCCAGCAGCTTTTCTTGTCCGTCCATCCTGATACCCCCGTCAGATTGATTTTTTCCATGATACCATATCTGGGAGTATGGAGCCAGAGAAACCGGCGATTTTCTGCTGGTAAATTCTACGCATTTAGAGCGGCACTATGGCGGGGATAGGATAAAACACTCACATACCCCGCCGACTATGCGGGAAAAACCTTGAAATATAGGGCTTTTTAAGGCCCTAAATGCGTAGGTTGGTGCTTTGTTGCGATATGCTCCACGGTTACGGTGTATTGTTCATATTCTGTTTTCGGGAATCTTTATGAAATCTTCAAAATTGCCCGGTATGCTATCCGTAAAATCAAAGAAAGGACTTGATTATATGGATATGATTTTGAAAACGACTGACCTCTGCAAAAATTTCAAGGGGCAAATGGCGGTAAACAATGTGTCACTGAACATCCGGCGCAACTCGGTTTATGGTCTGCTGGGGCCGAATGGGGCTGGCAAATCCACGATCTTAAAAATGCTCACCGGCATTTTGCGCCCCACATCGGGAAGCATCGAGTTTGACGGCCACCCGTGGAAGCGGAATGATCTGGAGCATATCGGTGCTTTGATTGAGATGCCCCCGCTTTACGAAAATCTGACTGCATACGAAAATCTCAAAGTCAGAACTACATTGCTCGGCCTGGACGATGCACGAATTAACGAGGTATTGCAAATTGTCCAGCTCACGAATACCGGCAAGAAACGGGCCGGGCAGTTTTCTCTTGGTATGAAGCAGCGGCTTGGTATTGCTATTGCATTGCTGAACAGTCCCCAGCTTTTGATTCTGGATGAACCGACTAACGGCCTTGACCCTTTAGGGATTGAGGAACTTCGAGAGTTAATTCGCTCTTTTCCCTGCAAAGGGATTACAGTTATTTTGTCAAGCCATATTCTGTCAGAGGTCCAGCAGATTGCAGATCATGTAGGTATCATAGCTGGCGGTGTCCTTGGATATGAGGGAGAGCTTCGCGCCGGTGAAGATTTGGAACAACTCTTTATGGATGTTATTCGCAGAAATGGTAAGGAGGGATATTAAATGGAGATGGCATATATTCAGGCAGAGAACCTAAAGCATAAGAGAACTTTCACAAAAACGCTGATCGTTCTGGCCCCGTTTGTAACTGCGCTTATGAACTTTTTTGCCCCTCTTTGGTTCCAGCTCAATTCTTATAATTGGTGGTATATCCTGCTTTATCCTGGATTCCTTACGCTCACCTGTGCCTTGATTGAACAGCGGGATAATGGCAAACTAAAATATCGTGCCGTTGCTTCATTGCCTGTTTCGCAGAACAAAGTCTGGAAAGCAAAAATTGGAGTGGCCGGTATTTACTCCTGTGTGGGGAATTTCATTTTCCTGGCGCTAAATCTGTTGGGCGGTTTTGCAATATTAGTTATCAACGAAATTCCCCTGACAATCGGAATTTGGCAGGCTGCGGCCGGAACAGCTTGTATTGTCATTGCAAGCCTATGGGAAGTTCCGCTGTGCTTATGGTTATCAAAAAAAGTTGGTATCTTTGTCACGGTTATTCTTAATGCCGGACTTGGAAGCGTTTTAGGGATTTTCACGGCTACAACCTCTTTGTGGATGATCTGCCCGTATAGCTGGGTGCCGCATCTTATGATTTCCGTGTTAGGTATTTTGCCTAATGGTGAGCCGGTTGCAGATCAGAGTACGGCAATGGCATTTTGGATGATTATACTTGTATTGGTCATTTCGCTGGCCTGGTTTGCGGCGCTGTCATTTTTAACTGCAAGATGGTTTGAGAAAAAGGAGGTGGGGTAACTATGGTATCTGTGGTTCGCTGCTGGAAAGCAGAATATCAGAAGTGTAAACATAGCATTTTGCTCTATATGCACAGCATGATTCCGATTATATGTGCGGCGATTTTTGCGGGTTACTATCATATATCCAGATGGGAACTGGCAACCAAAATCAGTGCCTATCTGGAAGTGCTGGCCGTTGCGTTCCCGTTTCTGATCGGCATTATTGTGGGCCTGGTTGTTCAGATCGAAAATCAGGCCGGGCATTATCAGCTTTTGTTGGGAACAATCCCATCTCGCATGGCAACGTATATTGGTAAACTTGGTTTTCTGATGATCTGTGCTTTTGGCGCAACATTTTTAGCGTTAGGAACATTCGCTGCACTATATAGGGATGCTCCGGCAAGCCTTTACCTGAAAGCAGGGATTCTATTGTTGATTACCATGCTTCCCATTTACCTGATTCATTTGTTTGTGGGAATGAGCTTCGGAAAAGGTGCATCTATGGGATTGGGAATTGCAGGGAGTTTAATAGCTGCCCTTATGATAACAGGGCTTGGTGACGCTACATGGAAATATATTCCCTGGGCCTGGGGCGTTCGTGCTATGGATTACACTGTGCTTGCATGGGATAGCCCCCAACTGTATGCACAGGTAAAAACCGATTTTTTCAGCGGTATGATTATTTCTGTATGCTGCACTGTTTGTCTGCTGATTGCCAGTTTGGTTTGGTTTCATGGTTGGGAGGGAGGTAAAAACAGTGAATAAAAAGTGCCTGTTTGCCGTGGTAATTGTGCTTGTAAGTCTTATATGCTTATCGGCCTGCGGTGCGCTCCGCGATACCGCTGATAAAAATAAGGCGTTAAATGAATCTCTGCCGTATTATGAGCTGAACGCCGCAAACTATGATGAAATTTCATATAACGGCCTGACATATACCATAACGGATGAATGTCTTGAAATGTCAGAACTGCAAGAAGAAATCGGGCAGGTATCGAAACGCTTCAAAAATGTGGCGGGGGAAGATTTCAGTTTCGGCTACGTTTACAGTATTGTGGATGTGGATATAAGCAATGCCGTAGCTGTAAATATCAACAATGAATATCGGAAAGCTGACATTAAAAATAATGATGAGTAACCTCGACAATGTGGTATAATGGGGCGGGAGGTGATTTTTTGACCCACTTACTTGTAGTTGACGATGAAGTTTCTATCTTGGAATTGATTAAGAACAGTTTGGGGAAAGATGGATATTTGATAACAGTCTGTCAAAATGCGGATGATGTAGACATCAAAAAGCTGCATTTCTATGACCTCATTCTTTTGGATGTGATGATGCCTGGCACAGACGGGTTTGAGTTTTGCAAACAGATCAGGAATATGGTAGACTGCCCGATTCTCTTTCTGACCGCAAAGACATTAGAGGAAGATATATTGTTTGGATTGGGCATCGGTGCGGATGATTATATTACGAAACCTTTTCGTATTCAGGAGCTTCGCGCCCGTGTCGCGGCACATTTACGCAGAGAAAAAAGGGAGCATCACAGCACACTTTCATTTGAGCCTGATATAAGATTTGACCTTTCCGCAAAGGTACTGTATGTTTCAGAACAGCCGGTTCCCCTTACCAAAAGCGAGTATTCAATCTGTGAATACCTTGCGAAAAACCGGGGACAGGTTTTTACAAAAGAACAAATCTATGAAGCCGTTTTCGGGTTTGATGGAATAGGCGATAACTCTACGATCTCAACGCATATAAAAAATATTCGTGCGAAATTGGAGCATTTCAAAATAATTCCGATCAGCACCGTATGGGGGATAGGATATAAATGGGAGTGAAAAAGAAACCTACATTGAAAATATTGTTTCGCCAGTTTGCTATCTCCCTCATTGTCATGCTGGTAGCGGCAATTATTGTCCCTTCTGGTTTGGAGGGACTTGCTGTAAATGCTGGATTAGCTACAAGAGCAAATCTAAGTGAATTGCAGGTAAAAGAGATCATTCCAACGCTGACGATTGCCCCGGATATTACAAAGGTTGTGATTCCACAGGGATGCGGCTACTTAATTCTGGACAAGAACTTTAATGAGCTTTACAGCAATATGGACGATGATGAAAAAGAAATTGCCCTGCTGTACGCAAAGGGAGAATATATTGAATATGCTACGGGGAGGCAGTTTGCACTTGTTGTCCGGGAAAACGAATTTTGCGTTTTAAGGTATTATATTGGTTCTCAATTTACAGTGTCATGGCTACCGGAATATTTTCCATCTCCTGACACGCTTGCGTTTATCCTGATGGCTGTAAATTCGCTGCTGGTCATTATCATACTGACCGCCAGATTTGCTAAGAACCTGCGTACACAACTGACCCCGCTTTTTGAAGCAACTGCGGAGGTTTCAAAGCAAAACCTTGATTTTGAAGTAGGACACGCCAAAATCAAAGAGTTTGAAGATGTCCTTGCATCTTTTTCAGATATGAAAGATAATCTGAAAATTTCGTTAGAACGGCAATGGAAAACCGAACAGACACAGAAAGAGCAAATCGCCGCGCTTGCCCATGATTTGAAAACGCCTCTGACGGTTATTCAAGGAAATGCTGATTTACTCACAGAAACAAATCTTGATGATGAGCAACGATTATACGCTGGTTACGTCGTGGAAAGCTCCGGCCAGATGCAGTCATATATTCAAACCCTGATTGATATATCACGGGCGGCGGTTGGTTATCAGCTCCATATTGAAAGTATAGACTTGCCAGCGTTCATGCAGCACTTGTTCGGTTATATGGAATCACTATGCCGGACAAAAGAAATCCGGCTGCAAATGAATACTGTTTCACTCCCTCAAATGCTGAAATTTGATAGGGTGCTGATAGAACGTGCTATTATGAATGTTATCAGTAATGGGCTGGACTACTCCCCGCAAGGCGGAACGCTTTATGTGGATGTTCAGAGTAACAACGGTTTCGTGGAAATTTCAGTCACAGACGAGGGAACGGGGTTTTCTAAAGAGGCATTATGCCACGCACAGGAACGGTTCTATATGGGCGATCAAAGCCGCAATTCAAAGTTACACTTTGGTATGGGTCTATATATTACAAATTCGATTATGGAACAACATAATGGTCAGCTTATTTTAGAAAATTCAAAAGAAACCGGCGGCGCAAAGGTTACTATGAAACTTCCTTGCTGATTTTCCGATAGTGTAATGGACGTCTTTTATGTCCGTCCATTTTTCAAATCTTTATGGAATCTTCAAAAATTCCTCTTATCATGTATCTAAAGAAAAAACATCTGCCCAGCGGCAGAAAAGAAAAAAACCGCTGCTGGGCAGACCCATTTTCACGCTTAATTTATATTCACTGGT
>ERZ1034980.1311-NODE-1311-length-14998-cov-4.714114_pt1 | contig 14998 bp, 13 predicted proteins | sample MGYA00520622_ERZ1034980 | MGnify/ENA primary metagenome ERZ1034980 (study PRJEB33766, sample SAMN09781791) | gut metagenome | biome: gut microbiome | host: Homo sapiens | place: Madagascar | study: EMG produced TPA metagenomics assembly of the PRJNA485056 data... | reverse complement strand
CGATTGCACGATGCCCGCATTGTTCACCAGGATATCGAGCCCACCAGTTGCGCGGATGTACCCCACGAGCGCAAGGATGCTGCTCTCGTCCGTAAGGTCACAGGTGACAGTTTTGGTGGCACCCGGACAAAGGGCAGCGGTCTCGTTGAGCGTGGCGCCGGTCCTGCCCACCAGGACAACGTCGCAGCCAAGCTCGCTCAGCCGCTGGGCAACAGCCCTGCCGATGCCCGAGCCCGCGCCGGTGATCAAAGAGCGACGTCCCTCGATGCTCGTTTTCATTTGGACTCCTCCCGTTTGAGGCTTTTTGATTATTCTGCTGAATGCATCATAGGGCCGGCAACCTTTCTTTTTATTTCCAACGTCAAAATTGCAAGAAACGCTGCGGAAGCGGCCAAGATGGGTTTGAAACGTCGCCCGATTAAACTGCTGAAGGTCCCGGGCTAGGACGCCAATCGAAAGCGAAAGTCTCACGCATAAGCCTCTTCGGGAGGCTCACCGTCAATTGCCGCATACGGCTTGCCATCGCGGTCTTCCCAGCTCGCGCAGACGTAGCTGTCGTAGCTTTCGAGTTTCTCATCCTCGCTAGCTAGCCAGATTGGCTCGAATTCGAGAACCGAATCGTTTGGAACGGCCCAGCCGAACATATCCCAGCAGTGCTTGCCGCCAATGATCTGCTGGTGGACGCCTATCGTGTCGAAGAAGAAGCTCATGTCGTGGGGCGCGAGCTGCGCGTTCAGGAGATCGACGGAGTCCACGACGTATTCACTGTATTCACCGGTCAGGTCGTTCGCGTACCTTATCCCAAAATACGCCATGGCAGCCCCCATACTCGAAAATCCAACCCTAGCGTTCTTTCTGACGCTTGGTTACCAGTTGAATCAGCACTTTCCCATAAGAGTATCCGTGTCGAATAATTTGCTATCCATCCTCTAGCGTCCTCTTTTTGAATTTTGTCGTAATCTCCCGAGTAACCTGCTCGCGAGTCTTTTCGCCAGACGCCATGGCTCTTAAGTTCTTATAGCAGTCTCGCGACAGCGGCATGTTTTCCAGGGCCATGGTCGCAGCGACCTGCGCAATTATCTTTTCCTGTTTAGCCCCTATGCTTTCGCTTGCCATCGCAGGCCCTTTCTTTTCAATTCGCTTGGATACCAGATGGATCGATACCGCATGCCAAACACAACCCGACAAAAGCAGAATTGCCCGCGTCCCTCGCGGGGCACTTCGACTCGTCATGATCATTCGCAAGCAGACTCTTTTGATATATGCATGATAAAACGCGGTGCGGACACATGCTAAACGGCAGGCGCCAGGGCGCTCAACGGGAACTGCACCCCGCAGCCACGCCGACCCCTACCCTCGCAATCAAAAAATACGGTTATAGGTAGGTTGATCCAAAAGACACAAATAGGCCCCGCCCACAATGACCATTTTCCTGCATAAACACGCACGCAAACGATCTCCTACTCAACACCCCCTCTTCAACCTACCTATAAGCGGTTTTTTCGCTCAGTCACCTACCCAGCACGCACGGCAACCCCGACCAAAACGCAAAAAGCCGGCCCCTTTGTCCACGCGTCCACCGCAAAGCGCGGCAAATGAACAAAAAGGCCGGCTAAAACCAACTCATCAGGGCCGGGCAACGCGCCTCAAGCCCATCAGCACCTACAACTTGCCAAGGTACTTCTCAAACTGCGGCTTGAAGCCAATATGGTCGGGCGCCTGACTCGGCATTTGCGGGAAGGCATCGTGACCAGGCAGGTTGTTTGCCTCGATGAACAGCGGGCCGTCCTCGGTGATAGCAACGTCCCAGCCCACATAGCCCATGCCCGGAATCTTTGCTGCAGCCGCATGGCACAGATCCATAACCTTGTCCCACATGGGAATCTGATAGCCGGGCAGCTCGGTGCCGGAGCGCGGGTGACGCTCGTACACATGGAACTCCTTGTCGCAGGCAGGGCCCGCAATCTTTCCCGTCTCCAGGTCCACCACGGCGTACATGCCACCAGCGTTGATGTTATCTACAGGACGGTCGCTGTTGCCCATGCGGATGCACGCATAGATCACGTGCGGCTCTCCGTCCTCGGGGCGCACCGTGTACACGCGAATGGTATTCACCGAACCCGGATAAATCTTGGCCATGGCGGGGTGCTGCACCACCACGTCCTCAATCAAGTCGGCACCCGAGCCCTTTAGATAGTCATACAGAGCGTCCAGCGAATCAAAATCCGCCACTTTGAGCTTTTCCACGCCCTGGCCACAGCACAGATCGCTCGGCTTGGCGATAATCTGCTCGCGTCCCTCCATAAAGGCAAGGAACTCCTCCTTGGAGCAAGTAGAGAAATGCAGCCATCCGCGATGCAGATACTCGCTAAAGAACTCGTAGAACTCATTCTTATTGTCCACCAGGTGGTAATACTCCGGATTATTCAGACGGCGCACAATGGTGTTATTAACCCCTCGGGTCACAAAGGTGGCGCGCTGCGCATCGTTCATGTTGTAGAACTCCAGCAGCGAGTAATCCTTGTAGCCGGCACCAAACTTAAAGCCGCACTTCACCACGTCGGCAAACAGCCATACGCGGTTCTTCCCGCTCTTGTCATGGCAGTCCCTCACCGTTCGAAACAGCGCACCGTAATCCATGTGCGCGATGCAACGAAAGATATAACCCAACTTGCCCATAATGGCTCCTCGAATGCTCAGATAACCCAACGTGAGTATAGGCCGCCGTCCGTCAGCGCAACGCGACAGCGCGCGCCCTTAATAGTCCACGGCGCCTTCGCTTGCCATCCACTCGCTTTGGAACTCGGCATAGCGTCCCTCGATAATCGCTTGGCGAGCACGGCGCATCAGGTCCAACAGGAAGTAGATGTTGTGCTCGGAAAGCAGGATGCCGCCGAGCATCTCCTTTTGCGTAACCATGTGACGGATAAGCGCGCGGCTGTAGCCGCCCGTGCACACCGGGCAGGTGCACTTGGGATCGATGGGGCCGTCATCGTGCGCGAACTTGGCGTTGCGGAAGTTCAGGCGACCCTGGCTGGAAAACGCCGTGCCCATGCGGCCCGTGCGCGTAGGCAGCACGCAGTCGAACATATCGATGCCCACGCCCACACCGCGCACGAGCGTGGTGGGGTTGCCCACACCCATAAGGTAGCGAGGCTTGTTGCGCGGCATGTACTCAGAAGCAAGCGGCGCAAGCGTCTCGAACATCGTCTCGTGGTCTTCGCCCACAGAATAGCCGCCAATGCCGTAACCGGGAAAATCGCCGCACTCTTCCAGATGCCTGAGCGAGCGCACGCGCAAATCCAGATGCATGCCACCCTGCACGATGCCAAAAAGAGCCTGGTCGGGGCGCGTATGCGCGGCGTAGCAGCGCTCGGCCCACTTGCTCGAAAGCTCAACGGCACGCTCCACATAGGCGCGCGTTGCCGGGTAGCCCGGGCACTGGTCCAGCTGCATGCAGATGTCGCTTCCCAGCTTCATGGCAATCTGCATGTTGTCCTCGGGCGTCCAGAACACATGGCTGCCATCGTAGTCGGTCACGATAAAGCGCACACCGTCGTCGGAGAGCTTGACCGCATCGTTATGGCTAAAGACCTGGAAACCGCCCGAATCGGTAAGGATGGGGCCGTGCCAGTTCATGAAGTTATGGAGCCCGCCCAGCTCGTCAATCAGGTCCTCGCCCGGGCGCATGCTTAAGTGATAGGTGTTGGCAAGTACGATCTGCGCGCCCAACGCCTTAACCGTCTCGGTGGGAATGCCCTTGACGTTGGCCTTGGTTCCCACGGGCATAAAGATGGGCGTCTCGACATCGCCGTGCGGCGTGTGCAAAACGCCCGCGCGCGCATGCGTCTTGGGGTCCTCGGCGACGATGTCGTATTTGAAGAGGGATTGATCCATGTATTGGAGCTCCTTGTTGATATGCATGTACGTGCAGTAGTTTCGCACACAAAAACGGCGCGGGAGCAAAACCCGCGCCGTTTACATAGCGTTTCTGGTTGCAAGGCAGCCGGCGGCGAGACGCCGGGTCCTCCGTACTCCCCTACGCCGAAAGCTCGTCGGCAAGCGTCGCGATCTGCGCGCGCGAATCGTCATCGAGCGCGCCCAGGACGGTAACGCCCGCCTGGGTAAAGGTGATGTCAGAGAGCTCGGCAAGCTGCTTCTTCATAACCTTGGCGGCCATGGGCATCCAAGAGCCGCCCTCGACCAGCGCGATCGTGCGGTTCTGATAGTTATGCTCGGCCAGCGTGTGGATAAACGTGCTCATAAACGGGAAGATGCCCGTCGCATAGGTGATGGAGCACAGGACCAGGCGATCGTAGCGGAAGGCGTCTTCCACGGCCTCGGCCATGTCGTCGCGGGCAAGGTCGAACAGCGAAACCTTCTGGCCGCGCTCCTCAAGCGCTGCGGCAAGCTCCTCGGCGGCCTGCTTCATGTGACCGTAAACGCTCGCGTAGGCAATGGTAACGCCGCGGTCCTCGGGCTGATAAGAAGACCAGGTGTTGTAGGTCTCCAGGTAGTAACCCAGGTTCTCCTTGAGCACGGGGCCGTGGAGCGGGCAAATAACCTGGATGTCGAGGCCGGCTGCCTTCTTGAGCACTGCCTGCACGTTCTTGCCAAACTTGCCCACGATGCCAAAGTAGTAGCGGCGCGCCTCGCACGACCAGCCCTCGGGGTCCTCGATGTCGTTGGCGCCAAACTTGCCAAAACCGTCGGCCGAGAACAAGACCTTGTCGTGTGCGTCGTAGGAAAACATGACCTCCGGCCAGTGCACGTTGGGCGCCGCCACAAAGGCAAGCTTATGAGCACCAAGGTCAAGCTCGCTGCCCTCCTTGACAACTACGCTGCGGCCCGCAAAATCGGTGCCAAAGTAGTTCTTCATCATCTTGAAAGCCATGGCCGAGGAAACAACCTGAGCCTCGGGATAGCGCTCCATGAAGGCGGCGATACCCGCGGAGTGATCGGGCTCCATATGGTGAACGATCAGGTAGTCGGGCGTGCGACCGTCGAGCACGGCCTCGAGGTTGCCCAGCCACTCGTCAACAAAATGAGCGTCGACGGTATCGGCAACAGCCACTTTATCGGAAAGAATCACATAGCTGTTGTACGACATGCCGTTTTCACTCACGTCATACTGGCCCTCAAACAAGTCGATGTCGTGATCGTTGACGCCAATGTAGCGGATATCCTCGGTAATCTCCATAATGCTCCCATCTCGAGCTGAGCCCTGAATTCGTCATGCATTCTACCACGCGCGCAGTATATTGCGGCAGCAGTCACATGGTATGCGCATGCGCCCCAAGCTTCAGCGAAACAAGAAGCAGCGCTACAAGGTCAAGCACACCCACGGCCGCCACGCGCGGCACGCCTGCTCGCCATACCCCACTCGCACGCTCACCGCCGACCCACGGCCGCCACGCGCGGCACGCCCGCACGCCCCTAGAGGCAAAACTTGCGCTCGACGGCATGCCCCGCAGCGGTGAGCGCCATAACGATAAGGTAGTACACAACGGCCACCGCCAGGAACGGCTCAAACGCGCGATAGGTCAACGCCTGTACGCTTTGAGCCGCGCGCATCATGTCCATAAGGCCAATGGTAGCGACAAGCGAGGAACTTTTGAGCACAGTGATGACCTCGTTCACAAGAGCGGGAATCACCGAGCGCAGCGCCTGCGGGATAATAATCAGGCGCATCATGGTGCCATATGGCAGCCCAATGGCGCGAGCAGCGTCGTACTGTCCGCGGCCAACTCCCTCGATACCGCCGCGCACGGTCTCCGAAACCGTCGCCGAGCCATTGAGCCCCAGCGTGATGACGCCGGCGGCAAACATCGAGATCTTATAGCCCGTGAGCTGCGGCGTTGCGAAGTACGCCATAAAGAGCAACACGATGAGGGGCACACCGCGAAAGATTGACGTATAGAAATCGAGCAGCGCCCGCAGCGGACGGCAGGGCACCACTTTGAGCACGGCGATAATGAAGCCCAGCACAAGAGCGATTGCGAGGGCGGCCGCCGTGACCTCGCAGGTCACGGCCAGGCCCTCGACAAACATCGATATGTACGGTTGCAAAAGGTGGAACTTCATCGTCATGTACGCAATGATCAGAGGCGCGGCGGGCGACTACTTGCCCTGGGACTCGACGGTCGAGGTGCCCGAAGCAGAGAAGTCGCCGTTCCACATAAAGTCGGCGCCCACGTACTTTTTGATGTACGTGTCGATTGTGCCGTCCTCGAGCATCTCTCCGATGCAAAGGTCGAGCTCGGTCACAAAATTCGCGCCCTTGTTAGCCATCAGGCGATAGACGCCCACATGGTCGGCGGTCTCGGCGCGGTCGAGCAGGCCGAGCACCAGGCCCTCGTTAGCATCGCGCATGGACTGGCCCTCAGCACCATCGCATAGGTAGGCGTCGATACGGCCGGCAAGCACCTCCTGCAGGCACTGGTCGCCGCCGTCGTACGTGTGCACGTCGGCGTCCGGCATCACCTTGGTGATGAACTTGTTCTGCACGGTACCGGTGGTGCAAGCGATGGACTTGCCCGCAAGGTCCTGGACGCTCTTGATGGGGTCCCCGCCCATGGTGAGCACGCCCACAAGCGGCTGATAATAGCCGCGCGTAAAGTCGTAGGTCTCCTCGCGCTCCTCGTTGGCGCTCATCGCCATGGTGAAGGCGGTGTCATTGCCCTGGATGGACGCGAGCGTGGCAGCGAAGTCCTGCGGCTCGAAGGTATAGGTGAATCCCAAGCGCGAAGCCATCTCGTCGGCAATGGCGATGTCGAGACCCACGGCCTTGTGCTTGCCGTCTGCATCGGTATCGATATAGCGATACGGGGCAAAGGCATCGTCTCCCACAAAAGTGAGCTTGGCGCCCTTGATACCAGTGGCGGTCGCCGCGGCAGAGCCAGATGCGGCAGAGCCCTGGGCGGCGTTTTGAGCAGAACAGCCGGCAAGCGCGGCGACGGCACCCCCGGCGAGAAGCCCAACAAAACCGCGACGGGAGATAGAGCACGTCATATTAAAGCCTTTCGACAAGATGTGGCACTAATCAGCATGCTCTATTCTACGGCGTAACCCATCGCAGCTCGCACGACGATGAAAACTAGCCAGGGCGAAACATGTCCTGTGTGCCAAACCCAAACAAAGGGCACACAAAACGATAGCTGCACATCAAAATGGGCCCCGCGCAAACGCGGAGCCCACCGGCAATCAAACAACGTGAGCAGATGTCAGCCTACGGACGCTGGCCCATGCCGCCCTCGAGGGTGATGGTCTCACCGTTCATGTACTTGAAGTCGGGACCGCACAGCTGCACGACCACGCGGCCGATCTCCTTCTCGACGTCGCCGTAGTGGCCGGCCGGCGGCATGTGGACGTTGGCCTTGAACGCCTCGGGGTAGGCAGCCTCGAAGTTCTCGAGCTGAGCCGTCCAAGCAAGCGGACACACGACATTCACGTTTACGCCGTCAGGACCCCACTCGTTCGCGGCCACGCGCGAAAGGCCGCGGATGCCCTCCTTTGCAGCCGCATAGCTGCACTGGCCAAAGTTGCCAAAGAGGCCGGCACCCGAGGCGAAGTTCACCACGGAGCCCTTGGTCTCCTTGAGATGCGGGTAGGCCTTTTGCATGTACAGGTAGGTTGCGTAGAGGCCAGAGTAGATAGCAAGGTTAAATTGGTCCATTGTGTGATCGGCAATGGTCACGCCCGAGGCGGAAGCCTGTGCGTTGTTGACCACGGCGTCGATGCGGCCAAACTCTTCGATGGCCTTATCGATAACGTTTTGAACCACGGCCTCGTTGTCCTGACCAGCAGAAACGTCTGCCTGCACGGGCAGCACCTTGATGCCGTACTCGGCCTCGAGGCTCTCCTTGGCGTCCTCGAGCTTCTTGACGTTGCGCCCGGTAATAACGAGGTTCGCGCCCTCTTTGGCAAACGCGATATCGATGCCATAGCCGATGGATCCAGCGCTGCCGTCCTTGAGCGTCGCCTTGCCACCGCCGGTTACGATCACGGTCTTTCCGTCAAACAGTCCCATGTGATACTCCTATCGCATCGAGGCTTCAAATCTCCACGGGTGAGGCCCGCGGCTCAAACCACTAATGTAGCTGAGCGTTTGCGCCCTCGACGCCAAGAATGGAGCCAAATGGGGTGAAAGGCAACACCTCACCGTCATTCGGTGTTCACGCGCGGGTATAAGATTGAACAAAACGATTGTAAGGTGCGCATCGGGCGCACACAGATAGGAGCGCCATGAGCGAAGACATCAAGACGCCAGATTCCCAGGTAGATGTAGACGAAATGGAAAAGACGGATACCGAGCAGGACAACCTGGACCAGGTCGAGGGCATCAAGGTCACGGCGAGCGATGCAGCGCGCCCGGAGGGTGCCATACTCGAGGACGACGTCGCGGAGGCCAACGACAACCACGACGACGATGAGCGCACCGACAATGCAAGCGAGCCGGCAGGCGAAGAGGCCGACACCGACGAGCAGATTGAGCCCGGCAAAAAAGACGGCCAGCATGACAGCACTCCCCTCGACGGAGTGCCCGTACTCGATGATGTCGCCGCCACCGTGTCTGATACCGAAAATATACCTCGCTTCCTCACGCGCGACCAGTATGAGCAAGTGGGAGACGATCCCGATCCTTTGCCCTCGGGCTTTGAAGTCATCGACGGAGGAATCTCGGCGGCAGGCGGGGCTCAAACCCCCACTGTCCCCGACGAGGAAAGTGCCCCCAAGGAAGCGCTGCCAGCAAAACCAGAGGATGGCGCCGCACAGGCCGTCGCCAAAGCCGGCGCTGCTATCGCAGACGCCGCCGCAAGCGTGGGCTCCATGCTTTCCCAAGGCATGGGAGCCGTCCGCGAGGTGAGTGCCGCCCGACGCGCGCACAGTGAAGCGCGCGATCACCTGGACGAGCTCTCGCAAGTCATCGAGGAAAACGAGGACGAGCTTACGCATCGCCGCGATGTGGAGGCGAACTACGCTCAAATCGTTGCCGAACAGACCGCTCGCCAAACTAGCTGCCTGGAGTCCGTACGCGCCGCCGTCGCCGCCCAGCAGGCGATCGCCAAGACAATCGATGACCTCAAGCAGAGTCTCTCTGCCATGAAGGACGCAGACAAGGCAACCGAAAAGCGCCTTAAGTCGGCGCTTGACGCCGCCGAGTCCCAGGAGGCATCCGCACGAGAAGGGGCAAATCGCCTGGTAAGACGTGTAACCGACGCCCAGCGCGGACTTGAATCGGCAAAAGCCGATCGCGAAACCAACCTTGCCGCCGCACGGAAGGCCGTGGAGAGCGCACAGGCACGCCTCAACGCCCTACGCGAGGAATTCGCCGAAATCCAGCGCAATCCGTCTGCGAACTCTGCCGCATACAGCGTACGTGGCACCGAACTCGAAAACGATATCTCCGACGCCGCTGAGCAGCTCCGTACCGCACAAGAGCAGTTGCCGCGCCTTACCGCCGAGCTCGACCAATCCATTGCCGATGCCGAAGCGGTCGTGGCCGAAGCCAACAAACCTATCGAAGAAGCCCGCTCTTCGTTCCGCGATGTCTCAAATGCCACCGCCGAAGCTCGCGACGCTTTAGACGCCGCTCGCAAAGACGCTGAAACCCGTCAAAAGGAACTTCGTTCCCAGATCAACGAACAGGAAAAGGCTCTCAAAAACCAACAGAAAGCCCAGCAAGAAGCCCAAGACGACGCCGACAACGCGGCAGAGATCCTCGCCGACGCAAATGATATCCACGCTCACCCGGAAATCACTCAGCAGCTCGCCGCCCGTATCGACTCGGATAAGCAGTACCAGGCCCAGCAGATGCAACAAGTTGAATCGCTTGCCGCAACCGAGAAGAATATTCGCGAGCAAACGCGCACGTCGCGCCTTAAGTTCGTGGGCATTGTAGCAGCGATCGTCGTGGCGGTCGCGCTTGTCATCTTTTGCTGGACCACGTTTGTGAAGTAGCGAAAGGCTTCGACCTCACGCGGTATTTGAGCCGTCATGGTAATGAAGTGGGCGCATCGGCTGATGCGCCCACTTTTTTGCGCAAGTTGTGCGCAAGGCATCGCTCGAAGATGGCAACATGCCATGAATGCCCCGCGATCATGCGTTCACCGCCTGCTTACAGAGGGTAGATAGGGGGTTGCTTTTCAAAACTCTTCGAAATGTGTACCCTAAATCGATTTCTTCGAATAGACAGCCGTTTGAATCAGCAAAACCCCAGGATTTCAAAGCTCAAACAACCGCTCTACTCAGCATTTTGATTTTAGGGTACACATTTCGAATTGTTTTGTTCAGGTAGCATTTCTTAAGACACGGACAGGGTAAAGAAAAGCGTCATCAGTACCCTTATGCACATTAACGCGCGGCGCCTTCTCCAAGCATGAGCACAGCAAAGAAGGGCATGAGGCGCAGTGCGCTGCTCGCTGGAAAAATCAGGGCGCAAGATGCTCGTCGCCCATGCCCGGCACCAGATTGCCGTTAGATCAACGTCCTAAGCCATGCATCACATTACCAGCGCAGAGCCATCCGGCATCGATTCGACGGGGTCATCCAAGCCCGGGGCAGCTTGATCGCCTTCACGGCCAGGCAGCGACGCCACCACAACGCCCGCCACCACGAGCACGGCACCAAGGTAGCCTTGCACCGGGAGCGTCTCGCCCAGCACGAAAAAGGCCAGCACGGCAGAAGCGACCGGTTCGATTGAGAACAGCAAAGCAGTGTGCTCGGGCGTGGTATGCGGCTGCGCAACAGGTTGCAACACAAATCCAAATGCGCTGCACACAATGGCGAGCCCCAAAATGGCACCCCACTGCGCTGGCGTCTGCGGCAACGTTGGGACCTCGCAAACAAGGGAAAACACCAAACCATATAGGCCGGCAAATCCAAGCTGCCACGTTCCAAGCAGCATGCCGTCGATACCCGGAGCCAGCCTATCGGTAGCAACAATAAACGCGGCATAAAGAAGGGCGCCCGCCAGACAAAGAGCGTCTCCCGGATGCAGCTCCAGCCCGCCACGCAGCGAAAGCAAAGCGATGCCTGCAAGTGTCACCAAAGTCCCCACAATAATAGGGCGAGGCGGCATGCGACGTTGAAGCGCCGCATTGATGATAGGAACGAACACGACTGCCATCGCGGTCAAAAAGCCGCCGTTTGACGCCGATGTCGTCTCGAGCCCATGGGTAAGAAACGCAAAAAGACCGAACAGAAGCAGACCGAGCACGGATGCGTATTTAAGAACGGCACGATTGGTATGGGCAATCTTGCGGAACGACACGGCTCCCACCACAGCAAACGCGATAAGAAAACGCATCGCGATTACCATGAACGGACCCATACCGCCCAAGCCGATCTTCATAAGGAGGTAGGAGCTCCCCCACGCCACGGCGACCAGGCCCAGGGCAATATCAGCCTTACCCTGAGTCCATGCAAATGAATGCGCAGTCTTCATGTTCATCGAGCAGCCCCCTTCCGTACTCCGTCCGCTTCATTCGACGGGACTGTTATAACCCCCTGATTTTCATTTGAGAAGCGAATGATTATTATTGAAGCCATTACAAGTTGTTATGGCAAAAATGCGCCGAATCCAAGACGACCGCAACGCCTCGCCAACGTAAGGACCGCACGTGAACCGCTATGAAATCTTCTTGAAGGTCGCCGAGTGCGGCAATATCACAAAGTGCGCGCAGTCTGTGCACTACACGCAAGCCGGTATAAGCCATGCCATCGCTGCACTGGAAAAAGAGACCGGCCTCACACTCTTTGCGCGTACGGCGCGCGGCGTCATGCTGACCGAAAACGGGCGCCGCCTGTTGCCCTCGATCCAAGCGCTCGTGAACGACCAACACGCCCTCACGCAAGCGATCAATCAGATTGGCGGCGTGGTAGCGGGAACGCTGCGCGTGGGGACTTTCACCAGCGTCTCGATGCAATGGCTGCCGCGATTGATTCAAAACTTCACCGCACGCCACCCCGGCGTCGAGTTCGACCTGCAGGCAGGAGACTACGACCAAATCACCAACATGCTCATGGCAGGCAAGGTCGACTGTGGCTTTTTGGCGGCGCCCGCGCATGAAAGACTCGAATTCTCCCCGCTCTACCGCGACCCCATGCTGGCGTTTTTGCCCAAGGGACACCCCCTTGCCCGCAAGCGCTCACTCACGCTCGACGATCTGCTGGACGAGGAACTGATCATTCCCGCACAAGGCTCGGACAACGACATCAACGCAGTTCTCAAGGAGACCGAGAAGCCCGCGAACATCCGCTACGTCCTCAACGACGACTTCTCGGTGCTTTCTATGGTCGAGGGAGGACTTGGCGTGGCAATCATGCCCGAGCTAATCCTCAAGAGCTGCAAGTCGTATCCAGTAGCAAGGCCTCTATCTCCAAAGCGCTACCGAACCATCGGCATCGCATCGCTGCCCAAAGGCGGCATCTCGATGCTCGCGCAGACCTTTATCGATTTCCTTGTTGAAGACGCACCGATGCATCGCATGTAATCGCCGCGACAAAAAGCAATGGCAGCACAGCGGCTTGGCCGCAAAGCCCCTAAGTGCAGCATCCGTATCGCTGTACCTTGCAATCACTCTGCAGCGTTATCACGTCGAAACCGTGTGAGGACGCGGAGCGCCGCATCGACCGGCCCCGGTTGCAAGCGATGTCGCACATCCTCCAGGCGCGCGGGAATATCGATCTGCTGCGGGCAATGCCGAGCGCATTTGCCGCAATGGATGCAATTACTTACCAGCTTGGGAGAAGCGGTTCGCACGGCGCTCGCGGTGAAATACTGGGACAACCCCGTCCAGCGGCCATAAGCAAAACTGGCATTATAGGCGGCAAAACATCCGGGGATATTAATCCCCTGCGGACAGGGCATGCAGTAGTTGCAACCCGTACAGGGCACGCGGTTAAAGCGCTCGAAGACTTCGACCACGTGCGCGATGGTCTCGAGCTGAGAGGGCGTCATGGCTTTGGGCAGAGCCGCATCGGCGATTGAGGCGTTTTGGTCAACCTGCTCGGTCGAGGCCATGCCCGAGAGCAGCATGGTGACCTGCGGATGATTCCACACCCAGCTCAAGCCCCAATCCGCAGGAGTCTGAAGATGCCCGGCTCGCGCCTTTTTCAAGATTTCCTGAGCCGCACGCGGAAGCTTATTGACCAAACGCCCGCCCAGGAGCGGTTCCATCACGAACACGGCGAGGCCGCGAGCATGGGCCTCCATCACGCCGGCAGTCCCCGCCTGGTAGCGTTCGTTCGCATAGTTATATTGCACCTGAACAAAATCCCAGTCATATGCGTCGAGCATACGCGGGAAATCGTCGGCAGAGCCATGATAGGAAAAACCGATCTGTCGAATACGCCCCTCGCGCTTCTGCCGCGCGATCCAATCTTTGATACCCAACGCCGCCACGCGCTCCCATTGTGCGGGACTTGTGATGTTGTGCATGAGATAGTAGTCGATATGGTCGATACGCAGCCGCTTGAGCTGCTCGTTAAAGAACCGATCAAAATCCTCGGCGCGCTTGCACGAGGCATGGGGAAGCTTGGTTGCGATAAAGACCTTGTCGCGCAAGCCAAGCTTTTCGAGCGCCATTCCCACGCAAGCCTCGTTGCCTGGATAGAGATAGGCTGTATCCAAGTAGTTAATACCCCGCTCAACAGCACGGGAGATAATATCTTGCGCCGTCTTCGCGTCGGGCCGGCCCAGTTGATAACCCGGGAAGCGCATGCAGCCCAAGCCCAAAGCAGAAAGCCTGTTGCCACTTGCAGGATCCGTTCTGTACTGCATGCACGTCCTTTCCTCAGCATACTCGAGCATCATCATACCGCGCTCAAGCAAACTGTTAACCTGCGCGCAACATCGCAGTACCCCGTCGTAATGGCGCTATCATAAGCAAACGCGTATCACACCCAAACCGAGAGGAACGCGCATGCCCATCGAGACCGTTGCCATCATCGGAAAGGGAGCCGTGGGCTTGCTCCACGGTAGCAAAATCGCAAAAGCCGTTGGGTCCAAGCATCTCGAGTATGTAATGGACGACGAGCGTTACCTGCGGCATCGCACAGATAGAATCGTCATCAACGGCGAGGATCAAAACTTCACCACCATCCCCGCCAGCCAAGCAAAACCCGTCGACCTGGTTGTCCTTGCCGTCAAGGCAACCGGACTCGACCAGGCAATCAATAGTATGGAAGGCCTGGTGGGACCCGAAACGCGCATCATCTCGCTTCTCAACGGAGTGACAAGCGAGGAGGCAATCGCCGCGCGCTATGGCTGGAAACATCTGGTCCTCGCCATCACGCAGGGCATGGACGCCGTTTTTATCGACAACGTGCTCACCTACAGCCATGCAGGCGAAATTCGCCTGGGTGCGGCTTCGCAAACCGAAGCGGGCGTTGTTGAAGACATCGCCGACCTGCTTGAGCGCGCCGGTATCTCCCATGCGGTTGAGAAGGATATTCGCCGACGCATGTGGGCAAAGCTGATGATGAACGTAGGCATCAACCAGACGTGCATGGTATATGGCGGCACGTACGGAACCGCGCTTTCAGATGGCGAGCAAAATCGCTGTCTTGTCGCCGCCATGCGCGAGGCGAAGGCCGTCGCCAACGCCGAAGGAATCGCCCTTACAGAAGATGATCTTAACGAGATGGTCGATATCATCGCCAACCTCGACCCCAACGGCATGCCCTCGATGGCTCAAGACCGCATCAACCGCAAGCGTACGGAGGTGGCACTCTTTGCCGGCACCATCATCGAGCGCGCCGAGCACCACGGCCTGTTAGTGCCTCAAAACCGCTGGCTGCTCGAACGCGTTCGCGAGATTGAGTCTTCCTGGTAAAAGACGAGAACGCAAAGCGACCATAGAGCGATGCAAAAACCGGACGCCCGCGCGCAAATGCGCGAGGACGCCCGGTTTCACTTTTACAATATGATGGAAACGTGAAAATGTGGGGGGTGCGCCCCATTTACTGGAGACGCTAGGCGGCCAGGCCCAGCGAT
>ERZ1034980.1307-NODE-1307-length-15044-cov-66.273134_pt1 | contig 15044 bp, 10 predicted proteins | sample MGYA00520622_ERZ1034980 | MGnify/ENA primary metagenome ERZ1034980 (study PRJEB33766, sample SAMN09781791) | gut metagenome | biome: gut microbiome | host: Homo sapiens | place: Madagascar | study: EMG produced TPA metagenomics assembly of the PRJNA485056 data... | reverse complement strand
CCGAAGTACCTGAACCCGAAGTCCGAGGAGGAGCAGCGTCATACGCTCCTGTAAGTGCTATGACGATGGATACAGATCGAAACGGCACGATGGCGTTTTTATGACGCATTTGATGGTGTGCGTACGTGTAGAGAACACGTGACACAACATGTGAGAGGTACAGACCTCCACAAATCCCGGATGGTCGCTTAGACATCATGAGACATGACATGTGAGAGGTGTAGGATGAAAAGATTTAAAAAGCTGCTGGCCGCTGCCATGATCGCTGCGGTCGCAGCCATGACATCCACGGTGCCGGCATTGGCACAGGAAACATGGATCACGACGGAGGATGGAGCGAATCGTTTCGTCACCCTCGATGAGAGCGGTGCCGCGAGTGGATACCAGGGCTGGTACCAGGATCCGAACAGCGGTACGTACTACTACTTCACGGATGGTGTACTCGCCACTGGCTGGATCATCGACGATGGGAAGTTTTACTATCTCGACTCGTCGACGGGCGCGATGGCGGTGAGCCGGATGGTGGGCAATTTCTATGTCGGTGAGGATGGTGCCGCGATGAGCGACACGACGACCCCGACCGGCGTAAAGCTCGCTTACAACGGCTCGCGCTTGAACGGGAAGTATCCGGTGGAGGAGCTGAATGAGAAGACCTACACCTACCGGGAACTTCTCCGGAAGAATCCGGATCTGATCGCGGAGTTCTCCGACCGCACGAGCGGCACCGGTCATCAGATTCTGCGGGAGACGGCACGGGGCTTTACCTGGGTCATCTATGCGACGATGAAGCTGTATGAGCCGACCGAAGACGGACGGAAGGGAAAGCGAGTGTTTGAGGGCGATGGTGCCTTCCGCTTCGACGCGCTGATCGAGCGAAAGCAGAGTGATGGAAGTATCCGGCATATCCGACCGTTCGATCTGATACAGGATGACCGCCAGCAGTGGACGGCGACGCATATCCAGATCGATCCGGCGGGCTTCATCAGCTACGCATCGGATGAAGGCTGAGGAAGGGTCACAGAATCCGGATCGCAGAGCCCGCCAGGGAATCAGCAGTGCTGGTGCTGACAAATCAGGTCTCCGGATCATAGAGACTGGCTATGGCCCCAAAGTAAACAACATCACAGCGCTGCCATCGGCAGCGCTCTTCTGTCATCTAAGAGGAAACATACATGACATTACAGCAGCTTAGACAGGTGATCGCCGTCGCGGACAGTGGCTCCATGAACGAGGCAGCGAAGCGTCTCTATATCACACAGCCATCGCTTTCGGCGGCCATCAAGGAGCTGGAGAAGGAGATCGGTATCGAGATTTTTCTCCGCTCGAACCGGGGTATCGTGACGACAGCAGATGGAGAGGAGTTTCTGGGGTATGCACGACAGATCGTCGAGCAGTATCAGCTGATGGAAGACAAGTATGTCAATGTCGGCACCCGGAAGAAGAAATTCTCCGTTTCCATGCAGCACTATACCTTCGCGGTCGAGGCCTTCATTCACCTCGCACGTGAGTATGGTATGGATACCTATGAGTTCGCGGTCAAGGAAACGAAGACCATGGAAATCATCAACGACGTACGGAACCAGACCTCGGAGATCGGCGTCATCTATATGAATGATTTCAACAGTAAGGTCATCGGAAAGATCCTGCGGGAGGATTCCCTCGAATTTATCCCGTTGTTTGACTGTAACATCTATGTGTTCATGAGTAAGGGAAATCCGCTGGCCGGAAAGGACATCATCCGCATGGAGGAGCTCGCAGATTATCCCTGCCTCAGCTTCGATCAGGGTGAGCGGAACTCCTTCTACTTTTCGGAGGAGGTGCTGAGCACCTATGATTATAAGCGGATCATCAAGTGCGATGACCGGGCGACCTTTCTGAACCTGATGGTCGGACTGAATGGCTATACGCTCTGCTCCGGCATCATCTGTCAGGAGCTGAACGGCGATGAGTATACGGCGGTCCGCCTCGATACGGATGAGATCATGACCATCGGCTACATCAAGAAAAAGAAGATTCCGCTGTCCGGTATCGGCGCACGTTACGTGGCGGAGCTTCAGAAATATAAGGCGCAGGCACTGTAGTCTGCAGAAGTTTTACATACACACCCATAAAGCACAGGCATTTTCGTCTGCAGGTCTCGTAATGCCGAAGGTGCATCTCGGTGTGGTATGCCGGCACCCTGGGTGCAGAAAGGAATACTATGTTGAATACGCAGGTCATCATCATGGCAGTGGTCGCCCTCGTGCTTCTGCTCGCTGTGGTACTGTACATCGTACAGAGAAATCAGAAGCGGAAAAATGCGGATAAGCTTCAGATGAAGATCCGGGAGGATGAAAAGCTTCACATCACGCTCGATGATAAATCCGATGCGGCGGAGGTCGCCCGGATCATCCTGGAAGGCCTCGGCGGCCGCGAGAACGTCAGCGAGGTACAGCATGACGGTGCGCGACTCAAGGTGGCGATCCGGCAGTATGATGCCGTAGATGAGAAGAAGATCCGCTCCGCTCAAGTGGGCGGCGTGCTTCGCCCGGGGAAAAACGCAGTACAGATCATCATCGGCCCATCGGTCGAACCAGTGGAAAACGAGCTTCATAAGCTGCTTGGTATGTGATATGAGTAAGAAATATGAGATGGATATGACCACCGGCGTCATCATGCCGAAGGTCATCACCTTTGCACTGCCGCTGATGGCGGCGTCTGTGCTTCAGCTTCTGTTTAATGCGGCCGACATCGTGGTTGTCGGCCGTTTCGTGAGCCCGCAGGCGATGGCCGCCGTCGGATCGACCGGATCGCTGGTGAACCTCATCATCCAGCTCTTCGTCGGCTTCTCCATCGGTGTCAATGTCTGCGTCGGAAAGTATTATGCGGCGAAGCGCCAGGAGGAAATGTCCGATACCATTCACACCTCGATCCTGGTGTCGGTGATTTTCGGTGCGATTCTCTGCGTCGCCGGCCTGTTTCTGGCACGACCGATGCTGGAGCTGATGGGATCCCCCGCGGATGTCATCGAAGACTCGGTGCTCTATCTTCGCATCTACTTCCTCGGTATGCCACTGATCATGCTGTATGACTTCGCAGCGGCGATTCTGCGTGCCGTCGGTGATACGAAGCGCCCACTGTATTTTCAGATGATCGCCGGGGTGATCAATGTCATTCTGAACCTGTTCTTCGTCCTCGTGGTGGGCATCGGCGTGGCGGGTGTTGCGATCGCGACGACGGTTTCACAGGGCTTTTCCGGCATCGCCCTGCTCATCACGCTCATGCGGGAGAAGGGGGCTCTGCACCTCGATCTCCGAAAGCTGCATGTCAACTGGAAGCTGCTCCGTTCGATCATGGAGATCGGTCTCCCTGCCGGGCTTCAGAGCACCGTGTTCAGTCTGTCCAATGTCGTCATCCAGAGCTCCATCAACTCCTTCGGATCGGTTGCGATGGCGGGTGCGACAGCGGCACAGAATATCGAATCGTTCGTATATGCTTCGATGAACTCGATCTATCAGACGAATCTTTCGTTTACCGCACAGAATCTGGGCGCCCGGAAGTACAGCCGTATCAACCGCATCTTGAAGGACTGCCTGATCACCGTCGTCCTCATCGGCCTCGTCATGGGCATCGGTGCGGTGATGCTGGATCCATGGCTGCTGCGCTTCTTTACGACGGATGCAGAAGTTATCCGTTATGGACAGGAGCGACTGCTGGTGGTCTGCGCACCGTATTTCCTCTGTGGCATCATGGATGTCATGGTCGGCTCACTCCGAGGACTCGGCTACTCGGTGATCCCGATGTTTGTAAGCCTGATCGGTGCCTGCGGACTGCGAATCATCTTCATCCTGACCCTGTTCCGGCTCCCGTACTTCCACTCCCTGAACTGGCTGTACATGAGCTATCCGATTACCTGGATCATCACGTTTTCTGCACATCTCATCACCTTCCTCCGCATCCGGCGGAAGTTCCCGAAGGCCGATGTCTGAATACTGAAATGAACCGCCGGAGGGCAGCCTCCAGAGGCTGGTCGCCTGCGGCGGCAAACTCTAAAACCAGCTCCCTAAGAAACACTAGGCCCTCTGCAAACGACGGAGTTTCCTTTTATGGAAACTCCGTGTTGCAGAGGGTGCTAAGGAAAAATTACTCCAAGTGTTTCTAAGGGAGCTGGTTTTGATTTTGCACGTCCTCGGCTTTAAGCACCCTGGAGGCTGCCCTCCGGCGGTCCATTTATCTCACTGCATCGCGGCGTAAAGTTTCTTGCGCTGGAAGAAGTAGTAGCTGTACTCGAAGAGGATCATGGCGGTCCAGCCGATCGCGCAGGCATAGGCCTCACCGGTGATGCCGATCTTCGGGACCAGGATATAGACGAAGAGGGTGCGGATCGAAATCTGCAGAATCGTCGAAATCAGCGTGATGGTCATGTTGCCCATGCCACGCATGAAGCCCTGCATCGCATTCGTGACGCAAGGGAAGATGATGGTGAAGGCCTTTATGGACAGGTAGCTCACGCCGAGACGGACCATCTCCTCGCCGCCGCTGGTCGGTGCGAAGAGCTGGATCAGCGGATGACGGAAGAGCAGGATGAGTGCACAGATGATCGGATAGTAGATGAGTCCGATCAGGATGCCTTTCCAGAGCGTTTCCTTCACCCGCTTCCGGTCGCCGGCACCGCGGTTCTGCGCGGCGCAGGTCATCATGCCGTGGCTGATCGTCTGCGCCGGGATACGCCCGTAGTCCTCGATCTTGCAGCCGGCATTGAAGGCCGCGATGACGTCGATGCCCTGAACATTGATCACACTCTGCACGAGCAGCTTTCCGATCGGCTGACAGGACTGCTGCAGTGCGGTGATGAGGCCGCTGGAGAGGATGCTCCGGAGAAGCTTGCGATCGAGGATCATCTCATCCCGCCGGAGCGCGAGTGCCGGGATATGGCGGTAGACGTAGATATAGCAGAGCACCGCCGAGAGAGCTTCGGCGATCACGGTCGCGAGTGCAGCACCGAAGACGCCCCAGTGGAAGAGGAAGATGAAGACCCAGTCCAGAAAGGCGTTCAGTACCGACGAGATGCCGACGAAGGTCACCGGCGTTTTCGAATCCCCGACTGCCCGCAGTGCACTCGACATGATGTTGTACTGGAAGGTGAAGAAATTACCGAGGAAGAGAAGCCGGAGATAAACGCTCGAATCATGCATGATATCGAGCGGTGTATGCATGGCCTGCAGGATCGGTGCCGCGAGCAGGATACCGAGCAGGGTGGTGATGCCGCCGGCGATCGTACCGAAGAGAATCGTCGTGGAGAGTGAGCGCTTCAGCTTCTCGCCTTCCCCGGCACCATAGAACCTGCTCATATAGACGGAGGCACCGATGCCGATGCCGGAGATGCTCTGCACCAGCAGCACCGATACCGGATTCGAGACGGACACGGCGCTGAGTGCAGCGACACCGGCTCCCTTACTGACGAGGATGGAATCGACGGCGTTATAGGTGAGTTGAAGGAAGTTTCCGAAAATCAGTGGGATGGCATAGGCAAGAAGATGGCGGTAGATACTGCCGGAGGTCATATTTCTCATAGTAGGTCCCCTTTAAACACAGGCGATATCGTTTTCCTTGAGAGCGCAGATGGAGCGATGACAGCGATGAGATCGGCTCGGACTTCACCGATGGATTCTTACATACACCGATGTAGCGACCGGTATAGGAGCTGTCTGACTTGAAAGCGCTTTCAGGATGCGTCTGCTATTATAGCACGACGCCGACGGGCTGACGATAGAATTTACTGGATATTTGAGCATGCCTATGGTAGAATGTTGATTTAGACGATTCGGAGAGCGACTGGTATCCACCATTCGGCTCGAACCGATAGTATACTTTCACGGAGGAAAAAAGAATGAGCGTAATTGGTTGGGTAATTTATATCATTGCCATCGTGGCGATGTTTTACTTTATCGGTATCAAGCCATCACAGAAGGAGCGTAAGAAGCAGGAGGCTCTCCTTGCATCGGTCGCTGTCGGTGACACGGTTCTGACCACATCCGGCTTCTACGGCGTGATCATCGATATGACCGATGACACAGTGATCGTTGAGTTCGGTAATAACAAGAACTGCCGTATCCCGATGCAGAAGGCAGCCATCGCACAGCTTGAGAAGCCGACCACGGCTGTAAAGTCTGACGATAAGAAGTAATCCAGCGCGATTCATGAGCCCACCGTGTCCTGCACGGTGGGCTTTTGTTGCGACAGGGGAGCAGAGGACTTCGTATGAATCTTAAAACACTGAGAGAATTAAAGGGTATCAGCCGGAAGGAGCTGGCGGAGCAGAGCGGCATATCGGTCCGCTCGATTCAGGACTACGAGCAGGGGCATAAGGATCTGGGGGCGGCGAAGGCGGCATCGGTTCATCGACTGGCGCAGGTGCTGGACTGCTCGATGGAGGACCTGATCTCGGAGGTGGATTTGAGCGAGCTGAAGCCGAGTGAGCTTCGCTCGGATGAGCTCCGGATGCAGAAGCGTCTGCTGGCAGAGTGGAAGGAAAACACGCGGCGGGAGCGGATATCTGCGGCGGGCGGGTCGCAGGCTCCGACGTCAGCATTGGCAGACGGCGAGTGGACGACAGACGAAGTCCGCTGGATGAAGGAAGACAGGATGGAGTAACGATGAGAGTAAAAATCGATATGCAGACACGCCAGACCATCGACGGAGATACGGACATCATGGAGCACAGCGCGGAGGGTATCCTGCGCGAGCTCTCCGAGGGACAGCATGTGCTGAGCTATTTCCAGGACGGCGTCCATAACGAGATGCGGATCAATGTCTCCGACGAGGAGATCATCGTGACCCGGAACTGGAAGCAGGAAAATCAGTTTCATTATAAGCAGAATAAGCATCATATCATGAACTATGAGACCCCGATGGGGACGATGGAGCTCGGCTTCGACACGAAGTATGTCGAGATTAACCGCATCCTCGCCGATAGCCTGATGGAGATCCGACTCGTCTATACCATCACCCAGGGCGGACAGCCGGTGAGCGATAACGAAGTCCGGATCCGGATCCGTGAACGCTGATAGAGGGTGTACCGCTTCTCGGGGCTTTTTTAAGATTTTCCGTTTTCGGAGTACGGAGCGCCCGTGCCTTCCGGGGGCCTCTTTTAAGGTTGCATTTTGATGCGCCAGATAGTAAGATTAAGGGCAGATTTATGGAAAGACGAGGATTTACTCTATGACATTAATGGCGATCCACTGGAATACCGTGGCAACCGTACTGGTCGTTATCGCGATCATCCTGGTTGTACTCATGGCGATTATGTACTACTATGGCAAGAAGCTCTCCCGTCAGCAGGCAGAGCAGCAGCCGATCATCGATGCAAACACACAGGATGTGTCGATGCTGATCATCGATAAGAAGAAGCTCTCCATCGAAGAGGCCATCGCGGCCGGCCTTCCGGAGGCGATCAAGGAGCAGACACCATTCTATCTCAAGTGGCAGAAGCTTCCGGTCGTGAAGGCGAAGATCGGTCCACGTATGATGACCCTCATCGCGGATCCGAACGTATTTGAGCAGCTTCCGAAGGGCAAGGAGTGCAAGTGCTCCATCTCCGGTCTCTACATCCGTGGCATCAAGTCCGTCCGTGGCGGCAGCATCCCGAAGGCACCGGAAAAGAAGAAGGGCATCCTGGCACGTGCCAGAGAGAAGGTTTCCGGAAAGTAATCATGAAAGCAGAGAGGAATCGACGATCGTCGATTCCTTTTTTGTACATATCCATGAGAGGGCCGCGCGAAGCGCGGAGAGGCGCATGGATGCCCCCGGGCGGCGAGGCCGTTTTGCCGAGGAGGCGGCAAAATCAAACGACGATGCCCGCGCCGCAGGCGCATCAGATGGCATCGTCTCACCGTCTATTGCGATGCATTGCAAAAAATTAAATTTCACGTATTGACGAAAATCCGGTGCCATGGTAGGATAAAGTTTGCTTATTTTGGAGACGTGGGCTCAGTGCGCCTTTTTTTAGACACGCCCGGCACCACCGCTCCTTTAAGATAAGATGAAACGAAAACCGATTCATTGAAATGTTGATACATCGAAATACAATGCTCGTAACGATGAATGCACATTTTGAAATCCACATCTTTCTATGAATCACAGTGATCAAGTAAAGGAGTTTCCCAAACTGCCGCGTTTCCGGCATGAAACGAATTTACTATGGGGTGAACGGTCAATGGAAAAAAGCAAGATGCGTGTCGTGAAAAACGGCAAAAACGTCAGATTTACTTTCTCTCAGCATGACGAAGTACTGGAGATGCCGAATCTGATCGAAGTTCAGAAGGATTCGTATAAGTGGTTCCTGACGGACGGCCTGAAAGAGGCATTTGATGACATCTCACCGATCCAGGACTTCGCTGGACACCTGTCCCTCGAGTTCGTAGGCTTCAAGCTCTGCGAGGATGAGAAGAAGTACACCATTGAGGAGTGCAAGGAGCGCGACGCTACCTATTCCGCACCGCTCAAGGTAAGAGTACGTCTCATCAACAAGGACAAGGATGAGATCAATGAACACGAGATTTTCATGGGCGATCTGCCGCTGATGACAGATACCGGCTCATTTGTAATTAACGGTGCAGAGCGTGTTATCGTATCACAGCTCGTTCGTTCTCCTGGTATTTATTATGGCGTAGACCATGATAAGGTTGGTAAGGAGCTCTACAGCTGCACCGTGATTCCGAACCGTGGCGCATGGATCGAGTATGAGACCGATTCCAATGATATTTACTGGGTACGTGTGGATAGAACCCGTAAGGTTCCGGTAACGGCATTTATCAGAGCGATGGGTGTAAGCACCAATCAGGAAATCATCGAGCTCTTCGGTGAGGAGCCGAAGCTTCTCGCTTCCTTCGAGAAGGAGCAGCCGGAGGCACAGAACTACGAGGGTGGTCTTCTCGAGCTCTATCGTAAGATCAGACCGGGCGAGCCGCTGTCCGTTGATTCCGCAAGCTCTCTTCTGAACGGTATGTTCTTCGACCCTCGCCGCTATGACCTTGCGAAGGTTGGACGTTATAAGTTTAATAAGAAGCTTCATTTTAAGAACAGAATCAAGGGGCACACACTGGCAGAGGACGTCATCGATGCAACGACCGGTGAGGTGATCGCACAGGCCGGTGATCAGATCAGCTTTGCGAAGGCGGTCGAGATCCAGGATGCCGCTGTTCCGTTCGTATGGATCGAGGGACCGACCCGTAAGGAGAAGGTACTTTCTTCGATGGAGGTCGACCTTTCGAAGTATGTAAGCTTCGATGCACAGGAGATCGATTACGAGGAGGCACGTGAGTACGATCACGTACGCGAGTACTTCCGGCGTCAGGCAGACCGCACCAACAGCTTCCTCAGCCAGGACGCAGAGAAGAAGCTCTGGGATGCACTCTCTGTAGAGGAGAAGCAGTCCGTCATCGATAAGGATGTACCGGAGGAGCTCGTTTACTATCCTGAGCTCGCCCGCCTGATGGAGGAGAACGCAGACGATCAGCGTGCTCTTCGTATCGCGATCATGAAGGACATCCATGAGCTTGTTCCGAAGCACATCACGAAGGAAGACATCTTCGCTTCCATCAACTACTGCATGCACATCGAAGAGGAGATCGGAAGCAACGATGATATCGATCACCTCGGCAATCGTCGTATCCGTGCAGTCGGCGAGCTGCTTCAGAACCAGTACCGCATCGGTCTTTCCCGTATGGAGCGTGTTGTCCGCGAGCGTATGGCGACACAGGACATCGAGGAGATCACACCGCAGTCGCTGATCAACATCAAGCCTGTGACCGCATCCGTGAAGGAATTCTTCGGATCATCCCAGCTGTCACAGTTCATGGATCAGAACAACCCGCTGTCAGAGCTCACACATAAGCGTAGACTTTCCGCCCTCGGACCAGGTGGTCTTTCCAGAGACCGTGCCGGATTCGAGGTTCGAGATGTTCACTATACACACTATGGTCGTATGTGCCCGATCGAGACACCTGAGGGACCGAACATCGGTCTGATCAACTCGCTGGCATCCTACGCCCGTATCAACGAGTACGGCTTCATCGAGGCTCCGTACCGTATGGTCGACAAGTCGGATCCGAAGAATCCGAAGGTTACGAAGGATGTCGTATACCTCGCGGCAGACGAAGAGGATAACTACGTCGTAGCACAGGCGAACGAGCCACTCGACGCCGACGGACATTTCATTCATGATAACGTCTCCGGTCGTTTCAGAGAGGCGACGCAGGCATTCCCGAAGGCAAGCGTAGATATGATGGATGTATCCCCGAAGATGGTATTCTCCGTGGCGACTTCCATGATTCCGTTCCTTCAGAACGATGATGCGAACCGTGCGCTGATGGGATCGAACATGCAGCGTCAGGCCGTTCCGCTGATGGTAACCGAGCGTGCTGCGGTCGATACCGGTATCTCCGCAAAGGCTGCGGTCGACTCCGGCGTATGCTGCCTCGCAAAGTACGATGGTGTGGTTGAGATCTCCGCTTCCAATAAGATCACGATCCGTCGTGACTCCGATGGAACACTTGATGAGTACAAGCTCACCAAGTTCATGCGCTCCAACCAGTCGAACTGCTACAACCAGAAGCCGATCGTGTTCGCCGGTGACCATGTAAAGAAGGGCGACGTCATCGCCGATGGTCCGTCCACCTGCCAGGGTGAGATCGCACTCGGTAAGAACCCGCTGATCGGATTCATGACCTGGGAAGGCTACAACTACGAGGATGCGGTTCTCCTTTCAGAGAAGCTCATCCAGAACGATGTCTACACCTCCATCCATATCGAGGAGTACGAGTGTGAGGCACGTGATACCAAGCTCGGACCGGAGGAGATCACCTCGGACGTTCCGGGTGTCGGTGACGATGCACTGAAGAACCTCGACGAGCGTGGTATCATCCGCATCGGTGCAGAGGTTCGTGCCGGTGATATCCTCGTCGGTAAGGTAACCCCGAAGGGTGAGACTGAGCTGACCGCAGAGGAGAGACTGCTTCGTGCGATCTTCGGTGAGAAGGCGCGTGAGGTTCGTGATACCTCCCTCAAGGTGCCGCACGGCGCATATGGTGTCGTTGTAGACGCAAAGGTATTTACAAGAGAAAACAGTGACGAGCTGGCTCCGGGTGTATCTGAGTCCGTTCGTATCTATATTGCACAGAAGAGAAAGATCGGTGTCGGCGATAAGATGGCCGGCCGTCACGGAAACAAGGGTGTATGCTCACGCGTACTTGCCGTAGAGGATCTCCCGTATCTTCCGAATGGCCGTCCGCTCGATATCGTACTGAACCCTCTCGGCGTACCTTCCCGAATGAACATCGGACAGGTGCTCGAGCTGCATCTTTCCCTCGCTGCGAAGGTTCTGGGTATCAATGTTTCTACCCCGATCTTCGATGGCGCAAACGAGAACGATATCGCCCAGACCCTGATCCTTGCGAACGATTACGCAAACAAGAGCTGGGAGGAGTTCACAGAGCTCCACAAGGATGAGCTGGATCCGGAGGTTTATGAGTACCTCGGCGCACACCTCGATCACCGTGAGGAGTGGAAGGGTGTTCCGATCTCGACCGATGGTAAGGTTCAGCTCCGTGATGGACGTACCGGTCTTCCGTTTGACGGACGGACCGCAATCGGATTCATGCACTACCTGAAGCTGCATCACCTGGTAGATGATAAGATCCACGCACGTTCCACGGGACCGTACTCCCTCGTTACGCAGCAGCCGCTCGGTGGTAAGGCACAGTTCGGTGGACAGCGTTTCGGAGAGATGGAGGTATGGGCACTCGAGGCATACGGTGCGGCATATACACTGCAGGAGATTCTGACGATGAAGTCGGATGATGTTGCAGGCCGTGTAAAGACCTACGAGGCGATCATCAAGGGTCAGAATATCCCGGCACCGGGTGTTCCGGAGTCCTTCAAGGTTATGCTGAAGGAGCTTGAGGCTCTCTGTCTGGATGTGCGCGTTCTCGATGAGAATCAGAACGAGATCGAGATCACCGAGGATCTCTACGATGCAAACCAGGATATGCACCGTCTCCTTTCCGGTGGTGACAGCCGCTATGAGCGTAATGAGAATTACGGACAGTACGGCTACGAGACACAGGAGTTTAAGGATGGCGAGCTCGTAAACAGTGCTGAAGAGAACGCTGCAGAGGACGATTATGTCAATGAAGGCGACGATGCACTTGCATCCGCGATTTCTGCAGATCTGACCGATGATGGTGATTTCGGCGAGGATACAGACTCGGATATGTTCGATGACGGCGACAGCGCAGTTTCCCAGTCGGATGACGACTTCGGCGACGGCGATAATGAATAATAGGAGGAAAGATGGCACAGCTTGATAATATAAATAAGCCTGTTCAGTTTGATTCGATCAAGATCGGCCTGGCTTCCCCGGACAAGATTCTGGAGTGGTCCCACGGCGAAGTAAAGAAGCCGGAGACCATCAACTACAGAACGCTGAAGCCGGAGAAGGACGGACTCTTCTGTGAACGTATTTTCGGACCGGTCAAGGACTGGGAGTGCCACTGCGGCAAGTATAAGAAGATCCGCTATAAGGGCGTCATCTGTGATCGCTGCGGTGTTGAGGTTACCAAGTCCTCTGTTCGTCGTGAGCGTATGGGCCACATCGCGCTGGCAGCGCCTGTTTCCCACATCTGGTATTTCAAGGGTATCCCGTCCAGAATGGGTCTGATCCTCGACATCAGCCCGCGTATTCTGGAGAGAGTACTCTACTTCGCAAGCTACGTGGTACTCGATAAGGGTGAGACCGGCCTGGATTACAAGCAGGTTCTCTCCGAGAAGGAGTACAGAGATGCGATCGAGCAGTATGGCTACGGCTCCTTCCGTGCAGGCATGGGCGCAGAGGCTGTACTGGAGCTGCTTCGCGGCATCGATCTCGAGAAGGAGTATGCAGAGCTTCGTCAGGAGCTCGATGATGCTTCCGGTCAGAAGAGAACGAGAATCGTGAAGCGCCTCGAGGTCGTAGAGGCTTTCCGTTCCTCCGGTAATAAGCCGGAGTGGATGATCCTCACGAACCTCCCGGTGATCCCGCCTGATCTTCGCCCGATGGTTCAGCTTGATGGCGGTCGTTTCGCGACCTCTGATCTGAACGATCTCTATAGAAGAATCATCAACCGTAACAATCGTCTGGCTCGTCTTCTCGAGCTGGGCGCTCCGGAGATCATCGTACGTAACGAGAAGCGTATGCTGCAGGAGGCGGTCGATGCGCTGATCGATAACGGTCGTCGTGGTCGTCCGGTCACCGGCCCGGGTAACCGTGCCCTGAAGTCCCTTTCCGATATGTTAAAGGGTAAGCAGGGACGTTTCCGTCAGAACCTGCTCGGTAAGCGAGTTGACTACTCCGGACGTTCGGTTATCGTCGTAGGACCTGAGCTGAAGATCTATCAGTGCGGTGTTCCGAAGGAGATGGCCCTCGAGCTGTTCAAGCCGTTCGTGATGAAGGAGCTGGTTCAGTCCGGTAAGGCACACAACATCAAGAATGCGAAGAAGATGGTTGATCGTCTGGATCCGCAGGTATGGGATATCCTCGAGGATGTCATCAAGGGTCACCCGGTCATGCTGAACCGTGCCCCTACCCTGCACAGACTCGGTATCCAGGCCTTCGAGCCGACCCTCGTCGAGGGTAAGGCCATCAAGCTTCACCCGCTCGTATGTGCGGCCTTCAACGCCGACTTCGATGGTGATCAGATGGCGATTCACCTTCCGCTGACACAGGAAGCACAGGCAGAGTGCAGATTCATGCTGCTTTCTCCGAATAACCTCCTGAAGCCGTCGGATGGTGGTGTGGTAGCCGTTCCTTCACAGGATATGGTACTTGGTATTTACTATATTACGCAGGCACGTCCGGGCGAGCCGAACGAGGGGATGTTCTTCAAGAGCATCAACGAGGCGATCCTTGCAAAGGAAAATGGCTACATCACGATGCACACCCAGATCAAGTGCAGAATCCGCAAGATTGTGAAGGCGGAGGATGGCACTGAGAAGATCATCGAGGGCGTTGTGAATACCACCGTCGGTCGTCTGATTTTCAATGAGATCATCCCGCAGGATCTCGGCTTTGTGGATCGTTCGATTCCGGGCAACGAGATTCTTCCGGAGATCGATTTCATCGTAAAGAAGAAGGATCTCAAGAAGATTCTGGAGAGAGTCATGGATGTACATGGCGCTACCCAGACCGCCCTCACCCTGGATGATATCAAGGCGATGGGCTATAAGCAGTCCACGCTCGCGGCGATGACCGTATCCATCTCGGATATGACCGTCCCGGCGAGCAAGCAGAAGCTGCTGGCAGACGCACAGGCCATCGTTGACAAGATCGCGCGGAACTACCGTCGTGGTCTCGTTACCGAGGAGGAGCGTTATCAGGAAGTTATCGATACCTGGAAGAAGACCGATGATCAGCTGACCAAGGATCTTCTCGGTGGACTCGATGCATACAACAACATCTTTATGATGGCCGATTCCGGAGCCCGTGGATCCGATAAGCAGATCAAGCAGCTCGCTGGTATGCGAGGACTCATGGCCGATACAACCGGACGTACCATCGAGCTCCCGATCAAGTCGAACTTCCGTGAGGGTCTTGATGTACTTGAGTACTTCATCTCCGCACACGGTGCTCGTAAGGGACTTTCCGATACCGCGCTTCGTACGGCTGACTCCGGTTACCTTACGAGACGAATGGTTGACGTTACACAGGATCTGATCATCCGTGAGCTTGACTGCTCTGCAGATAAGGACAAGATCCCGTACCTGGAGATCTCCGCACTGGAGGAAGGACAGGAGAAGATCGAGTCTCTGCAGGAGCGTATCACCGGTCGTTACATCGCAGAGGATGTATATGATCCGGAGACCGGAAAGCTCGTTGTACAGGCAGACCGCATGGTAACACCGAAGCGTGCGCCGAAGGTCATCGCTGCACTCCAGAAGCAGTTCGATAAGGATGTGGCAGAAGGCAAGCGCGATCCGAAGCAGAAGATGAAGGTGAAGATCAGAACCGTCCTCACCTGCCGTTCGAAGAA
>ERZ1034980.1304-NODE-1304-length-15099-cov-4.244018_pt1 | contig 15099 bp, 15 predicted proteins | sample MGYA00520622_ERZ1034980 | MGnify/ENA primary metagenome ERZ1034980 (study PRJEB33766, sample SAMN09781791) | gut metagenome | biome: gut microbiome | host: Homo sapiens | place: Madagascar | study: EMG produced TPA metagenomics assembly of the PRJNA485056 data... | reverse complement strand
GTTGATACCTATGAAATGAGCAAATTAAATGTAAACTTTCTGTAAACAATTGCAAATGTGGGATTATCATTTGCATAGTAAGCATAGATTTGATAAAATACGACTAACAACTTATGGAAGGAGTTTTTGATTTGGTAGAAATTTTCGAATCGGTCGATTTATATATCGCAACGGCGATAAACGGTTTGAGTTCATCTTGCGGAAAAGTTTTAACGACGCCGCTGAAAATTATTACGCTTAGCGGCAATTGGGGTTTGAGTTTTATAATTGTAGCAATCGTTATGCTGTTTTTTAAGGCGACGAGAAAGATAGGCATAACCGCGCTTATCGCCCTTGCCGCAGGCGCGTTGCTTACGAACGTCATATTAAAAAACGTAATTGCCCGTCCGCGACCGTTTGCCCACGTTTCGTCAAAGTATTACGAGTTCTGGAAGTCTACGGGAAGTTTAAGCGAAAGCGGATATTCTTTTCCTTCGGGGCATACGACCGCCGCGACGGCGTTCGGAGTCGTTTTATTCTTGCTTAAAAACAAGAAATATTCCTGGTCGTTTTTATTTATTCCTGTCGTAATGGGTTTTACGAGAATATACTTTACGGTTCACTACGCATCGGATATTTTCGGCGGTTTTTTCATCGGTATAAACGCCGCGTTATTTGCTTATTTTACGATAAACCTACTTTGTAAGCACGGAAAAATTCAGAAACTATTATAAATTTTAAGCCGCGGGCGATCGTCGTTAAGACAATCGCCCGCGGCTATTTATAACTTTAATTATTCCGCAACGGGGTGCATTTTCCCGAAAAACGAAGTGGTTTTCCCGAAAGAGGCAAGCAATTCGGCTACTTTATCGCATTTTTCGCGATAACGGGACAAGTCGTGAGAATCGCTGCCGTAAGTAAAATTTTCGCCGCCAAGATCGATATAGCGTTTTATGATACCGATTTCGGGCGAAAAAGCGCGTTCGTCTTTGGTTGACGTATTGATTTCGAGATATTTATCCCGACGAATTATCGTTTTTAATATTTCGTCGATTATTTCACGGTGTTCGTCGCATAAAAGTTCGCGGTTTTCGTAAGTCGCGTAACGAACGGGGTAACTTAAATGACCTACGATCTGCCACTTATAATCGGCGTTTACGCTTTCGAGTACGGTTTTTAAGTAATCTCCGTAAGCGGTAACCTTATCTTTTTTCAGAAATTCTTTTTTGCAGCAATCTTTTCCGTACAAAAGGTGTACGGAATTAATAACGTAGTCGAGATCGTATTTTTCGGTGAGTTCGCGATATTTTTCGACCGCTTCTTTCGAGTACCCGAATTCTATCCCGAACAATATTTCGATGCTTTAAGGCGGGTTACTTCGGCTTTATATTCGTCGAGATTAACGAGCGGAGCGCCCGAAATGCCGAGCAAAAAACAGTCGTAATCGTAATGTTCGGAAAAGCACACCCTTTTATCTCCGTTTTCTATCGCTTTTTTAACGACTTCTTCGGCGTTTTGCCGCCCGTCGTAAGAAAACGTACTATGTTGGCGCAAGTCGGTAACGAATTTATCTTTTGAGTTCATACTTATATTGTAATCGACTTAAATTTTTATAGCAACTTATTAAGGTAAAGTACAGGTAAAGTTTTGGTAAAGTCGCAAAAAAACGCCCGACCCGCTTTTGAAAACGGGTCGGGCGTAATAAATTTTAATCTTCGGTAAGTTTTGCGGTTTTCAAAAATCTTCTGACGCTTTCTATCGCGCTCTGGCATGAATCGAGTTTAGCGTAAGTTTCGCCTATGCAAAGCGTTGCCTTCTGCGCGCTGCGGAGTTTGAAGAAATATCTGCCCTTTTTGTCGCTGTCGATAATAAAATTACCCGCCACGCCGTTGGTAACGATAGTGGCAATTGCGGACTTCGCCGAAGCGTAAGATACGTAACTTTCGCTGTTAAGCAGCAATTCGCCGTTGGAAGCGAAAAGTTTAGCCATATAAGTATCGCCGTCTTTTTCGATTTTCCATTTGCCGCTGTACGCGCTTCTCGCGTCTACGGGTTCTTCTTTTTTCGGCAAAACGTATTTAACGACCGTTATATCCTTTTCGACGCCGCTCTGGACGGGCGAAGAAACGAAACGCTTTACGGATTCTTTCGCGCTTTCGGCAAGCGCCTCGCTTTTGTACGTTTCGCTTACGCAAAGAATACGGTTTTTAACGCTCTTCAACTTGAAGTAAAAGTTTTTGTTTTTGTCTTTATAGTTGACGAAAGTTCCGCCGTCGACGTTCTTTCTTATGGTATCTATACCTGCGCGGGCGCTTTCTTCGGACGTATAAATTTCGCTGGTGAGCATAATCTCGCCGTTATTGGCGTACAGAAACGCGACGAATTCGCCTTCGCCCTTCTCTTTGATTATCCACTTGCCGACTGTCGCTTTCGCCTCTTTTACGGGTTCCGCTTTTTTAGCAACCGGCTTAACGGCGGTTTTCGAAGCGGATTTTTTAGCCGCGGGTTCGGCGGTTGGCCGTGCGGTCGGCTTAACATCTTTTGCGGCAGATTTTGCCGCGGTTTTCGCCGCCGTTTTCATCGGCTTTTTTTCTTCCGCTTTCGAAGCCGGTTTCGTCGTTTTTGCGGTTTCGGCTTTTTTGTCTTTCATTGTATTTCCCTCCGTTTCGGTAGCGGCGACAAAATCGTCCGCTCCGTTTTTATCCGTAAATAAATTATCGTCGGACGTCGCTTCGTTTCCGGTCGGAAATCCGGCTTCTTCGCCGACGTTTTCGGGTTTTTTACTTTTGTTTTTGAAATAACGAACGAGCAGATATGCAACTATCGCGGCGGCAACACCGAACGCAAGAACAGCCGCAATTATCGGCAAATTCGCTTTTATTCCGTCAATTATCGCTTTCATATTTCAATTTTAACTCAAAAAACGCAAAATGTCAAGATATAAAGCGATTTTCAGTATTAAAATATGTTTATTTGCGCATATTTTCGTACTTTTCTTTCGTTGCAAGTCCGCCGCGTATATGCCTTTCGCATAAATTGATAAAAAGCACCTGTTTTACTTTTCTCGCTCTTTCTTCGTCGAGATACGGCAAGCGTTTGGTCATGTCGTAATGCACGGTAGATTTGCCCACGCCGAATCGTTTAGCCGTCTGCCGGACGGTAGCGTTGTTTTTTATAACGTAATCTGCCTCGTTCAATACTCTTGCATCTACTTCGTAATACACGGAAAGTCTATTCCCCTCGTCCGTATATTCTATGGCGATTTTTAGGGTATTATGACAGAATTATACTCCGCGGAAAACCACCCTTCCGGGAGTATGCTCTCCCGTTGAAGCGGGAGAGGTGGCACGCGTAGCGTGGCGGAGAGGGGGCGACCTGCCTAGAGGGCTTCGGCTTCGCCTCAGAATGACGCTCATCATGATTAGCGTTCTAACGAGAAAAAAAGCGGGCGGCGAAAATTTCGCCCCCGCTTTCGTGATTCAGCCGATATATCTGATTAACATTTCGGAAAGTTCGCCCGAAGTCGTCAATCCTACCGTCTTTTCTTTGAGTTCGCCGTTTACGAATATCATAAGCGTGGGTATGCTGACGATATTGTACGCCAAAGCGATTTTTTCGCTTTCGTCTACGTTTATTTTAACGATTTTTACTTTACCGTTTACGGTAGGCGCGAATTCGCGCAGAACGTCGCCCTGCATTTTACATGGCATGCACCACGAAGCCCAGAAATCTACGAGAACGGGTTTGTCGCTTTTCAAAACTTCGGTTTCGAATTCGCTGTCGTTAATGTTTTTGATAAGTTCTTCCATAAGTATACTCCTTTGTAGTATTTTGAGCAATTTTTAAGAAATTAGTCGAAATAAGTCGACAATTCGTCTATTTTTACTTCGGTTTGCGTTCCGTCGGACATTCTCTTTACACGGCAGATTCCGCTTTCGAGTTCGTTGTCGCCGATAGTCGCGACGTTTTCCGCGCCGATTTTGTCGGCGTACTTAAACTGAGCCTTAACGCCCCTGCCAGCGTGGTCGATTTCGACCTTGATACCTTTATCGCGCAAGTCGCCCGCAAGCGAAAACGCCTTTTCATAAGCCTTTTCGCCCATGGTTGCGATATAGAGTTTTACGGGGTTTTCTTTGGGAATTTCCACTCCCTGCGCTTCCATAAGCATAAGAAGCCGCTCAATACCCATACCGAAGCCCATACCGCAAGTCGGCGTTCCGCCGAGTTGTTCTATCAAATCGTCGTACCTGCCGCCGCCGCAGACCGTCCCCTGCGAGCCGAGCGCGTCGGTTACGAATTCGAACACGGTCTTGGTGTAGTAATCGAGTCCGCGCACGATATACGGATTGACTTCGTATTTAATTTCGGTTTCGTCGAGAAATTTTTTAAGTCTTTCGAAGTGAGCCGAACAATCGTCGCAAAGATAATCCGTGATTTTTGGCGCGTCTTTACAGAGTTCTTTGCAAGTATCGACTTTGCAATCGAGTATGCGGAGCGGGTTTTTATAATATCTCTCTCTGCAAGTCGGGCAAAGTTTATCGAGTTTATCGGCAAAATAGTCTTTCAAAGCGGCGTTATACGACTTTCTGCAAGTTTTACAGCCCATGCTGTTGATATAGAGTTTTACGCTTAAACCGAGTTTTTTAAGCACGGTATAGGCAAGCCGCAAAACTTCGGCGTCGGTATCCGCGCCCGCGCCGCCGTAGACTTCTACGCCGAATTGGTGGTGTTCGCGAAGTCTGCCCTTTTGCGGGTTTTCATAGCGGAATACGGGCGTTATATAGTAAGTTTTAAGCGGCAAAGCGGCGTTAAAAAGTCCGTTTTCGATAAAACTTCTCGCTACGCCCGCAGTGCCTTCGGGTTTTAAGGAGATACTTCTTTCGCCTTTATCCAAAAAAGTATACATCTCTTTATTTACTACGTCGGTGGTTTCTCCCACTCCGCGTAAAAATAATTCGGTATGTTCGAATACGGGCGTGCGGATCTCGTTCAGACAATACAGATCCGCGATTTTTCTTACTGTATTTTCCACGTAATGCCATTTATAACTTTCGCTTGGCAATACGTCTTTCGTTCCTTTGGGTATGTTTATCATTTTTGCTCCGATTAGTTTTTTGCGTTATTGTAAAGTCCGCGATTTCCGGCGACGACGAATTTACGGTTCTGACCTCTTCCGTCAACTCCGTTGACACCACCTTGGGCAGGGTCGCCCCCCCTTTTGTCGCTTCGCGACATTTTCCCCCGTTTCATCGGGGACATTTACCCCGATAGGGAAGGCAAAATGTTAAAGGATATATTTCGCGACGCTTTGTTTTTCGATTACGGCGGACAAATGCTCGTCTACGTAATTTCTGTCTATAGTAACTCTGGTAAGCGGAATGTCGTCGCCCGCGTTATACGAAACGTCCTCGACGAGATTTTCCATTACCGTATGCAGTCTTCTTGCGCCGATGTCTTCGCTCGTCGCGTTTATTTCGGCGGCGAGTTCGGCTATACGCTCTATCGCGTCGTCGGTAAAGCAAAGGTCTACGTTATCGACGGCAAGCAAGGTGGAATATTGCTTGATTATAGAGTTTTCGGTACTCGTTAAAATATTGACGAAATCTTCTCTGGTAAGGCTTTTGAGTTCGACTTTAATCGGAAATCTGCCTTGCAGTTCGGGAATTAAATCTTCCACCGCGGAAACGTGGAACGCTCCTGCCGCGATGAAAAGGATATAATCGGTTTTTACTATACCGTACTTCGTGGTAACCGAGCACCCCTCGACTATAGGCAGAATATCGCGCTGAACGCCCTCTCTCGATACGTCCTGCCCGCCGCCCTGTTTGGCGCGGTTTGCGATTTTATCTATTTCGTCGATAAAGATGATTCCCTCTTCTTCGGCTCTTCTCACGCCCTCGGTTTTTACGGCGTCGTCGTCGATCAGTTTGTCGCTCTCTTCGGCAATAATTATATTCATTGCTTCTTTGACGGAGATCTTTCTCTTTTTTTTGCGCTTGGGCATAAGATCGCCGAATATCGAACCGAGAGAAATTTCGGCTTGCATACCGTTGAGTTCGAGCGGTCTTACGTCGTCGTTGACCTCGATTTCGATATTGAAATTATCGTACTTTCCGTCGCGAAGGTCGGTTAAAATTTGATTTTCCCAAACGTCTTTCGGAGTTTCGCCTTTTTTGTCGGCAAGCGCTTCGGTAAGAACTTTCATAATACGCTTTTCGGCAATTTTCCCCGCCCTTGCGCTTACCGTGGCAAATTGTTCTTCTTTTACCATTCTTACGCTTGCTTCGACGAGATCTCTTATCATCGATTCAACGTCTCTTCCGACGTAGCCGACTTCGGTATATTTGGTCGCCTCAACCTTTATAAACGGCGCGCCTACGAGTTTCGCGAGCCTTCTCGCGATTTCTGTTTTGCCTACGCCCGTAGGACCTTTCATTATTATGTTCTTGGGCGTGATTTCGGCGCGTTGTTCTTCGGTCAATTTACTTCTTCTGTAACGGTTACGAAGCGCGATTGCCACCGCCCTTTTCGCGTCGTTCTGACCGACGATGTATTTATCGAGTTCTTTTACGGTCGCTCTCGGAGTTAAATTCATTTCTTTTCGCCTCCCACTGTTTCGCATCTTATGTTGTCGTTGGTGTAAACGCAGATTTTACTTGCGATTTTAAGCGCCTTCGTCGCTATTTCTTCCGCAGAATAATCGGTTTCGTCGTACAAGGCTCTTGCTGCCGCAAGCGCGTAATTTCCGCCGCTGCCGATAGCGCATACGCCGCCGTCGGGGGTCATGACTTCACCCGTCCCCGAAAGAATGAGCAGACTGTTCTCGTCGGCGCATATGAGCATCGCTTCGAGTTTTCTGCCGACCTGATCCCTTCGCCATTGTTCGGCGAGTTCGACCGCGCTTCTTTCAAGATTGCCCGCGTACTTCTAATCTTTCGCAGAGCGAAAACGCGTCGGAAACGGTTCCCGCAAAACCGGTTATGACTTTGCCGTTATATATTCTTCTTACCTTTACCGCGGTGCTTTTGAACACCACGCTTTCGCCCATGGTAACTTGTCCGTCCCCTGCAATGGCGGTGACTCCGTTTTTCTTTACGGCGCAAATGGTTGTGCCGTGAAATTCTATATTGCTCATAAACTCTCCTTTATCTCTTTAATCTTTTCTATCGCCCTTTCGGAAAGTAATCTCTTTTTATCGGCTTTCTTTTTAGGCTTGGTTAAAAGAGGTTTCAATATTCCGTAATTGGCGTTCATCGGTTGAAAATCGCCGTTCGGCGCGGCTACGTAATTCGCAAGCGCGCCTATTACCGTTTCGCATGTCAAATCAAGCGGTTCTTTACCGCAAAGTCTTCTGTCCGCGTTTATCGCGGCAACCAGCCCGCTCGCGGCGCTCTCGACGTACCCTTCTACGCCCGTTATCTGCCCCGCGAAATACACGGTCGGATGTTCTTTCATCGAAAAGTCCGCGTTCAATACTTTCGGAGCGTTGATATACGTATTTTTATGCATTACCCCGTAGCGCAGAAACTCGGCGTTTTTAAGCGCGGGGAACATAGAGAAAACTCTCTTTTGCTCGGGAAACAGCAAATTGGTCTGAAACCCTACTATATTGTATCTTTCGCCGTTTTCGTCTTCTTTGCGAAGTTGCATGCATGCATAAGGCCACCTTCCCGTCCGGGGATTGTCGAGCCCCGCGGGCTTTAACGGTCCGAAACGAAGGGTATCTTCGCCCCGCTCTGCCATGACCTCTACGGGCATGCAGCCTTCAAACACCTTCATATCTTCGAAGTCGTGGAGTTCGACGCGTTTCGCGGTTGTCAACGCTTTATAAAACGCCTTATAGCCCTCTTTATCTATCGGACAATTAATATAATCGCCCTTGCCCGCTTCGCCGTATCTGTCGGCGATAAAGGCTTCGCTCATATCTATACTGTCGCCCGCCACTATCGGAGCGGCGGCGTCGTAAAAGTAAAACCCGTCGCCCGTAATACTCCTTATAAATTCGCAAAGTTTAGGCGTGGTAAGCGGCCCCGTGGCGATAATCACGTTTTCGCTTAAATCGATTTTTTCGACTTCTTCGCTGATAAATTCTATATTCTTCCACGATTTCAAACCTTCGGTTATAAGCCTTGAAAATTCGTTTCTGTCTACGGCGAGCGCCGCTCCTGCGGGAACTCTCGATTCGTCTGCGCACTTTATTACGAACGAGTCTAAAATTCGCATTTCTTCTTTAAGCGTTCCGCAGGCGTTGCCGTACGCGTCGTTGCTTTTGAGCGAATTGGAGCAGACGAGTTCGCCGTAATCCGCGCTTTTATGCGCGGGCGTATAGGCGTTCGGCTTTATATCTACGAATCTGACGTTATACCCCTTTTTCGCAAGGTAATAAGCCGCTTCGCTCCCCGCAAGTCCTCCGCCTACGACGGTAATCTTATCTTTCATCGGTCGGTTTTTTATCCTCTTTTTCGGGTTTAACTACGTAGCCGCATTCTTTCGACGAGCATTTTTTGGTCTTCCCGTCTTTGGCAAGCACCATATAACTGCCGCACTTGGGGCATTTTTCGCCGAGCGGCATATCCCAACTCATAAAGTTGCAGTCGGGGTAGCCCGAACAGCCGTAAAAGACTTTGCCTTTCTTTGAAACCATCTTCTGCGCGGGCTTTCCGCAAACGGGGCAAACGCCCGCTTTTTCGGTCATACTCTTGGTTTCTTTACAGTTTACGCATTGCAGATATTTGCCGTATTTACCCGTTCTTACGACCATATCGCCGCCGCATTTTTCGCATTTTTCGGTCGAAACGGTCTGGTCGAGCGATTTTATGTTCTTGCACGCCGGGTAATTGGAGCAGGCGAGAAACTTTCCGTACCTGCCGTTTTTATACACCATGGGCGCTCCGCACTTATCGCAGATTTCGTCCGAACTTTCGACGTCGAGCGATTCTATCGCCTTACATTTGGGGCAGACGAGATATTTGCCGTATCTGCCGCTGCGCTTAATCATATTCGCTTCGCCGCACTTTTTGCAGACGATATCGGTCTGCTCGTCGTCGTCGCTCGCGGCGACGTTGAGTTCTTCGAGGAAATGCGGATAGAAGCCTTCGAGTACGCTCTGCCAGGTATAGTCGCCGTTTTCGATTCCGTCGAGGCGATCTTCCATATTCGCCGTGAACGATACGTCCATTACGTCGGGGAAATATTTCACGAGGGTGTCTGTCATTTCGAACGCGACAGCGGAAGGCTTTAAGCACTTGCCTTCCTTTTGAGTGTATTTTCTCTTCTGAAGCGTAGAAATTATCGTGGCGTAAGTCGAGGGACGACCTATTCCTTTTTCTTCCATAGCCTTGACGAGCGTCGCTTCGGTATATCTCGTCGGCGGTTTGGTGAATTTCTGCTCTTTTTTAACGTCGGATGCGGTAGCCGCGTCGCCTTTTTCGACTTCGGGTATAACGGCAGCCATACTTTCGTCGTCTTCCGCTTCCGTTCTGAAATCGGCGTAAACGGCGGTGAAACCCTTAAAGAGAGTCGTCCTGCCGCTTGCTTTATAGGTATATTCGCCCGCTTCCACCGCAACGGAAGTAACTCCGTATTCGGCCGCGCTCATCTGCGAAGCGACGAATCTCTCGTATATGAGTTTATACAGATTATAGTGATTTCTGTCAAGGAAAGTCTTTGCCTTTTCGGGAGTAAGAGAGAGGTCGATCGGACGGATCGCTTCGTGAGCGTCCTGCGCGTTTTTCTTGGTTTTGAAATAATTCGGTTTTTCGGGTACGTATCCGTCGCCGTATTTTTCGGCTATATATGCCCTTGCGGCGTTCTGAGCGTCTTTCGATACCCTTACCGAGTCCGTTCTGATATACGTTACGAGCGCAACGTGTCCGTTTTCGGTTTCGACGCCCTCGTAAAGATGTTGCGCGACCTGCATGCACACGGGCGACGACATATTGAGTTTTGAAGAGGCGTCCTGCTGCATGGTGGACGTGGTAAACGGCGCGGGCGCGGGACTTTTGGCAACCGACGTTTTTACGTCTTTAACGGTTACCGCCGAAGAAAGCGTAACTCTTTCGGCTTCTTTTGCTTCGGCTTCGCACGTGGGTTTATACTTTTTGCCGTTCTTTTCGACGAGCAACGCGCGGAACTTCTTTCCGTTTACGTTGAATTCCGCCGACACGAGCCAGTACTCGGACGGTACGAACGCCTCGATTTCACGTTCTTTGTCCACTATGATACGGAGCGCAACCGATTGAACTCTGCCCGCCGAAAGTCCGTTCTTGATTCTTTTGCAGAGAAGCGGACTTAATTTATATCCGACGAGGCGGTCGAGGATACGGCGCGCCTGTTGGGAATCTACGAGTTTATAATTTATGGTACGCGGGTTGTCGAGCGCGTGGCGGATAGCCTTTTCGCTTATTTCATTGAATTCTATTCTCTGCGCGTCGTCGCCCAGCCCCAAAACCTCTTTCAGGTGCCAACTTATCGCTTCGCCTTCGCGGTCGGGGTCGGTTGCGAGATAAACTTTATCGGCTTTGTCGACTTTTTCCTGCAAGCGTTTTATAACCGCTTTTTTGTCGGCGGGAATAACGTAGTTGGGGGCGAAATCTTTACTTACGTTTACGCCCATGCGTTTTTCCGGCAGGTCGCGGACGTGTCCGCCGCTCGCGTCGACTTTATACTTTCCGCCGAGATATTTTTCGATCGTCTTCGCCTTAGACGGCGATTCGACTATAATAAGTTGCATACTTACCTCCGTTATCTTGTTATTTCGTATTCCGAGCCGTTTCTGACGATTGCTCCTTTTAATTCGAGCATCGATACGGCTACGGAAATTTCGTAGGGTTTCAAACCCGTTTCTTCGATTATTTTATCGGGCGAACAGACTCCCCGATTTATACTTTCGTACACTATAGCCTCGTTGCCGTCGAAGCCGACGACTCGTTTTTCTTCTTTATCTATGCCGAGTATTCCGCATACGTCCTCGGCGTTTTCGACGAGCGCGGCGCCTTGCTTTATCAGTCCGTTGCAAAGTTCGCCGTAAGAAACGTTCGGCGCGTAAGGAAACGCAAGAACTTCTCTGCCGTAATCGGCAGCGTAATTCGCGGTATATCTCGCTCCGCTTTTATTGTCGCCCGAAACTATCAGTACCGCCCGCGAAAGTCCCGCTATAATGCGGTTGCGAACGGGATAAGTGTAATTCTTCGGCGTCGTTTTAGCAGGATATTCGGAGATGACAAGTCCGTTTTCGGCAACCGCTTCGGCTATATTCGTCTGGGTACGCGGGTATACGCAATCTATACCGCCGGCAAAAACCGAAATTATATTGCCGCTTTTTATCGCTCCGTTAATCGCAGCGGTATCCGCGCCGACCGCTATGCCCGTAACGACGATTTCACCCGACGAAGATATGGCTTCGGACGCGGTTTTCGCAAGTTCGAGATAACTCGGCAAAGTCTTGCGCGAACCTACTATACCCGTACGCGTTCTTCCGCTTTTGAGCAAGTCTTTATTGCCCTTATAATACAACGCCAGCGGCGGAACGGGAGTGTTTTTGAGTTCTTCGGGATAATCTTCGTCGCCTAAACATATAACGCCGTCGGCGAACGCAAGCGACGAATTTATCATTTCGTCTGCCGTGTCGGGGCGTTTCAACGCTTCGACCACCGCCGCAACCGAATTATAATCGCCTTTTTTTTCAAAGAATTTCGCAATTTTATCGGCGCCGGAGAATAGTTCTTCGGGCGAAGAAAACAATCTGACGATTTCGATTTTACGCCTGTATTCGAGTTTTTCGAAAGAGTCGAGAAAGACGAATACCCGTTGCCTTAAAGTAAGTCGTTTCAAGTTTCGTCGCTCCTGTAACTAATCGCTTCAAGCAAGTGTTTCGGTTCGATATTTTCGGAAAAGTCGAGATCGGCTATCGTTCTGGCAACCTTAATTATACGCGCCCTCGCGCGGGCGGAAAGATTAAGGCTTATAAACGAACGCTTTAATATCTCGTTACATTCGGCTGAAAGTCTGCAGTATTTGCGCAGTTCCCTTTCGCCCATTTCGGCGTTGGTCGAAATGCCGTCGCCCGAAAATCTTTCGCGTTGAATCTGCCTTGCCGCGTCAACACGTTTTCTCACTTCTTCGCTCGATTCTTCTTTGCCCGAAGCGGTGAGTTCGTCGTATTTTACGGCGTCTACCGTAATTCTTATGTCAACCCTGTCCATAAGAGGACCCGATATTCGCGATTTATATCTCGCAATCTGAACGGGCGAACACGTACATTTGCCGTTTTTCGCGCCGAAATAGCCGCACGGACACGGATTCATACTTCCTACGAGCATAAAACTCGCGGGATAAGATATAGTCTGTCTTGCCCTCGAAACGGTAATAACTCTGTCTTCGAGAGGCTGTCGCAGAGATTCGAGCATCGAACGGGTATATTCCGGCATTTCGTCTAAAAACAGAACGCCGTTATGCGCCAGACTTATAAGCCCCGGCTTTGCCGAAGAACCCCCGCCTATAATAGAAACGTTGCTCGCGGTGTGGTGCGGAGTTACGAAAGGGCGTTTGCTTATTATACCCTCTTCGCGCGAAAGTTTACCCGCCACGCTGTGAATTTTCGTGGTTTCGAGCGCTTCGTCGAAACTCATAGACGGCATTATGGACGGAATACATTTCGCAAGCATGGTTTTACCTGCGCCCGGAGGACCGACCATAAGCATATTATGGTTGCCGCTGACGGCTATTTCGAGCGCGCGACGGGCGACGTACTGCCCTTTGACGAATTTAAGATCGTTTTTATAATCGTCTTTGTCCGAAATTTCGTCGTAGCCTACCGCTTCGACGGTTTCGAGTTCGCCGTAGCCTTCGAGATATTCGAGCACGGATTTCAACGATTCTGCCTTTTTGATGGTTATTCCGCTTATATACGAGCCTTCTTTGGCGTTTTCCGCGGGGATAATAACTTCTTCGAACCCGCGTTGTTTCGCAGAAATAAGCATGGGAAGTATGCCGTTTACGGGTCTTATCTTACCGTCGAGAGAAAGTTCGCCGAGAAGTACCGCCCTTCCTATATCCGCCGAACCGATTTCGCCGGTGGACTTTACGAGAGCGACCGCAATCGCAAGATCGAGCATCGCGCCCTCTTTTTTGAGTTCGGCGGGAGCGAGATTGACGGTTATTCTGTGATTCGGAAACCTTTTACCGCTGTTTTTGATCGCCGAACGCACCCTTTCGCGGCTTTCTTTTACCGCCGCGTCGGGGAGCCCGACGACTTCAAACGCGTGTAACCCCGGATTTACGTCTACTTCGACGTCTACGGGAACCCCGTCTAACCCCGATATTACGAACGCAACGTCTTTTGCAAGCATCATTTCTCCTGTATCGAACGGCCGTATCGTCGTTTCAAAGCATATTTTCGCTTTTATACTATACACTAATTTTTTGCGTTTGTAAACAAATTTTTACGCTATCCATAATATATATATAATGAAAATTGCCGATTTCGGCAAAATTCTTAACCTTGAATAAGGTTCGTATCATTCTTGCCCGGCATCGGATAAAAAATTTTACGGTAACGACAAAAAAGCGTAAGCAACCCGTGCTTACGCTTTGATTTTAAGTCGATATTAAAGTATTTCCTGAACCTTGGCGGCTTTACCGGTGAGATCGCGGAGATAATAGAGTTTAGCCCTTCTGACTTTACCCTTTCTTACGACTTTGATGTCGGCGACCTTCGGTGAATGAAGGGGGAAAGTTCTTTCTACGCCTATACCGTAGGATACTCTTCTTACGGTGAAAGTTTCTCTGATACCGCTGTTCCTCTTGGCGATTACGATGCCTTCGAAAGCCTGTATTCTCTCTTTGGTACCTTCGATAACTTTGAACGAAACCTTAACGGTGTCGCCTACGTTGAAAGAAGGAACGCTGCTCTTCAAGTTTTCTTTTTCGATTTGTTCGATAATATTCATGACTTAAACCTCCGTATTACTACGCGTTCACGACCTTTTTTCGTCGGAGGACCGCGCGAAGTCTATAATATTCTATCATACAATAACTTCAAATGCAAGCGTTTTTAACGCGGTTTTTCTTTTTTTTGTAAATTTTTCCGCCCGAAAGTTTATCGGTTACGGCGGCAAGAGGTTTCAGAAGCGGAAACGCAAGCAAAGAAGCGGCTAAATTGAACAACGTATGAAAGTCCGCCATAGCCCTCCCCGCATCCGTCGCCGCGTGCGGAAATATCACGGGCAAAACGTTTTTTAAGGCGATTAACACCGGGAAGAATACCAACGCTCCGAAGAGATTGAACACGAGATTAAAAACCGCCGCTTTTTTTGCGGGCAAAGACTTATCGGAGGACGAAAGTATCACGGCGAAGCAACTGCCGACGTTAGAACCGAGAATTATGAATATCGCTTTATAAAACGCCGTTATCGAGTTGCCGGAAAAGGTAATGAGAATACCCGTTATCGCGGAAGAACTCTGCGTAACGGCAGCCACGACCACGCCCGTAAATAGCAGCATTAACGGATTTTCGACGCCGCCGAAAATTCTTAAAAAAGGCAGCCGTTTAAGCGTGTCTATCCTGCCCGACAGAGCGGTTAACCCCGATATAGTCAATCCGAAACCGACAAACAATTCGCCGACGGTTTTAACGCTTTTTTTACCTAAAAAACAAGCGCCCACGCCGACGGCAACGGATATTGCCCCTATAGCCGCCCGATATTCGCCGCCCCGGCCGAAAATCGCCACGAACTGAGCCGTTACGGTCGTTCCGACGTTCGCGCCCATAATTACGGGGGCGGACTGCAAAAAAGTAATTGCCTTCGTTTCGGCAAGCCCGACCGCGACCATCGTTACCGCCGCGCTGCTTTGCGTAAGCGCGGCTACGGAAGCGCCCGCCAGAAACCCGCCGAAAGGTCTTCTGACGCAACCCGCGACGAATTTTTTTAGTTTATATCCGACGAGTTTTTCCGTTCCCTCGCACAATAATTTCAATCCGTAAACGAACGTCGCAACCCCTCCGATAACGGATACGACAGCCGAAAATATCTCCATTCAACGTTTTCCTACGTTTATAATATATAATTTAACGGAGCAAATTATCAATTAAAGTTTGACATAAAGTATATTTAGTGGTAT
>ERZ1034980.1302-NODE-1302-length-15119-cov-16.080457_pt1 | contig 15119 bp, 16 predicted proteins | sample MGYA00520622_ERZ1034980 | MGnify/ENA primary metagenome ERZ1034980 (study PRJEB33766, sample SAMN09781791) | gut metagenome | biome: gut microbiome | host: Homo sapiens | place: Madagascar | study: EMG produced TPA metagenomics assembly of the PRJNA485056 data... | reverse complement strand
ATCTAATATTTTATCTTCATTAGGTTTAGTATAATATGTAACATAAACTGTATCTGTATAATATGTCGAATATGAACCTTTTTTTGTTATATTTACTCTTAAATCTACTGAATTACTCCCATATAACACTTGAACAACTTCTCCAATTATTTTTACATTAGTTCCTTTAAATTTATCAGGGTTTCTTGCTATTTGCTCAAATGTAAACATTTTACAACTTGCTTTAAATTCTTGTTCTTCTTTTTCTTTCTCTTGATTTAAAGTTTCGTTATATATGTTTTCAATATTTTTATCATCATTTACATATATTAATTCCATTTTTCGGTAAGATGTTCCTGTCATAGAATTACATATCAGATTTTTATCAGATTTTTCACATTTAAATTCACGTATTCTTTCATGAGCGCTATTCATTATAGTAATATAAAAAGTAGAGTTATCATCTTTATTTAATCCGCAAAATCCATTATATGTCTTTGATGCATAATCGCTATCTATACTATTGAATTTAACTCTTACATTTCCTCCATTGATATTTATAGCTCCTACTGTTGTTTTACTTCCTTCATTAATAATAAATTTATATGTTCCATTGTAATCATTCGTGATTTCGTATGTATTCTCTTTTTGTTCATTCTTTACAGAAATTACATTACTATTATTTGCTAAAAGGCTTCTCGTATAATTTACAATGCTAGCAAGTATAATTATCCCTATACTTATACCTATAATTATCCACCATTTATTATAATATTTTATTGGAGTCTCATCCTTGCCCTTTGTATTATCTTTGTGAAATGCAATTATACACTCTACATCATTTCCATTATTGTTTATTGTTAAATAATACTTTGTTATTTCTTTATTATTATATAGTTTAAATATTTTTTCTGCTAACTCATTCTTTATACAATCAACATAAATATATTTACTATTTTGTTCTTTTTGTAATTTATGCTCTGTTTTTTCATTTATTTTTTTTGTTTTTGAAATATATATGTTAAAACAAGGCTTGTTGTTATAATATACTAATTCAATTTTTCCTCCATATCTAATATTTTTTTCCAATTGCATCATATTTTCTTTTATTTTTGAATTATTTAGTTTTATATTTATTCTTTCAAAAAACACAAGATCCCCTCCTTGAAACAATTCTACACATAATTGTAAATTATTGCAAGGAGTATTTTTCGACAAATTTCGACATCAATACAACTTACCAAATTTCCTGTTTAAGTATTTAAATGCACTGTTAAGTTCTGTTTCAGTCATTTTTTGTGGATAAAATTTTAGCTCTATATTGTACGAATTTTGAGTATTTGTTGTATTCATCATTTTTGAAGTTAAGTTGCTTTGCAATCTTGAATAGTTAGGTAATTTTATGTTTTCTAACATTTTTGTATATTCTTTATTTTCCTTAGCAGTTAATACTCTTTCCCCTTTATGCAATCTTGCTACATAGTTATCTTTTGGAACATAATCAAGCCCATCTTTGTGTCCTGGTAATTTAGGTATTAAACTAAATACAGATACTTTCGGCTTTATTTCTAATCCACTGGAAATTGATTCTGCAACTCTTTTGGCCGTTGCAAATAATGTACCTGTAAAAGAAGAACTTTGTAACCCTGTATTTAAGCTTTTTAGTATATTTATTCCTTCATTTTCTGCTAAATTTCCTTTTCTTATACCTTCCATTACCTTCTCTACATCTTGAACACCAGCTTGATTTAATAAATTTCTTAAATTCTCGTCAGACATTCCATTCAACAATCCTTGTAAATTAGATACTGCCTTTGCTCTAAATTCAGGGTTTTTATCTAATTTTTCAATTATTTGTTGACTCATTGATTGAGCTTGGTTTACTGCGTATGGTGTTTCTTTTACAATTACACCAGTTGCATCTTGTATGCTTTTTGCCATTGCTGGTGCCATCTTGCAAAGTTCCGCTTCATATATATTGTAATTAGACTCTGCTAATGCTTTCCAAGCCTCTGTTTCCTGCTGTCCTAATTCTCCATTTACAATTTCAGTTCTTTTTACTAACTCATCAGCTAGTGCTTGTATATTTTTTTCTGCAGTATCTTTCAAAGTTTGTGCTCTTTCTAAATCAGCTGTACTAGCACTTCTTGAATAATCAGTATACTCTTGTGCTACACTTCTTAAGTTGTTAGTTATGTCTTGCAATGTTGAGTCACTATAATTTTTCGTTGCAGTTTGATATTTAATTATATCGTCATATCTTTCCTCAGCATAAGCTTTTTGGTTTTCATTATACTGTTTTTCTATATTGGCAAAGTCTTTTACTATATTAGTTCGATCTTTATATGCATTATTTAAATTTTCAAGCTCTCCGTTCTGATTCTTTAATTCATTTATTTCTGTTTGCATTCTTACTTTTCCAGCTTCTGTAGACCATTTCTTAGCTTCTGTTAATTCTTTAATTTTATTTTTATTTTCTTCAATTTTATTTGAGACTTCTTCAACATTATATCCATATTTTTTTGCTGCATCTTCTAGTTTATGATATGCTGTATTTTGTTCGACTAATGCATCATTTTGTTTTTTTACTACTTCTTGATATTTTTCCTCATTGATTTGCAGATATATCTTAGCTTTTTGTTTCGCTATCAATTTATCAACATTATTTTGTAAATCTTTATAACTGTCAATTATCTTCCCATTCATTTCATATTCTGTTCCAAGAGCTTCATTCAATTCTCCTAAAATAAAATTAACCCTGCTTTCATATCCGTCTTTTACTTTACCATTTTCGTCAACTAGATTTGCAAGCTCATCTTTCATTTTTGTTACTCTGTCAAGATGATTTAATTCTACCGAAGCATTTTCTTCTATGCTCTTAAAGGTATCCTCAATTGCTTTTTTTTCTTGTGCTACAGAATCTGCATACTCTTTTGCAGCTTTTGATGATTGAAATGTTTTTTCGTTATAATAAACAGCTGCAGCAGCTAACGCTCCAATTGCTATAGTTGCTAGTCCTGCTGGACTTACAATCCCCTTTAAAAATCCAGCTAGTGAATTTACACTTTTGCTTGTAGATGTGCTATTATTCTTTGCAACACTCAGAGCCTGTGAAAATATTCCAATTCCTTTACTTGTTGTTCCAATTACAGTTCCTGCAGTTCCAACTATTTTTATAAGTGGTCCTACACCTGCTACTAATAATCCTATGTTAATTATATTGTCTTTTTCTTTATCAGATAAATTATCTAATTTATCTATAAATACTTCTACTTTATCTAATACTTTGTTCACAACAGGTAATAATTTTGTTCCTAAATTTGCAGAAATCGTCTTTATCCTTTTGATTGAGCTTTCAGCACTACTTTTTGTATTATTGTACATCTTGTCAATTGATTCAGTCATAGTATTAGCAGTCTTATCAAACTTATTTCCATACGAAGTCATTGCAAAAACTGCATCTTTTCCTAAGTCTTCCCACATAGTTCCAAAAATTGTAACACCTGCTTGATTTTGCTTTAGTGGGTCTTTTATATTTTGTAATCCAGTAACAATCTTTTTAAATGCCTTAGACCCTTTTTCTCCACCTTCTGCGAATGCTTTTTCAAGTTCATTTGCATTTAATTTCATCGATTTTAACGTATCTGTTGCAGTGCCATCTTTTAGTCTTATTCCCATTTCTTTTATTGCATCTCCGACCTTGTCAATTGAAAAGGCTCCAGATTCTGCACCTAAACTAAATGTATTAAACATATCGGTTGCACTTAATCCTATTTGTCTAAAATGTACAGAATATTCATTTATTGAGTCTAGCAAATCTCCATTTTTATCTAATCCTTTTTGATAGCCTTGGTTTATTAATTCAAATGCTTCATCTGCGGACATTCCCCATTGCTCCATTAACATTTTAGCAGCTCTGACACTTTCGTTAATTTCTGCATCAAATGCGTCTTTCAAATAATATGCTTTTTTAGTTATATTTTCTAAGTCTGCTGCATCATCTAATCCTCGCATTTGTTGTTCAACAATTGCCATTGAATTTGCTATATCTTCATATCCTTCCCCAAAATTTGCATCGTTTATATCTGTTAACACTTTTTTATACTTTTCTGTTTCTTCTACAGATTTTCCAGCTTTAGCTATGTACTTATCTACGGCAGACTCTAAACTTGCACCTGCAGTAACTGCTGCTGTTGCTATTCCAACAATTCCTGTTGTTGCTTTTGCTGTAACATCAGTTCCTATTTTATTTATTTTTTCAGATGTTGAATCAACTTTTTCTCCAAAGTCTTGTAATGTTTTTCCTACTTTAGTAAATTTTGAATTTTCTGTCTTAAAATTATTATATTCTTCATTTAAATTTTCAAGTTTCTTTTGTGTGTTAACAATTTCTCTTTGCAAATTTCTATAATTTTCTTGTGATATTTCTCCACCATTTTTAATTGTTTCATCTGCTTCTTTTTGCGCTTGTTTTAGTAGTTTTAGTTTCGCCTCTGTTTCTTTAATATTCCCAGTTAATACAGTTTGCTTTTGCGCTAATAGCTCTGTATTTTTAGGATCTAGCTTAAGTAAAGAGTTAATGCCTTTTAATTCCTTGCTCAAACCAGATGTTTCGGAATTAACTTTTTTTAATGCCTTTTGCAAACCTGATGTATCTCCACCTATTTCAACTAAAATTCCTTTTATGCTTCCAGCCATATTATTTCCTTTCTATATTAGAAATAGAGGCTTTTATAACCTCTATCCTAATAATTTATCTATATCACTTTGTGTTGCTTCTCTAACACCATTCTTATTTGTTTTTTTATTGTTTGTATCTATAAAAGAAATTAGCATCTTCATTATATCTACATATGTAAAATTTTTTAAATATTCTATACCTATTCCATTCTTCGCACACCACGCTAAAAATGTATGCTCTGGGAATTTATCTTCAACAGTGTTATCATTAGAATTTATTTTTTCTAATTCCTTTGATAAATCTCGGTCAACAAAAGCAATTCACGGCAAATTCCGCTACCTCTACAATCCAATCGTCATTTATTTTTAGTGGTGGTACAGTTCTTAACCAATCTTCATATTCACCAATATCGTTATATTCTTTTATAAGTATGTATACAATTCTTGTAGCAGATTCTACAAATTTTTCTATATTGTCTTCCATCATGAGTCTAGTTATATTACTTTCTAACTCTTTTTCTGTAATATTAGGTACTTGCTGTTTTATATCACTTAGTATTATTGCTTGCTTTATTAAATATTCCTGCAATACCCTTAAATCATTAAAGATTGAAAAATTAAATGTTTTTTTAAACAGAATATATGTATAGGCATTACAATCATACTTATATTCTTTATTACCTATTTTTATAGTTTTCATTTTTATCACCCTTTTTAAACATTAGCTCTTGCATCTTTTTCATATACTTTTGTAAAGAATGTATCGTAAACTGCTTGATTAGTTTCACTTGGCTCTATTACGGCTTTAATTGCTTTATCTGTAGTTCTAGGAGACATCGTAATTGACACTTTATCTGTTTGTGGTTCAGTTGAATCTTCTTTTGTGCTCATTTCTGCTGTTGGTCTTGTTGCAGTACAGTCAAAATATACAAATCTTCTTTTCTTTTCATCTCCTTCTATTTCGCCCATTAATGCAAATCTTGCATTAATATCATCTGCATTTTCAAATAGAGCTCCGTTTTTATCTTTAGTTTGTCCCAATATTTGTGTTAAAAATTCTTCCACTAACATTGCAACTTCTAAATCTCCGCTATAGCCTTGATTTGAATTTGATATATAATACACAATATTATCTGCATAAAATTTAGCAATATCTCCTTCTGGATCTGCAGTTAAACTTTTAGCTCCTGGCATTTTAAATGGTGTTCCATAAGTTATCTCACCATCTTTTTCTGTTATTTTTGCAATATGTACATTGCTAAGTCCAAATTTTACTTTGTTCATATTTTTTCCTCTCTTTCATTATAAAATTTCAAAAAAATAACTTACATTCCAAACTCTTTCAGTTTTAATATAAGTTATAATTCGTTTCCACACTATATCGTGCAAAATTTCTTTTTCTATTCTTTTTTCTAATATTTTTGCTCTAGTATCTGTTGTTAATTCTAATCTAGCATTACATTTTTCAAAATATACATTATTATCTGCTATAAAATTATCTGTATCAACTTCCGTAGACATTAGATGTGGAGGTTCTACTGGTCTGTCAAAATCATAGTGCGAATACGGTATCTTTACTTTATTTTCTTCATCTAAATAAAACTTATCTATTCTATTTTCTAACTCTTCCCAAGTCATATTCCCCTCCTTATTTTTGTTTCTAATTTTTGCTTAAACTTTTCTTTGTATTTTTCTTCTGTTTTTCTTATGTGCAGAATTGGTTGTGTTCTGGAACCGTCTCTGTTTGCATGCCCAAATTCTAACAAATGTGTTAGTCTGTAATATTGTTTGTTGTATACTACTTTAGAATATTTATCTTTAGCCCATTTACTGGTTCTTTTAGCTGTAGTCCAAGAACTTGCATACTCTCCTGGTATCTGAAAGTTTTTTTCGCCAACTCCGAACTTTGAATTACTCTTTCTTAAATATACAGTTTTAGAAGCTTTTGGAGATATTTGTTTTAACTCTTTACATGCTTCTTTTGTTGTTTCATCAGCTATTTCTTTTACTTCATCTTCTATATTCTCCTTACATTCTTGTAAATATTTCATTATTTCTTTTTCTATATTCTCAACTGTCACTTTGTTAGTATTTGACATTATTAGATTTCCTTTCACAAACGAGTATGACTTCATCGTCATTATCTCCATCAACTCTAATTACAGTATAATGTTTTCCCATATATTTAATCTCTTCTTGATTAGAATAATTCAAACTACTTATTTTTATTCGAATTGATGGCTTTAAATTTAATTGGCTAGCCTTATAAAATTCATTTTTCCAAACCTTTTCAGTTTGTATTATTGGAATTTCCTGTTCAATAATTTCATAGCATTCTCTTCCATTTTTATCTCTAAGTATATTGCCATTTTCATCTTTCTTATAAGATTTAGATAGCAATACACAACTTACATCATACATTGCTATCATCTCCTATTCTGTATTCTTCAGATTCTTTTAAAGCTCTTATGTTTGCTGTATATCTTGAAAGATATTCATTTCTTTTATTTATGTCAGTATCTCCAAAATGAGCTTTAACATACATCATTATTGTATTTATAACTAAATTATCTTCAATATTATTGTCAATATCTATACCTACTCTTTTCATGTCAGTTTTAGCTGAACTTATAAGCATATCTATTTCATTATCCTTTAAAGTTGCAGTTCCTACTATTCCTAAACATTCTTTGGCTAGTTTATTTAAATCACTCATTTTTTAGATACCTCCTATTTATACCTGTTTAGATATGTCTATATAACCATTAACAAAAGCTTCTTCATCTCTCAATTCTGCATCTTCTCTCTCAATACCTCTTACTAAAGTTAAATCTTCTTCAAATGCATTCAAAGCATCCTCTCCACTTCCAACAACAGCAACTTGAGATGCGAGTAAAGTTAATTGTTTTCTATCAAAGAATTTTATACCTTCTTTTAGATCTCCTATTATAATAGGAATTTTATTTTCAGTTGTTGGCATAGTTTTGTTTGAATATGTTTTTATTGGTATTGTTGTGGAACCTGCACATAAACGCATTTCCATTGGATTAGCAGGATTAGGTTGTAACAAATATTTTCCATCGTTATCTTTTAATGTATCTAAATATTGTAGACCATCATCGTTCGTTATTATTTTAGAAGTATCTTTAAAATCAGCACCTAATGTTACATTTATTGCTTTCTTTATATCATCTAATCCTTCAAATTTAGTCTTTTGTTTTTTATTAATAACAGCTAATATAATTTTGTTTCTTGTTACTCTACTTTCATCAGCCAACCACTCGACCATAAATGTTTCAATATCTTCATCTGAATCTTCTAATAATTCATTTGTAACGGGCATATAACCACCATATTTTGAAATACTCCATTCCATTCTTGAAAATTTTGGACTTCCTGCTTTAGGAATTTTTCCGCTCTCATCTATTGCTCCAAACCCTGTAGCTTGACTTCTTTTTTTAAAGGTTTCTGCTCCCTTGTTTGTTTTTACCGTTTTAACTAGCACTAGATCAACTAAAGATTCTTTTGTCTCTCTTAATTTTTGAACTTTTGTTTCTATTTCTTCTGGAACTGTATAGGCTCCACTTTCATTAGCACCTTCATTTAATACTTTATTTATCATTGTTCTTACAGCTTTTCCAAATTCTTTTGTTGCATCTTCTTTTTCATCTTTCTTAACTTCCATTTTTTTAGAAATTTCTTTTGCATCTTCTTCGCATAATTTATTAGTTTCTTTTTCTGTTTCAAAGATATTTTTTTCTACTTCATATTCTTCTTTTAATGTTTTAATTTCATCTAATATGGCTCTTGCTTTTTCAACATCTTTGTTTTCACCTTCCATATATCCCTTAGCTAAAGCTTGTTTAGCCTCAATTTTTGCTAATATTTCTCTCATTCTTTTATTCATCTTTATTACCTCCATTTTTTTCTCTTTCTATAAATAAAAAAGAAGCTAGATTATCAATTTTTAAATTGATTTCCGCTTCTTCATTGTTATTTTTCTGCTCCTTCTGAACTGCTAATTCAGTCCCACCGTAGTGTTTTGTTGTTCCTGCTCTCGGTTGTGCAGGAACAGCCACAAAGGATACTTCATAGGCTTCTTTTGCTCCATCTAATGTAAAATAACATGTTTTTTTTCCATTTACTGTGTCATATTCTTTTCCCCAATAATGAGAACAATAGTTTTTCATGTTATCTACACCACAAATTGAACAATAAGCATGTTTTGCTCTGCAACTGGTTGATACCTCTTTCTTAATTCCTGCTTTTATTTCAGTAATTAAATCTGCATTTTTTTCTGTTTTTACCATATAGCATTTTGCAACTAATTTTGTATATATCTCCCCTGCTCCAGTCATTTTGCTTCCATCTTGAACAAGTTCTGTATCATACACTCTAGCTATTTGATTGTCAGCTGCTCTGTTATGATCCTTTATCATTGTTTTTCCAATGTATAGCTTTTGCAAATCTTTTAACGCATTTAAATTAAATGGCTCATAATTTCTATCATCTAACTCGTTATCTCCCATTACTAACTTAAAAGCAAAAACTTCCTCAGATTTTAATGGAGATAATGTAAATTTATTTATTTTTTTTAAGTCATTGTCTGTTACTTCTTGATTTTCTAAACTTGCAGATTTACAAATCACGCCGTTTTCAACAACTTTGTCATTGTCTCTTCTATCGTTTTCTTTATCCAATCCTTTTCACCTTCCTTTCCATCATCTTTTATGTATTGTGTACCTGCTAATTGTACAGGTATACTTGCACCATTTCCCAACAATTGATCTCCACCTTCCTTGGCTTCCATATCTAATAATGCTCTTGCTTCGTTTGGTGTATATAAGAAATTTGATATTGCTTGGCACAGCGTATCCACTTGTGTCTTTAAATCAGCTCTTAATATTACTGCTACATTAAACTTAAAGTAGTATCCATTTGTAATTTCTTCACTTGTTAGCAATTTATAATTTAGCTCTTCCTCATACTGTTTTATTATGTATAATAATGTGTCAACATAAAAACTAAGTTGTTGTGCTTCTGCACTTGCATAGCTTGACTTTTCATAATCACCTATTTGGTTTGGTTTTATTCCAAATGCAGATGCAATTTGCAATGCACTATATTTTTTTACATCAACGAATTGATTATCTGCTAATTTTATATTTAATGGTGTTAATTGTGTACCTATCGGAATTGGGATAATATTTTTAGTTTCTTTATCATCCAAATCGCTTCCTGCAAATTTTTCAAGTTTACTTTTAAATTTTTCTAAATTTTTATCAGATAGCTCGCTGGTATATTGCACAACAGCTTTTGCTGTAAATCCACTTTTGTACATATTATTTAACATTTTTTGAGATTTAATATTTCCGTCAATTGTCATTTTTAGTTGTTCTCGTACTGCTATTCCTTTTATTCCATCAAATGTATTGGATGTCTTAAAATGTAATATTTGTTCAGATCCAAACTGATATAACTTTCCGCCATGTGCATATATATAATAAATGTCTGGTATGTCACTTAGAATCTTTTGGTCATCATACCAAACTTCAACTTCATCTGATGGTAAAATCCATAATGTCATTTTACTGCCAGCGCCTTTTATTAATACATAAGCATTTCCAAAATGATTTCGATTTTGCTCTACAGTAGACCAAAAAGCCGTAGATGTCATGTATGGATTAGGTCTATCATGCACAATTCTGTACATTGGATGTCCTCTGGCATTTATAACACCATTATTGTCTCTATGTTGTAATAGTTTTAACGGTAATTTTCCAACAGATTCACTTAGAACTTTTAAACAAGCAAAATATGTAGCCTCAGATAAGGCTTTTTCTTTTGTTCCCTTTAACCCTAAAAAATCTATTAGTTTCTGCATTTCATTATATTTACTTTCTTTGTTGGTTAATATATTGAAAGCAGTTTTAATTCTTTCTCTTAATTTCATTTTTTCACCCCTTTCTAAATTACCAATCCGCTTCTAAATACTCAGACATCTCTTTGTTGTAATCAACAGGCTCTTTTTCATTAAATTTCATCTGTGTAATATGTGCATTTATCATTGCATCAACTGGATCTATTCTTTTTGTTCTTTTATTTGGCTCTTTATCTACTTTTTTCTCGCCGAAGCTATTTCTTACAATTTTTGCGTTTGAAACGCTATAACTTAATAGCTCTTCTTTTTTGTTATATTTTTCCAGATTCAATATTTAATTGCATATCTTCTGTCCCATCATTTAGAAATCTTGCAGATTGTTTTATTTCCAAAAGTGGCACACCGAAAATTTCCAAATCATCTAAAAAGCCATCTGCATTATGTGGATCATATCCAATTGCTTGTACTTTTAAATCATAATTTTCTATAATATCTTTAAGATATTTAATAATAAACTTATAATCATTTTTATAGGTATCTTGACCTCCTGTAACTGTTATAAGTTCTTGTTGTTCCCACACATCATACGGTGCGATATCTGTTACAATATGTTCTTGTAATCTTGCTCTAGGCATAAAGGAATGTGAAAATTCAAAAAACTCTCCATTTTCTAATGGTATTTCCAATGCAATAGTTGTTAAATCACCACCGTGTGACAAGTCTAAACCTACATAACACTTTTTTTCCATTAAGTCTTGCAATTCTAAATTAGACTCACATTTTTTCCACTTATCTGGATTCATAAATTGATCATCTGTGTTTTTTACCCATAAATTAAGAGACTTCGTCATAAAGTCTCTTAATTCATTTCCACCCATGTCTCTTGCCGTTTGCATATCTGTAATTAAAGTTTCTAAACCTTGTTTGGTTGATGCAAGAAACGGATTAGCTTTTATTAAATTTTTAGGATTAAAAATATCATCTTTTTCATTTAGTGCATATATGTCAACAAAAAAATCTTCTGCTGTTACTATTCCTTTTAAAATATTTATACAATATTGATCCATTTCGTAACAAGCACTGTTTAGATTATCTCCTCGTGTTGTTATAATACTTATTAATGTTTCTAACAATGCTTTTGTTCCATTGTATATTGCTTTATAAATTTTAGCATTAGGATGTTGATGATACTCATCAATAGACGCAAATATGGCTCTAAATCCATCATCTAATCCACTTTCTTTTGATAATGCTTCAATTGTAGATTCTGTATCTTTTGCCAATATTAGAGATTTATAATCTTTTATTTCAAATAGCTCTTGTAAATCAGCATCAGTTTTTATAAATTTTGCCATTTCTTCCCAAGCAATTCTAGCTTGTCTTTTTTTTGTTGCTACAGTAAAAAGTTTACCAAAATTATAGCCACTAAAATTTGCAATATAAGTTCCTCTAATACCATTTTTAAAGGATTTTCCATTTTGTCTAGCCATTGATTCATAAGACCTTCTAAATCTTCTTTTCCCATTTTCTTGTTTTAACCAACCGAATGGACAACCCAAATCGAAAATTTGAGATCCTAATAATTTTACAGGTTTTAATTCGAAACCTTCTGCAATTGTTAGGGTTTCTGCATAATTTAATATTCTTTCTGAATTTTCAGCATTCCAAATATATGGAAAATCTTTTGTTCCTTGTCTTTTTAAGTCTTCTAAATGTCTTTTACATGCCAGTATATGTAACTCTCCCATTATTCCTTCATCAATTGTTTTCTTTGCGTATTCAGTAACTCTATCAATCATTTATTTGTCACCAGGAATTTTGCAAATTTATTTTCTTTTGGAGGTTCCTTCGTTTGAGGCATAACAAGTTTGCATCTGGAAGATATTGATAATCCCATATCATTTGCACAATCTCTACATTGTTTTAGTGCTCTATCCTGATATTTTAAATATAAATCTATAAATCCGAGTATTTCCTTTTTCTTTTCTTCATCTTTAGACTTTGTTAACTTTTTCTCTAATGTTCTTAATTCCTTTGTGTAATTTATATAATTTGTATTAGCAATTAAATAATGCGCTAAACATTCTTCATCCAGCTCTGTCATTATCCCAATTTCTAATAATATATTAGCTATATTATTAAATTCTTTCTTTTCCTTTTCGGATAAATATTCAGGTGGATTAACATCAGTATGATTAATTTTAAGCTCTTTACTTTTCCTTTCTGCTATTTCTTCTTTGCTTAAATGTTTTTTCCCTTTTGCTATAATTAAATCTATAGGCTCTTTTGGTCTTCCTGCCATACTTGTTATCACCTTCTTTCTTTTTATGCCTTATTTTTGAATTTAGGGAGTTTTTTCTACACTGTACCTAGGGCGCCGTTGTGCTAGCATTACTTAAATACTTTTTTAACCACCCCTCCCGTTTTATTTGCATCGTATTTCTTCTTTTATTAATACTCCATCCTCGTACCATCTAATAACTGTATGCTCTTCCATTCCATAATCCATTGCACATCTAAATGTAGAGCATTCTGCATCAATTATCTTTTTTCTTTTTTCTTCTTCTGTAGTATCTAATGTTATAGTTTCACTCTTTATTTCTCTATTATCTAATTCCTTTACCTGTTCTTGTAATTGCTCTATTATTTCTCTATATTGTTTAATTTCATTATCTAATACTTCAATTATTTCTTTATCACTCATATTTTTAATATCAAAGCGTCTACTTAATCTTCTCTTTGTTTCTATATAACTATCTTTCCTCATCTTCTCTACCTCTTTTCAACTACTTCATTTACAGTAAAACATACTAGTCCATCTATAGTTTCTATTCTATATTCATGTTCTAAATGTTTTATTTGCTTTCCGCTTCTAAATGTATTTTTATTCCTATATCTTCTTTCATTATTTATCTTCTCTTTCTAAATCTATTGTGTGCCATGTCGTGATGCTTATGACATAGTGCTATGAGATTACTCCATTCCAGTCTTCTTAGCCAGCCAGTCTCTTTTTGTATTGGCTCTTTATGATGAACTTCTTCTGCTAGCTGTATGTTATATTCTTTATTTAACCTTGCTTCCTTTTGGCACTCTTCACATAAATAATTCTTTTTAATATATTCTTTACTTAATGTTCTCCAAGTTTTGCTATTATAAAACTGTATATACTTTTTATCTCTTTGTTTATTATAGCGTGTATTACTGTATTGCTTTCTTGATTCTATTTGTTTTTGCATTATATCTCTACACTTATTACAATAAGTGGCTGGTGCTTGTACTACACATTGACATCTTGCACATAACTTAACTAACATTATTTTTCTTCTTCCCTTTTGTGATATTGTTTGATTTGTTTTCCGCTTCTACTTTTTCTACAAAAACTACTTTATATTGATTTGTTTTTGTTAATACTTTATATCTTTCTTCTGTTACTTCAAATTCTTCTCCTTCTTCTGGAATTTTATTTAATTCTTTATCAGCTATATTTAATTCTTTATATTTATTTGTTGCTTTTACTAACATTTATATCTCTCCTTTCTAATTTCCACCTCTCAAGCATTCGTTCTTGATTAGATATGGGCAATAAACTTTTTGCTTTTTTATGCTTGTTATAACTAAAAAAGAACAGCCTTTGCACTGCTTCGGTAACTGTTCTTTTATATTATTTAATTTTTCTCTATGCTCTGCTTTTTCTTGTGCTGTGTACTGCTCTGTTATTAATTTATCGTTATAGGTTAGTTTTCTTGCACACATACTAAATCTCCCTCTATATTCTTTATTATTTTGCAATCTATGTCTTTATTGCAATTCTTACAGTTTTTTTCTTTAAATTCTTTTAATTTTTCTTCCATAACACTACACACCTTTCTAAAAAAACACTAAACAATAATATAATTATAGGATATATTAGATTCTATGTTATATTATTGTTTACTATATTTTTAAGACTTAACTAGGATTGTCTTATTTTGCATCTTCTGAACATATATGGAAAATTATATATCAATTGCCTAGTATATTGATATTATTAATAAATAAAAAAGAACTAGCTATGTTATATAACTAATTCTTTCTTTGGGTTGTTGTGTGGATAATTCAACATTCTTTTTTTTATTCTGCAATCTTTTATAGATTTGCTATTATATTTATATCATATTTTTTATGTGGGATTCTATGGGTTTTTATGGGTTCTTTAAATTTTTGAATATAAATATAGTGCCTTTCCGTGTAACTCACAGGTGTAATCCTTTGTATATCCCAAGTCTTCTGCTACCTTTTCCCAACTTTTTCCTCTGGTATATCTAAAAAACAATATATTTCTATATGGCTGTTCTAGGTTTTCTATTTTCTGATCTATTGCAAATTTTTTAACTATTAAATCTTCCATTTTTTTGTTGCAATCTATTTTTAAGTCTTCCAGCCTGTTTATTCCATCTGCAAATTTATCTGTCTCTGTATTACTTGTATTTGTTTTTGTTATAGATAATGTAGTAGTAATTTTTTCTAATTTTGTCTTTAATTCTTCTGTATCGTTCATTTTTTCTTCTATATACTTAATATTTTCTCTATAATCCTTTAG
>ERZ1034980.1301-NODE-1301-length-15144-cov-5.948903_pt1 | contig 15144 bp, 7 predicted proteins | sample MGYA00520622_ERZ1034980 | MGnify/ENA primary metagenome ERZ1034980 (study PRJEB33766, sample SAMN09781791) | gut metagenome | biome: gut microbiome | host: Homo sapiens | place: Madagascar | study: EMG produced TPA metagenomics assembly of the PRJNA485056 data... | reverse complement strand
AGGCGAAGCTGTCGCCGTTCTGCCAGTCGCGGCCCTCGAGGACCTTCGTCAGGCCGAAGTCAGCCGTGGTGAAGCTGGCGTCCGCGGCATGGTACGTGTTCTCGAACAGGACCCTACGGCTGTCGTCGCTCACGACCTGACCATCAATCTTCGTCGTAACTGTCAGCGTGCCGTCAAGGTTGTCGATGACGGAGATGACCACCTCGTGCGTGCTGTTGTCGTAGGTAACGCCAGGGACCTTGTCTCCCTCGGCGGGAATGACCTCTGCCACTTCGAACGCGTAGGTCTTGTTGGCATTCTCCGCGCTAAAGACAACGTCGGACAGCTTTGCCATATCCTCGGCAATGCCGCTTGCGCGCCTCTGGGTGTTCGAGAAGCTCTTGTCGGAATCAGAGAGCAGGGCATTTGCCTCGTCAGCCGTCGCAGCAACGGTTCCGGTCTCGGCGATGGCGTCCTTGCCCGTAATGGTGAAGGAGAACATGCCCATATCCATAGAGCGGCCGGTGAGGACCTTGCTCACGGTAAGCCCGGGATAGTAGGCAACCTCGGTGGGCGCGTAGACATTCGTAAAGGCCGCGTGATCGGTGACGTCCTTGTCCGCGTCGATCGCGGAGGTCGTGTTGTCGTAGGAGACATTCCCAAGGGTGAGTTTGCCATTGTCGTCAACGATGGTGACGGTTGCGGTGGCGACATGGCGGTCCCACGTGATGCCCGCGCTATCCTCGGCAGGAGCGTTCTCACGAATAGCGAAAGTGTACTCGCCGGGCTTGGTGAACGTCATCTCGCCAGACTCAAAGTTGACTACGTTGCCGTTGGTCTTGTGCTCGAGGGCCATGTCAGAGGCGACGCCGTTCTCGGGGCCAGAGACAAGGCTCAGGGAGAAGTTGAAGTTATCCGTATCGAGCATGTCTCGGCCAACAAGCTGCTTCTCGCCCTTGATGATTCCGGACTTAACGAACGCCTGGGGCGTATAGGAGTTCTCGAACGCGGCCTCGGCGAGACCGTCGGACTCCCCCTCGCGCGCATAGGTCGCGGAAACCTTGACGAGATTCGCGCCGTCGACGGTCTCATGGGTCACAGTCACGGTCGCGATCCAGACCGTGGCGTCATACGTCATGCCGGGGCGAACGTCAGCGGGGACCTTCTCGGAAATCTTGTACTGGTAGGTCTTGCCCACGTCCTCGCTCGTGAAGGTGATTCCCTCGAAGACCACGACGCCATGGGCGTTGTTGTGGCCAACGAGCTCGGTCGCGTCGTCGGGCATGGGGGCGTTGCTCATAGGCGTCAGCGAGAACTCGAACATCTCGGGCTGGAGGGACAGCGCGCCGGACGCATCGCTCAGCTTCTTCGTGGCGATGGGTGCCCACTCCTGCGAAGTGGCGTCGAAGGTGTTCGTGAACCTCGCGACGCTCGTCGCGGCAGCATCGGCGGCGACGTCGGCACCGAGGTCGTCGTGAACGCGCGTGATCTCGGCGGTGGCGACGAGCGTTCCGTCGTGCTTGTCCTCGACCGTGACGGTCACGGTGTAGAGGGCGAGTGAGGTCGACACGCCGGGCGTTGTGGCTTCCTCGGCGGGCTCGTAAATCTGATAGGTGTAGGTGCCAGGTGCATCGTAAGCGATGTCGCCAAAGTTGAAGGCGACAGGCGTGCCGGAGGCCGTGCCTTCGGGGCTCGTCACGACCACCCTGGAGATGTCTCGCTCGGCGCCTTCCGGCATGGGAGCACCGTCGAGACCCTGGAGAATGAAGGTGAAGCTATCGTTTGCAAGCCAATCGCGGCCATTGAGGATCTTCTCGCCAACGAGGCTCTCTCCACCGGAGAGCGTTCCCGTAGCGGAGTAGGTGTTCGTGAATTCCGCCTTAGCCTCAAGCCCAGCCTCGACCACACCTTCCTGCGCGGTGGAGGGCGAAGTCTCGAAGCCACTCGCGGCTTTCTCGGTCACGGTGTAGGCAGTTCCCCGAGCAAGGCCATACACGTAGAGCGTCTCTCCGTGCTTGAGCGTATGCGTGGCGTTGCCGGTGGCGTCAAACGTGAGATCCCAGGACTCGTCACCGTGGACCGTCCCGTCCTCACCCTTGACGGTTGCCTTGAACGTCTTGCCAGCGGCATCGGGGATGGAGATGTCAAACGTGAAGTCGAGATCGTTGTAGTAGGCCTCGTCGAAGCCAGCAGGAACGGCGACCGTCTTGGAAATCGCGAGCGTCCCGGGCTGCTCGAGCGAGATGCGACCGTTGTTGCCAAGAGCAACGTTAACCGTCGTGCCATTCCAGTGAGGATTGATGATGGTGGAGGCAGTATCCGTGGCGTTGGAATTCTTATCGGTATGCAGCTCGTTGATGTAGGTGAGACGGCGGGCGCCCTTTTTCAGAACGAGATACCCAGATTCATCGGTGCCAATACCGCCGGTAATACCCTCGACGACGCTACCGGGGAAGGAGACCACGCTCGAAGCCCTGGTCGCCTTTCCATCAGCAATGTCATACCAAGACTGCTTGTAGTAATACGTCGCAGAGCTACTCAGCGGACCACGGGCGCGCTGGGTGCACTCGGCATCGAGATAGAGCGGGCTATCTTCGGTGATGTAGTAGTACCTGTTACCCGTCGCGGGAGTGAACGCAGACGTTGTGTCACCATCCGCCCCACCGGAGTACGCGTTCGCGAGGAAGTAAACCTTCCCCTCCTCATCCGTGTGGCTGGCAATGTAATCTGCCATGTCCTCGTCGGGGTTCGCGAGGAGGTCAATCGCCTCGTCCTTGAGGCTCGACCCGTAGAACACGCGGATGGGGAACGTCAGCGTCACGTCACCGGTTCCCGCATCCTCATCGACGTTGAAATGACAAAGCGGAATAAGAGATGCCGGAATGGAGACGGTCACCTTGTCGCCAGTCCGGGCATCATCGGAGCGCTCGACGCGAATAATGACGTCGGCAAGGTCACCCGTGGGATAGAGCACGTTACCGGCCGTGCCGTGGAACGTGTAGGTGACGACGTTGTCAGAGGTAGAGACATCGGGGTTGGAGAAGACCTGCTTGGCAAAGACGATGCTCTCGAAGCTGTCTACCTTCATGTAGTCGCCCAGCTGATCGGTGAACGTCACGTAGCCAGACGTGTTCTCGGCACCCTCAACGACATCGGTGGGATGTCCCGCCGCGTTCGCGATGTCCTGTGAGATTCCGCTAAAGACATCCTTGAGGCCGTCGGCGCTTGTCGCCGTCTTATAGAAGTCGGAGTCAGTCGCGCGCGAACCAAGCTCGTCATACTTCGTTGCGGCGGGATAGTTGCTGGACACGGCGTGCAGGAACTTGTTCTCGTTCGTAGCGCCCCAGCCGTTGGGGTCAGCGGAAGGATTGGCACCGCTCTGGATGCCAACGGTGTAGATGGTGGTTCCGCCGTCCTTAAGGGCCTTGGCGGTGGAGACAGCGCGGTTGGCGACGCTCTCGCTGAATTCATTGCTCGTAGTCGGCGTACCGTCCGTAAAGAACACAACGACCGTCTTGGCACCAGGGCGAGCGTCGTTCAGAGCCTTCTGTGCCTGGGACATGCCATAGTCGGCACGAGTGGCTCCAGAGGGCCTGAGGGCATTGATTTGGGAGGTGATGGCCCCCTTGCCATCCTGCGTGCAAGCCGTAAGGCCAATCATGCGCTGGCTGTAGTTGTAGCCGCCGTTCCAGTAGGAGGTGAAGTCATTACCAATGTTATCGGTAGTGTCGCTTGCAAACTTCACGACGGAGACCCGGTGCTGCATCGCCGGGTCGTCAATTCCCTCGTTAGCCTTTGCAATCTCATCGACGAAGGCATTCGCAGCGGCCTTAAGGGCATCCATCTTCGTAGTGCCGCCCCGCCCCATGTTCTCCTTCATGGAGCCCGATGCGTCGAGGACGAGAACGATGTCCAAGGGTGTCGAGGACGTCATCGTCAGGTTCGACGTCGAGGAGATGGCGGAGAGTGACGTCAGGAAGTCCGAGTCACCCTTCTCGATAGTCATAGTGCCGCCGGCACCCGTGAGGTCGATGTCGCCATCCGAGACGGTCTTGTCAGTCCAAATGCGGCCAACGTTCTCCGTCGAGTTTTCAAGACCCCAGTTGCGCCATGTTGACGCAGACGAGGGATCGGCGGCCGTGGTGGCGCCGGCCGTGGCGGCGAAGGCCGAGACAGGTGCCAACGTAAGGAATATCGCAAACAACAACAGAAGCCTTAGCCGCTTCATGGTGACCTCCTCCGACGAAAGCTAGATAACCGAGCTTATCGTCAGTAAATCGAGGTCAATTCAATAGGTCACATGTGTGCCAACTTTGAGAACCCGCAGGTAGATTAGCCTGTTTCAAAAAAACCGTTTCCGCGAACGGTATGGGAAAAACAAAGCCGCGCGTTGGCCGCAGAGGCGCATATCTGTCGATACGGAAGAGCGATTAATCATGTCCAGAAGTGTCGAAACGAGCGTTTGATATCGACGAGCGGCGGCCCGTTCGCTCTCTCTACGCCTTCCCGTGGACCCTGAGCCCATCGAACCAGGCATCGAATTCTCGATAGAGACCAACGCGCGTAGTCACTCCCGCCTTCTCGTATATGGCGGAGATATGCCTCTGCGCCACACGGCGTGAGACAAACAGTCCATCCGCAATCTCTTGAACGCCGAGGTCCGTAGTCAGGAGGGCCGTATACACTTCCCCTTCCCTCGCGGTAAGACCAATCTTCTCGGCGTAAAGGACGAGCGCCTCTTCGCGAGATGGAAGGGCGGGCGTCTGGTTGAGGCCTTCGCCAATCCCCGTCTTCTCCTCGTCCAGGTTCTCCGTAATTCCCCACGCGATGTCGCGGACAAGGACGAGAAGACAGGCAATCGAAAGCAAACATGACACGGTCACCGTCACGACCACGCCCAGCGATTCGAAGAGAGGACGCGCGAAGAGAGCGCCCAAGGCGCCCACAAGACAGCTGATGGCCCTTCCCATACTTGCAACGACCTCCGGACAAGATGTCTTAGGCGCCACCCTCATGAAGCTCGCGCTGAGATACATGACATAGAAAGAGCCATATATTCCCGCGATAAAGGCAGCGGCAGGCATTCCCTCCGGCGTTTCCGCCGCGGGCACCGCCGCGGCGACAAGGAACATCGCGCATATCGTGATGAGGGAGCGAAGGCGGCCTTTCTTCAGATCAAACAACACGCCAACGAACGGAAGCGAAAGCGAGTAGGCGATCTTTAAGAGACCGGTACTGAGGATATTCCCATTTGCATAGTTCCAGACGAGAACTCCGTCGAGAAGGCCGTAGTCGAGGGTCATGGCCGCGGCGGCAACTGCAAGAAGGACGATCGACCCCTTGCTCACGCCGGATACCTGCTGCGGCGATGGCCGGTGATCGTATAGCCACCGCCTAGCGGGACGACCGTCAAGCCACAAAATGGCGAGCGCGCTCAGGACTACGCAAACCACAAAGACCGCGGGGGTCATCCCGAGGGTCTCGGCTAGATATTCGAGCAGGGAGGCAGCGCCCATGCCAATCCCAAGCGCTCGCCCAGAGACCTCGCTCTCGTACGACACGAGGCTAAACCCATGATGGACGGCGGCACCAATGTAGCCAAGAGCCAGAATCGTCGTGCAGCTCGCGATGAGGAAGCCAGGAAGGCGAAGGGTTGCCATCATCCCAATGGCTCCGGTAACACAAAGAGACATTGCAGCGGCGGCAGCGGTTCTTTTCTCCATCGAGCCGGGAAGATAGGCTCCCGCAACCCAGAAGAGGACGTAACCAAGCCCCGTAAAGGCGAGCAGAATCGCGTATACGTTCCCTATGACGCCGGGATCCGCAAGGCGAAGAGTACGCCCAAGCGTTACGGACATGCAGAGCTTCCAGGTGAAGAAGTAGAGGGAGAAGGAGGCAGCCTCAATGATTAGCGACGGGGAGAGATAACGGGAGGGAGCAATATGTTGAAGCTTTCTAGTTGCGCGCACGAGTTGCCTCCCTTCTTCTCTCCGTTTATCTTCGCATGATTTTCGAGAGGGGGGGGGCAATAAAAAACGGCGACAAAAGTCCCAAATTATCATCGCTATTGAAGGCGGCGGCAGAGTCCGGAGAAACGATAACGATTACGCCTTTTCACGCTTTGTGGGCATGCAGAGATGCCTTGAGAATGCGGGAGTCGGGCAAGGGATGTCAGTATAAAAAACGCCGGAGAAGCACTCCGGCGAAGCATACTGGTGGAGACGATGGGGATCGAACCCACGACCTCAGGCTTGCAAAGCCCGCGCTCTCCCAACTGAGCTACGTCCCCTTTTAGTAATAAACGCCCCAGCGGCGACTCGGCTCACGCTGGGGCGTTTATTGGCGAAAAGGTGGTGGGCCCGACAAGGTTCGAACTTGTGACCTCCCGGTTATCAGCCGGACGCTCTGACCAACTGAGCTACGGGCCCACATGCGGTGCGTCTTTCACATCGCGCTTGGCTATAATAAGCCAACCCAATGCCATAGGTCAACAGAAATTTAAAAATCTTTGAGAGTTTTTTCTGTCCATCCTATTGGGTAGGATTAACTACTGCTTCAGGCGGGATTTCCCATTCACTCGGAGGGAGTGGAACATATGGTTCGCATGGTTATAACGAACGTCATCGTGGGCAATCCGCCCCTCCCCTCCGCAATCGTACTTTCTCCCGCTGCGGATACAGGGGCAGACCCCAAGGTGGCCATCGACCACAACCTCAACGCAGAGGACATCATCGGATCGGCGTCCATGGATGTTCTCCCCCTCAGCGTTGGCATGGTTGACGCCGCGCAGATCGCTCGCGCAGCAGACAGCGAGACCCACCGCCGTCCGGATACGCACGATCTCCTCTCGAGCGTTATCACCGTCCTGGGCGGTGAGGTTTCCTCCGCTAGCATCACCCGCGTTGAGGACACGACCTTCTTCGCCACGGTTGACGTAATCGCAGGCGACGGCACCACCCACCACGTTGACGCTCGTCCCTCGGATGCCATTGCCTTGGCACTGCGTTGCGACAAGCCCATCCTCGCGAGCGAGGACGTCCTCGCTCGCGCAGGCCTCCCAAACTTCGAGGCTATCGCAAGCGACGAGAAGCGTCGCGAGGCCGAGGAGTTCCACGCCTTCGTCGAGTCCCTCTCCCCCTCTGACTTCGAGTCTCCCCGCGAGCCCTAGCCAACGAACAGGCCGCAACAGCAGCCAGGACACCCCAGTCCTGGACGGCGGCACATCGCCGCGACGTCAACAACAGGGCGCCGGCCCCGTGGGCAGAAAGCAGCCAGGACGCCCCAGTCCTGAGCGACGTGCACATCGCCGCGACGTCAACAACAGGGCGCCGGCCCCGTGGGTGCTAAGCAAACATTTTCGAAACGCGCACCGCGCGTTGAGATGTTTGCGTGCACCCGCGAGGCCGGCGCCCGTCAGGTTGATTACGGCGATGTGCCTACTCGTCGATTAGGCTCTCGTCCATCTCCTCGTCACCGATATCGACCTTGTCGTCCTCGTTAGAGGCGGAAGATTCTGCGTTCGCCGCATTCTGGTCGGTCTCGTCCTTGGCGGCCCTCATGCGAGCGAGCGCGCAGACGGAGTCACTATCGCCCACGCTCATAACCTTCACGCCCTGCGTCGAGCGGCCAAGCTTCGAGATGTCCTTCACCTTCACGCGGATAACGACGCCATCCGTGGAGACAATCATGAGCTCGTGCTGCGGACCAACGACACGGCAGGCCGCGAGGTTGCCCTTCTTGTCAGTCATAGTGATCGTGTAGACGCCCTGGCCACCACGCTTGTGCTCGGGATACTCAGCAACGGGCGTGCGCTTGCCATAGCCCTTCTCAGTGATGACGAAGAGGTCACCATTGCCGTTGGTGATCTCCATGCCGAGCATCTTCGCATCACCCTTGAGGGTGATGCCGCGGACGCCGGAGGTATCGCGGCCCATCGGACGGACATCGCTCTCCGGGAACATGATGGCCTTGCCGTCAGTCGAGACGAGGATGACCTTGTCACCCTCACGCACGCGACGAACGTTCACGAGCTCGTCACCGTCACGCAGGTTGATAGCGATGATGCCGTCGTGGCGCGTGCGGTCATACGCGCTCATGGCGGTCTTCTTCACCGTGCCGTTCGCCGTTGCGAACATCAGGTATTCGTCCTCGGGGAAGGTGCGGCAGGTAATGACAGCCGTGGCATGCTCGCCCTCGCTGAACGGCACGAGGTTGACGATCGCGGTGCCGCGGGCCGTGCGCTGGCCAATCGGCAGCTCGTGGACCTTGAGACGATAGACCTTACCCTTGTTCGAGAAAAACAGCACATAGTCATGCGTACTCGCGACGAAGAGGTCCTCGACGAAGTCCTCGTCCTTGAGGCTCACTCCCTGGACGCCCTTGCCGCCGCGCTTCTGGGCGCGATAGGTGGCAACCGGGGTGCGCTTCACGTAGCCGGCATGCGTCACGGTGATGACCATGTCCTCGTCGGCGATGAGGTCCTCGACGTTGAGCTCCTTGGTGCCCTGGACGGAAATCTCGGTACGGCGCTTGTCGGCGAACTTGCGCTCGATTTCGCGCATCTCGTCCTTGATGACGGCGAGGATCTTCTCCGGGTTGGCAAGCAGGTCCTCGTAGTAGGCAATCGCCTTGCGAAGGCCGTCGAGCTCCTCCTGGATCTGATCGCGAGAGAGACCCGTGAGGCGACGGAGGCGCATCTCGAGAATGGCCTGGGTCTGCTCCGGAGAGAAGCCAAAGCGCTCGATAAGGCGCTGGGAAGCCTCGGTGTCGGTCTGAGACGAGCGAATGATGTGAATGACTTCGTCGATGTGGTCGAGAGCCATGAGATAGCCCTCGAGGATGTGGGCACGAGCCTTCGCCTTCTTGAGGTCGAAGCGGGTGCGACGGGTCACTACGTCGACCTGGTGGTCGATATAGTGCTGCAGCATCTGGCGAAGCGTCAGGAGCTTGGGCACGCCATTCACGAGCGCCAGGTTGATCACGCCGAAGGTGGTCTGGAGCTGGGTGAACTTATACAGGTTGTTGAGGACGACCTGCGGGATGACATCCTTCTTGAGCTCGATGACGAGACGAATGCCCTTCTGGTTCGACTCGTCGCGGAGGTCTGAGATGCCCTCGAGTCGCTTCTCGTTGACGAGCTGGGCGATCTTCTCCTGGAGGGTGCCCTTGTTGACCTGGTAGGGCATCTCGGTAAAGACAAGGCGGGCGCGGCCGGTCTTCGTCGTCTCGACGTGAGCCTTGGCGCGAACGGTCAGCGAGCCGCGACCGGTCTCATAGGCGTCGCGGATGCCATTGGTGCCCATGATTTTGGCGCCCGTCGGGAAGTCCGGGCCGGGCATGACCGACATGAGCTCGTCGGTCGTCGCGTCCGGGTTGTCGATGAGCATGCACGTGGCCTCGATGGCCTCGCCGAGGTTGTGCGGCGGAATATTGGTCGCCATACCAACCGCGATGCCGTTGCAGCCATTGACCAGGAGGTTCGGGAAACGGGCAGGCAGGACGGAGGGCTCGGAGAGCGACTCGTCATAGTTGGGCTGCCAATCGACCGTGTCCTTCTGGAGATCACGGAGGAGCTCCATAGCGGGCTTGGCGAGACGGCTCTCCGTGTAACGCATAGCGGCCGCGGAGTCACCGTCGATGTTGCCGAAGTTACCATGGCCGTCAACGAGCGGGGTGCGCATGCTGAACCACTGGGCCAGGCGGACCATCGTGTCATAGACGGCGGAGTCACCATGCGGGTGGTACTTGCCGATAACTTCGCCGACCGTCCACGCACTCTTCTTGTGCGGGCGGTTGGGGAAGATGCCGCTCTCGTTCATCGCATAGAGGATGCGGCGGTGGACCGGCTTCAGACCATCGCGAACGTCCGGCAGAGCGCGAGCGGTAATGACCGACATCGAATATTCGATGAAGGACTGGCGCATCTCATGGCCAAACTCGCTGATCTGAAGAGCTCCGCCGTGCTCGTCCACCTCGCCGGAGTCGGTTCCGCGACCAGCGGCGCCAAACTCCTCCTCGAGCTCGCCGTCATCCTCCTCCTCGGCCTCGTCGTCGGACTCAACGTAGACGTCAGTGCCGTCATCCTCGGCAGAGGCGCGATCAAGCAGGCGCTTGAGGTCGTCAGGCAGGTCTGCCCCAGCCTCGTTGTTGGTGTTGTTATCGTCTGCCACTTCTGGCCTTTCTCTTAGGCGTCCAGGTAACGGGCGTCATGGGCGTGGCGCTCGATGTAGTCACGGCGGTACTCGACCTCGGTACCCATGAGCTCGCGGACGGCACGATCAGCCGCGGCGGCGTCCTCGATGGTCACGCGCTGGAGGATGCGGGTCTTGGGGTCCATGGTCGTGGATGCAAGCTGCTTCGGGTCCATCTCGCCCAGGCCCTTGTAGCGCTGGACGTCATAGCCCTTCTTCTTTTTCTTGAGCTTGCCGGAATCGTCCTTGGTGTCCTCGTCCTCATCCGGGCTGAAGCCCAGGGAGCGGATGGTGTCGCGAAGAATCTCTTCCTCCGGCTGACGGCCGTTGGGATAGACGTAGTGGATCTTCTTACGCACCTTGACGCCAAAGATCGGCGGGCAGGCGACGTAGATGTAGCCAGCGTCGATGAGCGGGCGCATGTACTTGTAGAAGAAGGTCATCAGCAGGATGCGGATGTGGGCGCCGTCGACGTCTGCATCGGTCATGATGATGATCTTGTGGTAGCGAGCCTTGGTGATGTCGAAATCGCCGCCCTCACCATTGCCCGTGGTCACACCGGTACCGATGGCCGTGATGAGCGACTGGATGGTTTCGCTCGAGAAGGCGCGGTGATCGCCGACGCGCTCGACGTTCAGGATCTTGCCGCGCAGGGGGAGAATCGCCTGGATGTCTCGGCGACGGCCGTCCTTGGCCGAACCGCCTGCCGAGTCGCCCTCGACAATGAAGAGCTCGGTGAGCTCGGCATCGCGGACGGAGCAGTCCGCAAGCTTACCGGGAAGAGCCGCGCTCTCGAGGAGACTCTTGCGGCGCGTTGCCTCGCGAGCCTTGCGGGCGGCAGTGCGGGCTTTGCTTGCCTGCTGGGCCTTGTTGACGATGGTACGAGCCTGCTTGGGATGTTCCTCGAGGTACTCCGCAAGGCCATCGGCGACGACCTTGTTGGTGAGCGAGCGCATGTAGGAGCTGCCGAGCTTGGCCTTGGTCTGACCCTCGAACTGCGGGTCCGGAAGCTTGACGGAAATGACGGCGGAAAGGCCCTCGCGGACGTCGTCACCCGTGAGGTTGGGCTCCTTCTCCTTAAGAAGGCCCTGCTTGCGCGCGTAGTCATTGATGACGCGAGTAAGCGCGGTGCGGAAGCCCTCGAGGTGCATGCCGCCCTCGGGCGTATAGATGTCGTTGGCGAATGACATCACACTCTCGCCGTAGCCGGTGTTCCACTGGAGGGAGACCTCGACCTCTCCCATCTTCTCGACTGGGGTTCCCTCCTCGGTCTTGCCAGCGAGGTAGATGGGATCCTTGAGGCCCTCGGGGACGTCCTTGCCCTCGTTCAGGAACTTGACGAAGTCAATGATGCCGCCGGCGTAGCAGAACTCGACGACGCGCGGCTCAATCTCACGCTCGTCCGTCAGGACAATCTTGAGGTTCTTGTTGAGGAAGGCCGTCTCCTGGAGACGGTTGTGGAGGGTGTCGAAATCATAGACGCACGTCTCGAAGATCTCGTCATCCGGCCAGAAGGTGACCGTGGTGCCCGTGGTGGTGGACTCACCCACGACCTTCATCTTCTCGACGGTCTTGCCGCGCGAGAACTCCATCTCGTAGATGTGTCCATCGCGCTTGACCTGAACGACGACCCTCTTGGAGAGGGCATTCACGACGGAGATGCCCACGCCGTGGAGGCCGCCCGAGACCTTGTACGCGCTGTTATCGAACTTGCCACCGGCGTGGAGGATCGTCATGACGACCTCGAGGGTCGGGATCTTCTTCACGGGGTGCAGGTCAACGGGGATACCACGACCGTTGTCGACGACGGTGATGGAGTTGTCGGCGTGCACCGCGACGTGAATCTCGTTGCAGAATCCGGCCATGGCCTCGTCGACGGAGTTGTCGACGATCTCCCACACGAGGTGGTGGAGGCCGCTCGAGCTGGTCGAGCCGATATACATGCCCGGACGCTTGCGGACGGCCTCAAGGCCCTCGAGAATCTTGATCTCGCCGCCGTCGTAGCCATGTTCATTGGGAGACTCTGACACCCGACAGTCCTTTCCTTAGGGTTTCTAGTCAATCCTTACTAGTTTAGTACAGGCGTCCTATTTGGCACAGCCTAAACCTAAATCGACGAAAACCCTTACGCACAATATGGCTCTGGCGGATTGTCAGGGGTTCTGCGGGTCCCTTTTGATTTCTCGCGTACTTTCCAACTTTGCGCGACGAATTGAGTATTCCATCGCTTTAGACGCGTTTTCGCGGAGGCGAGGGTTAAGTCTCGAAACCTTATCGGCGATGCGTGCCGCCTCGATGGTGGAAAGGGGCGGGAGTTCCTCCTCGACACGGGAGGGTTCCTCTTGCGCTACGGCACGCTCGCCCGCCTTCCTACTCAGCTTGAGCCTCACGCGGGCAACCTCGAGGCCCTCGTATGAGAGACGGTCAACGAAAAGTTCCGCGTTAGTGGTGAGGTCGACCATGAGCGCGTTGCCATCGAGGTAGACGACGAGCTCCGGCAGGCCCACGCCGCTTTTGGGCTTATTGAGCCAGACGGCAACCGTGTGCTTGGCGGCGCGCTTGCCGCAGACCTTCCTCCATGCGTGCAGGGCCTTGTTCACGTCCGATGCGCCGCGAGCGACCCTCTTGTCTACATAGGCGGCGACCACGTCTGCCGCAGTGGCGGCAGCGTGCTGCTTGGCGGGATCGAGCGGGTCATAGACGCTTCTCGCCGCGGCGCGAGCCCGACCGCCCTCGTGCCCGTAGTACCTAGCCGCCATAACGGACCACCTTCATCCCCTCGAGAAGGCTGTCGTCGAAGTAGCCGAGGTTGGTCGTCGTAATGACCGTCTGAATCCCGCCCTCGACGAACTTCGTCACGTAAGCTCGGCGGTTCTCGTCAAGCTCACTCATGACGTCATCGAGCAAAAGCAGTGGCCTTTCACCGAGAAGGTCTTCGCAGAGCCTCACCTCTGCCATCTTCCAAGCGAGGGCGACGGTACGCTGCTGCCCCTGGCTACCGAACGCCCGTGCGTCGCGCCCCTCGATCTCGAAGGAGATATCGTCGCGATGAGGACCGACGAGAGTCTGTCCTCGGCGGAGGTCGTCATCGCGGCTCTCCTCCATGCGCCGGAGCATGAGATCGCGAAGTTGGTCGCGTCCCATGCCCACCTCGGCACCGGCGACGCTCGGCACGTAACGGCAAGCGAGCGCCTCTCTGGAGGCAACATCCGCGTAGACCTCACTCACGAGTGAGGAAAGGCGCGTGAAGAGGTTGAGGCGATGGTGAAGGAGCGTCGCGCCGCCCAGGGCCACCGACTCGTCCCACGCGTCGAGAAGAACGGGGTCGCAGCCATCCTTCAGAAGACGATTTCGTTGTTCGACGGAGCGCGTGTATGCCGAGAGGACCTTGCGATACCCGACGTTCGCCTGGGCTCCAAACGAATCGAGCTCTCCCCTGCGCATCGAGGCCGACCCCTTTACGAGCGACAGGTCATCGGGACAGAAGAGAATCGAGAGTAGGGTTCCCGGCAGGTCCTGGCTGCGACAGGGCTTGCCGTTTCTCAGGAACTTGCGCGAGCCTTCGGCGGCAACGAGCTCGACGTCAACCACTCGTTCATCGCCCTCGAGACGCGCGGACACACGCGCCTCCCGAGCTCCGGGAGCGACGAGCTCTGCCGGAGACGGGCGGCGGAACGATTGCCCCGCGGTGAGGTATTGGAGTGCCTCGACGGTGTTCGTCTTTCCAACGGCATTGGGCCCCACAAGGACCGTCACGCCTGGCGAAGGCTCGAGCACGACCCCATCGAGATTCCTATATCCGCTGAACGAGATTCGAGTGACAACGAGAGACACGAGCTACATCCGCACGGGCATGAGCAGGTACAGGTAGTTGATCTTCGAGTAGCTCTTGAAGACGCCGGGACGCATCTTCTCCTGGAGCTCGAGCGTGACTTCGCTCTCCTGATTAAGGGCGCTCACGCAATCGCCGACATAGCGGTAGTTCATGCCAATGGAGTTCGACTGACCCTCGACGTCGACGGAAAGCTGCTCGCGAGCATCTCCCTGATCCGGCGAGGTCGACGAGAGGAGCATTTGCCCGGAATCGGCGTCGACGTCGAGCCTCACGGAGGAGTTCGACGTGGCGATGGAGCTGACGCGGCGCAGGGCGCCGGCAAGATCTGCGACCTTTACCTTGACGGAGGTCAGGCAAGTCGAGGGGATCAGCTTCTTGTAGTCGGGGAAGGTACCTTCGATGCGCCTGGAGACATAGGTGGTGTTACCAAACACGAAGATGACCTGGTTCGCAGTGCTGCCGATGATGATCGTCGGGGACTCGCTGGGAAGCGACAGGACGTCGTGGAAAACGGTGCCAGGGATGATCATCTCGAAGGTCCCGTCGAGAGAGGAGGTCTCGACGTTGGTGTCGCACACAACGAGACGATAGGAATCCGTGGCAACGAGACGCACGAGATTCTCCTCGACGTTGAGCAGGACGCCCGCAAGGATCGGGCGACTCGTGTCGCGAGAGGTCACCTTATAGACCTTGTCGACCATCTCCGAAAGGATGTTGCAGGGCAACTCGACCGAACGCTCCATCGCGATCTCCGGGAAGCTCGGGAAATCGGCGGCGTTCAGACAATTGAGGTGGAAGGAGCTCTTGTCGCACGTAAGGTGGATGGTGCCCTCGCCACCATCAAAGGTTACGGCCGAGTCAGACAGGTTCTTCACGACGCTCGTGAGCATGCGACCGGAGATGACCGTCTCGCCCTCCTCCTCGACGTTGGCTGCGATCTTGTGTCGAATCGAGGTGTCGAGATCAGAAGCCTGCATTTCCAGAGTGCCGCCGGAGGCCTTCATGAGGATGCCTCCGAGAACGGGAATGGTCGAGTGAGTGGCGATTCCCTTCGAGACGATGGAGAGCGCCTTGGCAAGGGACGACTGGCTGACGGTGAAACGCATGTGTCTCTCCTATCTATATCTATTTATATATAGA
>ERZ1034980.1300-NODE-1300-length-15151-cov-4.198662_pt1 | contig 15151 bp, 8 predicted proteins | sample MGYA00520622_ERZ1034980 | MGnify/ENA primary metagenome ERZ1034980 (study PRJEB33766, sample SAMN09781791) | gut metagenome | biome: gut microbiome | host: Homo sapiens | place: Madagascar | study: EMG produced TPA metagenomics assembly of the PRJNA485056 data... | reverse complement strand
AAATAAGATCGAGAGGAGTGGTTTTTACGCCGGCAAGGCGTTTAAGATACATTTCTTTCTCTTTGCCGTCAAAGCGTTCCTTAATCTTTCTTTCTCCGTCTTCTATCGCCTTTATCGCTTTTTGCAACGTTTCGTAAGGGTTATTTTTGCCGTTCGTAAAATTACCGAAAGTCGTAAATTTTATATCTTCGCCGTCGGCGATTTTTTTGGCGTAGTTGTCGGAAAACAGACGCATAAACTCTCTTACGTTATCTGCGGCAACCGAATAATATCCGTCGATATACTCGTCTATAAGGCAATTGGCTGACTTTTTACTTCCGTTCATCAATTGTCTGTAAGCGTAAGCGCGCATATTGCATTGCCAACTTTTTCTGCTGTCGTTGCTTCCCTGCATACAAAGATAAGTTATGCCGTAATTCTTGAATCCTTTAACGTTTGCGTCTATATTTTTGAATGAATCGTAATAACCGAAATAGTTATTGAAAGCAATATCGTACGCCCAGAACCAGAACTCTTTCGCGACGTATCCCCACTCGCGCGTCGTCTTCGTAATTTCTTCCTGTCGTTCGTCGAAATAGTTATAAGCGGCGTTGGAAAACAGCGCGAATTGTATCACGAGATTTTCGTCGGCAACGACGCTTTCGTCAATCGGAACGATTTTCCCGTTTTCTATTTTTACGGGCGCGTCTTTTGCGTAGTCGTATGCGAAAGTCATGAGTTTTACCGTTTTGCCGAGATTCTTTTTCGCTCTTTCGTTTACTCCGCGTATGACGGCGTTGCAAAAGCGTACCAACAGTCCGCCGCGTTTATATTTCGCGGCTAAACGACGATTGTTTTCGTCGTCGAAATAGTCTGAGCCGTCTTCCTGCGTAAGCATAAACGTCGTTACGTCCGGATGCGTTACTACGTCTTTATACATTTCGTCGATAACCGTTTTCACGACGCTTTCCGACATTTTTTCATTGACCGTTCCGTCGTCGCAAAGCCCGTTCGTTATATCGATCGTAGTCATTTTTTCGTCGTTCACGACTATATTACGATAAAATTCGGGGTGGGTTTTACCGTACTTTTCGTATGGGACGTAGAAATGGAAGTTATGAGATACGTTTCTGCCGTAAACTTCGACTTTTCCGCCGTGAGCGTCGTCCGGCTCGGTATACACGTCCTTTATCCTTACTTTCGTCATAAAGTCGGGATCTGCCAGACTTTGAAAAGTATCTCCGACGAGATACGTCCTCATTTCGAAAAGAGGTTCGTAGACGTATCGTTCTATCCGAACGCGGTCTTTTTTCGGAACGATTTCGCAATCGGCAGTAAGAAACTTAACCCCTAAGCACTCCTCGGCGAACGCAAAAGCGGCGTAAACGACCGCCCTTTGCGTTTTACCGGTTATCGTTATATCGTTACCTTGCGTGTCGATTATAAACCCGTCCGCATGAGCCGTACTAAGGTTCTCGTCGGCTTTAATTAGAATTTTATACTCGCCGTTATCGGATAAACTTACGCCCGTAACGGCGAAAACGTATTTTTTTATCGCTTCCGTCGCCTTTTTTTCGACCGCTTCCGTAAGCCCTTCCGCGCGGACGGAATATTTATTCAGAGTTTGATTGTCAATTATCAGCATCTTTTTATTTAAGAACTACGAGTGCACCCTCGCCCGCTTCGAGCGTAAGCGGAAGATTTTTAGCCGCCACTTCCGCCGATACGGCGCGCTGAATGACTTCGTAACCGTAAGTTTTATCAAAGTTGAGGGTTACGTTCGCTTTGTCCTTTCTCGAATAATTGACGACGTAAAGCGCGGTACCGCCGTTGTAATCGAAACAGCCGACGAAACAATCGTCGCCGGAAACGGAAGTAAGTTGACGGAACTTGCCGTCTCTTATCAATTCGGCTCTGTTGTCAGCCTGCGTATCGGCGAGAAGATTGGCTTTTTTACCGTGTACTATCATACCGATATTCGCGCTGTTCATCAAAACGTGGTCTATCGCTTTAATCTGAGTGTTGGCTTTCTGAACGTAATAATACCAGCGCGTTTTATTGCCTGCCGCCGATATTATGCCGTTACGGTCGAAATCGTAAGTACCGCCCGGCGCGTACGCAAAGTGCACGGGTTCTACGAGCGGAAAGTACTGTATTGCTTTACAGCCGTAGCAAAGCGCAATATTCACGTCAAACAACAATTCTCCCTCGTCGGGGTACGGATTTACCGATTCGATTTCCTGCGCGGCGTCATTCCATTGACCGCCTGCCTGCAACATTCTCCACATCGGGACTCCGTAATTATTCGCAATCGAACGAATTTGCGAAAGTTGCGTAAACATCATCGAAAGTTCGCTGTCGGGCGTGTCCTTTTGCGTGTAGAAATAGCCGGTTGCAGACAAAAACGGAACTTTAATGTCGCCGTAAATCTTATCGAAATATTGTTCCTGCGTAATATTTTCTTCCCAACCGCCGTAAGTCAGATCACCGCCTCCGTAGCCGAGCGAATTGACGTAAAGTTCAGTATTGCCGTAGTCTACGTCGCGCAAAACGTCGTAAGTCGCCTGCAACGCGTCGAGTTGATACCAGAAAGGTTCGTCTGCGCCCTTTATTCCGAGGAAAGAATCGTACGCCGCAAACGATGAAATATAGTTCGTCATTTCGGTTACGCCGAAAGGCATTTTATCGCCCGCTTTATAACGTTTGGTTGCATCAGACTGTCTTCCGCAGAACGTAGTTATCTCGTTGACGTTGGCAAACAATCCTATGCCGTATTTTTCGCCGAGTTCGAGCGTTTTTTTAACCGTAGCCGCGTCTTCGTCTCTGGAATACACTACCATATTCACGCCCGCGTCGGAAATCATTTTGAAATACTTATCGCTTACCATCTGCGGAATTTCAAGCCCGTCGATAGTTCCGCCCGAATTATAAACTCCGTAAAAGCCGCCGACCGGCATAACGTCTTTACCGCCCAAAAAGTCGAAGTAAAGCGAATTATATTCCACCGCTTCGCCTTTCTCGGATACATAATAGTTGCCGTTGGCGAGTTTTTTAACGTCGCTCGCGGTTGTTTTATTGCCGCAACCTGCGGCGCAGACTGCAAGCGCGCCCGCCATCAACAGTGAAAGGGCTTTTTTATTCATGGTCTTTTCTCCTTTTCGCAAAAACGATAGCGCCTAATATCGGCAAAACCGTAAAGCCGCCCAAAGCCGCTCCGCAACCCGATTTTACGGAAGTCGTTTTACCGATTTTATTCGTTATAAGGTCGCCGTCCGACCACTTGTCTTCGTAACTGAAGTCGGGTTCGGTTCTGTTTTTAACTCCGCTATACTCTATTTCGACTTTTTGCGGATGAATATCTTTATTGACGATTTTAATATTATCGAAAGTATAACCGCAATAGCCGTACGCCATAATCGCAACGCTTCCGTAAGGAGTATAACCTAAATCCTTTGAAAAAAGCGGTTCGGAAGGATAATTTTCGCTGTCGGACAGTTTATACCATACCGAAAACACTCCGTCATGCATAGATACCTTATAGTTGTATACCTTACCTTCGTTCTTTTCGCTTAAAATATCCATTTCGACGGTTTTGTACGCTGCGGGGTATTCCTGCATTTTAGGATTGCTGTTGAGTTGATTGAAAAGTTTGCTTATCTTTCCTTCCGCTTCCATAGTGTAAAGTACGTTAGTACGGGCGTGGTTGTCGAAAGAGCCTCTGCCTGTCGACGCTTCAAGCGAAAATCCGAGCCATCCGCTCGCTTTTTCCTTTACGACGTTTCCGTCCGCGTCTTTCACCGTCTTTCTCGTAACGTCGGTCAGATCGAAAGTCATTTCGAAGTTAGAGTACGAATATACCGTACTTATAAAGCACGGACGACCGGTAAAAGTCAACGCGCCGTTTTCAATCTTTACTCCGCCCGACAAATTAGTTCCGTCGTTGGGGTCGGAACGCGTATAAAATGCGTTGCCGTTGTATTCGTCGCTATCGAAAGATTCGGTAAGTTCGATAGGAGTGGCGGCGTTGGTATAGTCGTACGATTTAATCTTAACCGACGAAATCGTCGCCTCGCAAACGTCGGTCTGACCTATGCAAACGCGTCCGGAATCGGAATGATCCGTATTCCCTTTAGTCGAGTCGTCGCACAATACGTACGGCACGGAAACTCCGGCGGGAGCGATCGTAACGGTCATGTATCCGTCCGTTACCAGCGATACGTTAAGAGTGAAACTGCTGCCGAAAGCAAGCGACGGATAATCGGTCGGAGCGACTATATCGGTCTTTGCTCCGCTTTCTTTGTCGAATTTGCAAACGCCGACTTTAAGAACGTCGTTTCCGCCGTTTATAAAGTAAACTTCGCTGGTGCCTTTTTCGCCGAGTTCGCCTGCGATTTTTTCAATTCCGTACGAAAACGCAAAGCGTTTGTCTTCACCGCTCGGAATATCGTAAATCGTCAACGTATAAGACGAAGTATAAATTTCGTTAATACCGTCTGCGGAACAATCCTTAAAAACGTTCCTCGTGGTTATTCGCGCGTTCGGGCTGCAATCGCCGTCGAAAACGACGGAGTCGTTTACGGATTTTACGTTGCCCGCTATTCTCCAAGTACCTTTGTCGAGTTGATCGGTAATAGAGGTTTTATCCGCGACGTTAACGTCCGATTTACCTGCATTCGCAACGGTAAAAGTCGGAATGGCGCACAGCGCGAGCGCAATGCATGCGGGCGCGATTCTTCGTAATAATTTCTTCATGTTTACCCCTTTATACCAGCGTTCTTAAGCCATGTAGCCCAGCCCGTGGTCGCGTTTACGTTATTTTTGAACGCCGTCCAAAGTTCGGTAGCATTCTGCGGATTATTCGTAGTAACGAGTTTGCCTACTACATCCACCGTGCCGTAGAGGTGAAGCGTCGCCGTTTTCGAAAATACGGGACTCGTAGCGTTACCGTCGGTTACGTTGGTGTTGGTCTTACTTCTCGCGTATTGTTCTTTTTCGTGATCCGTCCAGCCCGAAGTGTTTACGAGCGTTTCGTCGGTAAGGTTTGCGTTAGCCGAATAGTGCGTGGCGTTTACGAACTTCGCCAAGCCTTCGTCGGAATAGTAATATTGAATAAATTTCTTTACGCCGTCCATAGCGTTGGTATATTTATTGACGATCATCGCGTGTTCGCTGCCGTTATTATATATCATCGTTCTTGCGGAGTAAACTTTGTCCCAATCGGCTTGCGATACGTCGTAGCCGCTGCCCGTAAGCGAAGCCGCCGCTCCGTTGTCGAGTACGTTGTCGATCGCCGCGACCAAAGCCGAAAGTTCTGCGTCGTCGGCTACGGTGTCGAGTTTTTCGGCAAGCGCGCTGATAACGGGTGTACGCATCATCTTTACTTTCTTTTCTTTAAGTTCGTCTACTTCGCCGAACACCCAGTTGCCGTTTACCATCATGACCGCGTCGCCGAGATTGAAATATCTTGCGACTTTATACTTGTCGGGATCTTCGATAACCGTCTTGCTTTTAAGTATCGCTCCGAGAACTTCGAGAGCCTGTTTTCTGCCGTCGGTTTCGCTTAAATACACGTCTTTCGAAGGAGTTTTGCCCGAATCGTCTTTGAGTTGAAGCCAATTGTTATTGTAGTAATCAAGCCCCGCGTACTGCGCCATCCATGCTTTTACGAGATATTGATAATATCCCATCCTGGCGTCTTTAAGTTGAGCGAAAGCCTTTTTATTACCGAGAGAAGTGACGAGGTCTTCAAGTTCGTCGGTAGTTCTCGGAACGTCGATTCCTTCGTCTTCAAGAACGTCGGCATAGTAGAAAATACCGGTGGTAGAACCCGCCCAACCGAGCGTTTTTAACTCGCCGTTTTCGTTTTTAAGCGAATTATAAAGCGATTTATCGTATTTTTCCGAAATAGATTTCGTTTCGCCCGGTATCGTTTCGGTGGCGATTTCGGACAAATCGGCAAACAAATCGGTGTAATTCGTGAAAACCGAAATCTGATTGAAATAAATATCGGTAGTGTCGTTTTTACGCTTCTGCAAGGTATTCGCAATCGTCTGCGCGTTTTTGCTCGTTCTTAAATTGACTTTGTATTCGGGATATTTATCGGAAAAACCCGAAACTATGTCTTTCATAAAGGTCGTGCCGAAACTTCCTTCCCAGAAGGATATTTCGATATCCGTCGCGCTGTTGGGAGATTTTCTTCCCTTACAAGCGACGAAAGACGTACAGGCAAGCCCCGCGGCGAGAACCGCCGCAACGAATTTAATTGATTTTTTCATAATTTTACCTCCTATTCTTTAATACCGCCCAAAGATACGTTGCTCATAAGCACGTTGTTGAAAAACGCGAAAATTACGAGCGGCGGTATGCAAGTTATAAAGTAAGCCATATAGAGAATATCGAAGTCCCCGCCCGATTCCGTTCTGAAAAGGTATATACCTACCGAGAGAGTGGGCAGTTCGTTAAGATATAATAACGCCGTAGAATAGTTATTCCACTCCGCCATCCATATCATAAGGAATATCGCGCCGAACATCGGCAAAGCCTGCGGCAACATTACGCGGAAAAATATCGTATAGTCGCCTGCGCCGTCTATCCTTGCGGCTTCGGCGTAGGTGTTGCTTACGTTCTGGAAAAAGGCGTAGAAATACATATAGTAAACGCCTATACCCGAAAACGAAGTAACTATCATAAGCCGGCTGTTCAGAAGCCCCAACTTATCGAGTAAGAGATACATACTTCCGCCCGTGCCGTATATCGGAAGTATCATCATTATAAGCGAAGCGATAAAATACGCGCCCGCGCCGGGGAACTTATATTTACAGGTAACGTAGGCGAGCATTGCGGTACACGAAGCCGAGAAAAACGCGCCGATTACCGAAAAGTAAACGCTGTTGAAAAGCATTCCCCAAAAACCCGTGTCGTTTATTTTCAACATTGCCATCATTTTGGAAATATTGTCGAAACGCCATCTGGTCGGGAGCGCGAACGGCTTGGCGACTATATCGTCGGGAGTTTTCATACCCGACATAAAGCACCACCACAGGCAGTACAGATACGAAAACGCGACGAGCGCGAATATCGCGAAAATTATGCAATAGAGTATTCTTTCCGAAACGCTCCGCTTTTGCCAGCCGAGAAAATGTTTTTTGATCTTCATCAATACTCCACCCCCTGAAATACCTTACCCGAAATTTTTCGGATAGTAAGCGATATTGCGCAGGATATGACCGTTAAGAACAAGCCGAGCGCCGACATATAATTGAATGCGTTGGACGAGTTGTTTATCGCCACCGAATAGACTTGCAGATACATCCAGTTGGATATGGTCTGCGTGCCTTCCGTACCCATAGTAAGTAAGAAAACTTGTCCGCTCGCGCCGAATATGCCCGCAATCTGTAAAACGAACATAAGCGCGAAAGTCGGCCACACTATGGGGATAATTATCTTGAACGCCTCCTGAACCCAGTTTACGCCGTCTATCTTTGCGGATTCGATAACCCCGTCGGGTACCCTCGAAAACGTTCCGCCCCAGATAATTAAGTTACCCGGGAACGTAAGCCATATCATATTGATAATTACGGCTTTGTTGGCAAATCTCGAATCGGAAAATATCCGCGGCGGCTCCGAAAGTCCGTAAAGTTTCTGCACGAAATTTCTGCATTCTTCCGTTTCGAGAAGATTATAGTAAATCGCGCAAAGCACTACCGCAGACAATATACTCGGCAGATAGAATATTACGCGAAACGCCTTATACAGGAAAATTTTCTTATACAGAAAGTAAGAAACGAATACCCCGACGATAAACATTATCATATTTACGCCGAAAGTAATAAACGTGTTTCTGAAAGCCTCTTTCATTTCGTCGTTAGGCGGAAAAAGGTTGGTAAAAACGTCTTTGAAGTTGTTAAGCGTCCATATCTTTTCGCCGTCGATAGTCTGTTGAAAAGACATCGCGAAAGCGTCTATATTAACGTAGACGTAAAACACCAGAAACGTAATCGTCGGCAATATTACGAACGATAATATAAAACCCGCTTTTTTTAATTTATACGCAACACCGTATTTGATCATTTTACCTGCCGCCTTCGCGTTTGTTCTTAATGCCGAAAATTATTGCGGCAAGCGGAATAAACGCAAAACACGAATACGCGATATTTCCGCCGCAACCGCTCTTGCTTTCCGCCTTGGGGTCGGTATGTCCGCCCTCTTCTTCGAAAACGGCGTAGAAAGTCGTAGACTCGGTTATCGTTTTATCGGCTTCGTACGCTTCTCCTCCGGAAGTTCTCCACCCCGCGAAAACGTATCCGTCTTTCGTCGGATTTTCGGGCGCAGTCGCAAAATAATCGCCCGAAGACAGCGTTTCGCTCTTGACGGTCTTTCCGTCTACGACGAAAGCAACCGAATATTTAAGCAATTTTTTATAGACGGTATTGCCGACGACGAGTTTACCGATAGTATACTCGCCTTCGGTAATATTTTCGCCGTCGATAACGTCCACTATTCCGCCCGTATACACAGCGAGATTAATATTGGTTTTAACTCCGTTTATCGACTTGTAAGATTGCTCGCCGAGTACGAAATAATCACCGCTTTCCGCATTAGCATAAGTGCCGTAAATTTCGGAGTTTTCGATCCGGCGTTTCATAACTAGACGTACGTTGTCTTTTGGCATAACGAACGAATATTCCCCTTTGCCGAGCGAGGTAACGGGTATCGTAAGTCTTGTACCGTCTGAGCCGTATACGAGCGGCGAACCGCCGTCGCCGTCGCCGATATATTTAACGGTTACCGTTTTGCCGGCATAGCCGTAAAAGTTTTCTTCGTAAGTATAAGACATACGGGCGTCTTGCGTTCTGCTCATAGCAACGCCGAGATTATATCCGTCGGCATCCGTAATCGAAAAATCGGTAAGCGTTGCCTTTATTATGGCTTCGGCATTATTCGCATCCCACGCTATGCGCCCCGTACCTGCGGCGTCCGCAGCGGATGCGTCGGCAGACTGGAACATTTTAGCCATCACGGGCGTCGCTTCGCCTATTTTAACCGAAAAGGCGTGCGCGGTAACGTCGTAAATTATATCCGTATATTCGTCAACGGAATAAATATCGCCTTTTACCGTATTCCTACCGTCGCCGAACACGTACCAATGATTTGCTGCCATAGGTACATAAGCGTATGCAATATCTTTACTGCTTCCTCTGACAAGTCCGTTGTAAACGGCGCTCGTAACCGCGGAAGAATATGAAACGGTTTTGAATTTAAGACGAATATTTCCGCTCGTATCGCGTTTATTGTATAAATACGCACCGTGGGCGTAACTTACGTCCATGGTAACGGAATCGTCCATTTTAAGGGTATACGCGCCCGTATCGAGCGCAAATTTTTGATTTTCTGCGGCATTTTCGGCTTTCGCAGCGGAATAATTGCTTATTCCGCCGAAAGCGGCGGTTGCCGCCGCGCATACGGCGGCAACCGCTCCGCACAATACGGATGTTAATTTTTTCATAGTTTTTTTGTTTTAAGATTAGATTTTTATTGTTTTTGCAAGACCCGTTACGGGTCGATATGCCTATAAAATTACGGGAATCGCCACGCTTCGCTCGCGATGACGTACTTTGTATTGTCTTTGCGAGGGAGCAGAGCGACCGCGGCAATCCCGAAGATTGGAGTACGAACGACCATACAGCCGCTCCGCCATTTATTGCGGGGATCGCCACGCTTCGCTCGCGATGACAATTAAATTTAACGCTTTTTCTTTAACGCAACGAACGCCGCGCCGAACGCAGCCAAAGCAAAACCTAAACCGCCTACGGAACCTTTACAACCTTTCTTTTGAAGTTTTGCTATTTTAAGGTTGTCTTCCGTCGCGGGGGTGGTTCCGTTTTCGTCAAGGAACAAATCGCCGCATTCCGTGCATCTGTAATGCTCTTTAACGCCTTCTTTACTTTCGGTGGCGGCAACCTTTTCTACCTTTTCGAGAGTATGTCCTTTTGCGGGAATATCCTGCGTTTCGGTATGGTTACAACCTTTGCGCTTACAAGTAGCGGTCTTTACGCCTTTTGCGGTGCAAGTGGGAGCGGTCGTCTGTACGAATTCGCCCATATCGTGTCCGAGCGCGTTCACGGTCTGTTGAGCCGTAAGCACTTCGTTACATACCGAACAGTGCGAGCCTTCGGTCTTACCAGGTTCGGTACAAGTGGGGGCAACCGCCGCGTCTGTAACCGCCGTATGTCCGGTAGCGGGCATATCTTCGGCTATTTCTTTACCGCACTCGCAAACTTTTTTATGCGAGCCTTTTTCCGTACAAGTGGGGGCTTTCGTAGTCGTCCATTCGCCGTAAACGTGCGCAACCGTATTGAATTCCGCCGTATAGGTTACTTCGCCGGTTACGGTAGCGATTTCTTTATCCCAACTCTTAAACGTATAGTGATTATCGTCGTCGTAGGGTTTTGCGGGGGTTTCGGGAGCAACGGGAGTTGCGCCGTAGTCCAGAGTTTCGGTTTTAAGAGTTTCACCGTTATAATTCTTGAACGTAACGGCATATTTGTTTAACGTTCTCGTTTCGGTATAAGTTTTACCTTCTTCAAAAGGAAGTTCGGCGGGAACGTCGTTAGAATAAGTATATTGCGCACCGTTAGTTCCGAGTTTTGTTTTAACTTCATCAAGTTTCGTCGCTCTGTTGCTTGCGGTGTAAGAAATATTTTCTTCAGTGCCGTCGGCAAGAACTAATTTGGCATTGTAAACCTTTTCTTCGGCATTACCCGTAAACGCAGAGAATACGAGATGTCCGTCTTTGTTATTGGACATAGTCATCGAGAATCCGCTTACAAGTCCGTTTTCGTCCGCAAGAAGTTCTGCGTTGATTTTTACGTTAAGATCACCGTACTCTTCTGCCGTGGTGCCCGATTTCATTTTAATCGTTTCTACGACCGTACCGTCGGGTTTGCTGATTTTTACGTCTTTAAGATCTTTACCGTTCCAGATAAGAGCCTTGAAATCTATACTCTTATAAACGGAGGCTTTTATCGGCATTTTGAAAACTATATTCATCGTGCCGTTATTGATATTTGCGCCGTTATACAATAATCCGTCGGTAGTCGTCGGGGGAATCGCTGCCCACTCTCCCCTTTTGAAATCACCTTCCGTTGCATTACTTTTAAGCATATCTGCAACCGGTTCCGGCGAACCTTTTTTGCCTACGATGTCGGAAAATACAAGATTAGGCACACGAGTCGCGCCGTCTAAAACAAACCCTTCTATATATCCGGACTCGTTTTTAAGAGCATCGGCAGGCAAATACAAATCCAAAACGCCGTTACAGTTTTGACTATAATAAAAATCCAACGTCTTTACTTCTTTCCCGTTAATATTTTTCAAAACGACCGGAACATAAGTTTCGTTGGAAGCCCAAGCGACAGACTTAAAATAGAAATAATCTACCGAAGAGGACTCAATCGGTGAAGCGAACCGAACCGTAGTTGCAAACGCCTTATCTCCTACTTTAATTCTATACCGTAATTCCTCGGTTTCCCATGCCGAAGCGCCATATCCTTTCGGATCTTGCGCCGTCACACCGACAGTTGCCCCTTCCACAACGGTTTTAGTTTTAGTATAGTCTATACGAGTGTAACATTTATTTTCAAACGTAAAATCACTCATCATAAACCAACCGCTACCTAATGAGTCGTTACATATAATAAAACCATCAACTGTTCCGTCTGCTTTTTTTATCGCAGAAGTAGGAATACTTACCCACAACGAACTGTCGGTATACGTTGCTCCCGTTTTATCATTCCACGAACTTAATATGCTTGCATTATATCCACTATCGGTGTTGTCCGTCGTAAAAATATTCGGTGAAACGTAGACACCGTAACCGCCTTCATTCCAAAACATTGCCTTGAAATTTAAGTACGAATATCCGGAAACGTCTATTGCGTTGTTAAACTTGACTAACAGTTTTGCGTCTTTATTCATTACATTTGAATATTTTGTCATACCCATTACATTCCAAGAATGTCCGCCCGCAGGTGACGTCGTAAGCGGGGTAATGCTACTCATATCCGTTGTAAAAACGCCGGACGCTTCGGAAGCCTTAACGGTCAACGTATCCGAAGTTACGGTTGCGGTTTCGTCGGCGGCTTTAGCCGTGGGCGAACCTAAGGTAGTCAATGCGTACGCGCCGACCGATAAGGTCATCGCGAGAGCAAGACAAAGTGTCAAAAGTTTCTTCATTTTATTTCCCTCCCATACGGAATAATATTTTTCCCGTATAATTTCTTACATACATTGCTCGATTTATCATCAGGCTTCCCCGAGCGGGGAAGGCAATTGAAATTTTTGTCTTTGCGGCGACCTGCCGAAGGGGCTTCACTACGTTCAGAATGACAGTAAACTAATTGTACGAACGCCCATGTAGCCGCTTCGCTCGCGATGACAATTAACCTTGGCGTTTTTTCTTTAACGCAACCGCCGCTATACCTAACGCCGCAAGCGTTGTGCTTATTCCGCCCAAAGAGCCCCCGCAACCGCCTTTCTTAGTCGGTTGAGTCGGAGTCGGCGTAGGCGTCGGATCCGGCGGGTTCGGATCGACGGGGTCTGTTCCGCCCGTCTTTTCGTACACGGCGATAACCGTTCTGTCGCCGCCGTTTAAGTTATAATCTTTCCACTTACCCGTGTAACCTTCTTTCTCGGGAACTTTCGGCTCCGTAATATTCTTGTTTTCTACGGTATAAGTCTGCGTGTCAACGGTTTTGCCGTCGGCTTTGAACGTAACCGTATACGCAATAGCCGTATACTTCGCGTTTACCACCTGCGTCTGACTGTTTTCGAGTTCGAAATTTTCCCAAACGCCGTCGTAATATTTTTTGTTCGGCACGGCAGGAATCAAACTTTCTTTACTCTCGCCGTCGGCGTAAGTTACGATTATATCGTCCTCCGTTCCGCTTCTGAAAATTATTTTATAAAGAGTAACTTCGGATTCTTTAGTAACCGTATAAGTGATAGTTTTTTTAGTTTCGTTGCCGCCGTCGTCGGTCGCGGTAATAACGCAGGTATGCGTTCCGACGGTAAGTCTGCCCTTGCCGTCAAGCGCGCCCTTCGACCATTTAAGGCTTACGTTTACTCTGCCCGAATTGTCCGTAACCGTATAATCTTCTATCGGGTACGCTCCTGCGTTGGCATTTATATCGTCCGCCTTTACGGTGATTATCGGCGGAGTATCGTCGCCGGTCGTCTTTTTAGTAACCGCAACTTCGTCAATATACATAGTGGTAGCGGCTTCCGACCTTAAAGCCAACGCGAATTTACCGAGCGTTCCGCCGCTTAAATTGCAAAGAGCGTCAATTTCGGAAGCGGTAAGCGTAATCGTTATCCATTGGTCTTTGGTTGCGGTTACGTTACGGCGAAGTACCCAGCCGTCGGGTTTTGGTATTCTTACTTCGGGGTGCTTCGCGTTATCTTTCGCCGTAGAGCAAACGTAAACCCTGAAAGATATGCCCTCGATTTTGCTTCTCGTCAACTTTTGCGCCGAAAAGTCGAGAACGATATCCATCTGATAGGTATCCGTAGTCATTTTCAGCACGCTGCCCGTATACCCTGCCGGTACGTTTTCTGTCGCCGCTTCTTCCGCGGTCATCTCCGTAACGGTCGAACCCCCGTAAACGTTTACCCCATCTATCTTTTCGCCGGTATATCCGAAGTTTCCGTCGGCGAAAATCGGCAAAGACGGCGTATCGGGCGTTTCGGGCGTTTCGGGAACGCTCGGAACGTATTCGGAAATTTGTGTTTTACCCGTTAAAATATCCCTTACGGAATCCAACTCAGCCTGCGTAACGCCTATCGACAAAAGGAAATTACAAGCCTTGTCCTTAAACGTTTCGCCGCTTTTGCTTTCAATAAAATTACAAAGTTTGTCTATCGCGCTTGTCTGTATATGCGGGTTGTTTGCCGCCGCAGTCGAAAGCCACGACAACTCGTATTCTTTGACTATATCGTATCTCGACACGCCGCTTACGGCGTAAAGCATAGCCGCGAGAGTCCCCGTTCTGTCGCGCCCCAGCGAACAGTGGAAGCCTATCGGATAATTATTCGGGTCTGCGCATGCCTTAAATTCTTTTACGAACTCATTAACGTAACTTTCCGCGCCGTTAAGTCCGCTTTGAATACCGCTTCCGTCCGTTTCGTCTACGTAATAAGGCGCGTTATAGTTAAGCCTTTGCACGTTATCGCCGAGCGGAGAAACCGTACTACTTTCGCCGCGAAGGTCTATATCGGTTTTTACGCCGAGCCTTTTAATCTGCTCTTTGCCCTTTTCGGTAATCGCATCGAAATGCGCCGAACGGTAAATTATTCCGTATTTTATAGTTTTCCCGTCGGTCGTTGTAAGTCCGCCGAGATCGCGCATGTTTTGTACGCCGCTTATATCCATCGTTCTGACGTACGCCGTCGGGGTAAACGTGTAAACGTTTGAAAACTTCTGCACGCCGCCGTTATCGGTCACCTTGACTTTCCAGTAATACTCGCGGTTGGGTATTATATTATCGATAGTAAGGCTCGTTTCGGTGGTAAGATATTTTTCGGCGTTAACGAAGTGTTTTTCGTCCGACAAATAGACCTGATAATACTTACCGTTATCGCACGTCCATTTAAGCGTTACGGGCGTTGCGAGATATTCGTCGCAACCGTAAAATTTTTCGTTACTGCCGTAATTCGGCTCGTAACCTTCGTAAAAGTCGGTAATCTTTTTATTGTCGACCGAAAACGATTTTGCGTTTTCGGGGGAAACTACGGATATTATATCCCCGCCGTTCCCATCGGCTTTTACCGAAGAAAAATTCGCTTGTCCGTAAGTTGCCCCTACGGTCGTTATCGAAATCGCAGCCACCGCCGAAGCGGCTATTATTTTAGTAAGTTTCTTCATCATCTTTCCTATTAAGGGTATTTCACGGCAACGCCGTGAAAGGGGGTACCCCCTTCTATATTCTTACGTTACAATTATACCACGCTTTTTTACGAAAATAAATATCTCAATTTGTTTGTTTTTTGCTCTGTATTTGTTTTTTTGAGTTGTTTTGTTTTATAAATTCAATTTGCCGACGATAAAACCGCGGCTGAAACGCCCTGTGCTATTTCGATTTCGAATCTTGCGTTTTCCCCAGAAACTTCGTCGGAC
>ERZ1034980.1298-NODE-1298-length-15171-cov-13.589905_pt1 | contig 15171 bp, 8 predicted proteins | sample MGYA00520622_ERZ1034980 | MGnify/ENA primary metagenome ERZ1034980 (study PRJEB33766, sample SAMN09781791) | gut metagenome | biome: gut microbiome | host: Homo sapiens | place: Madagascar | study: EMG produced TPA metagenomics assembly of the PRJNA485056 data... | reverse complement strand
TTCTTGACATCCAAGTACGAGATGCTCGGCGCAGGTTGTTACTGGCTGTCTGAAGAACCTCTCATCGGAGGTACTGTCTCATGGGGAACAACTCGTGCAAGGCATTGTAACTACCTAAGACTCCGTGACAAGAAAACCGGTGAGGAGTTCCGTATAATCGACACCCACCTTGACCACAAGTCAGACAATGCAAGACGGGAACAGGCCAGGATGCTTGCCGAGGAAGCCGGGCAATATGCTGATGATTTTCCGCAGATCATCTGTGGAGATTTCAATTCAAGCATCTCTGACGGCGCGGCCCAGACGCTGCACGTGGCAGGATGGAAAGACGCCTACGAATGGATGGGATTCCCGGACCGTTTCTCCTTTCACGGGTTCAAAGGCGAGAAGTACACCAAGAAGAACACCCGCATCGATTTCATCTACCTGCACGGCAAGGTCAAGCCGGTTCACTGCCGCATGATCACAGAAGGGGTCAATGGCATCCTGCCGAGCGACCACTACTTTGTTATGGCTGACGTCAAGGTTGGAGACTGAAGTTACATTGACAACTTCGCATTAGGCCACCAAGCGGACTATGCAAATCTAAATAGTTCGGTTGCGTGAAGCAACATTTTCCGCTCAAAGCGGTATGAAAAAAAACGAAAATCCCGATTTTTGCACGTTACCAAAAATCGGGATTTTATTTTTTCATACCGGTTGTCAATCAAAACTGAGCAGGGTGTCGTCCAGCCACTTGGTTCCTACAAGAGATTGATAGTTGCCGGTGTCTTTGCCTGAGCGGAAATTACGGAAATATTGGTTCTGCGAAAGGACTTTCCCGTCAGCGGAGGTCAGTTTGAGGGTCACGATGCAGAGGCAGTCCGGTACGTCAGCGATATCAATAACCTGAGTCGTCGTGTCTTCCGCGGGACTTACTTGAGCTGTTTTTGAATATACTTCCTCACCATTCGGATTGACTACGGAAACGCTGGCGGTAAGGTTTTTCTGATCACCACAGCTGGCGTTAACCACCTCAATCTGACATGTGGCCGGATTCATCTGAATGTGCAGAGGCTCACAGGCTTTCTTCACGGCGGCACAGGCGGCTGTAGGACGGAACCAATAGTCGTAGGTCTGCCAGGCAAGGCTTGGCCAGGCGCTGTGAGACATCCAGATCAGAAGTCCCTTGTGTCCAACATTGTTGGCCTCGTACATCGCACGGTAGCCGTCATAGTTGACCCACTGGGCATATTTCGCGAAAGTCTCGGCGGATTCCATAGCCTGCTCACCGAAACGCCTTCTGACCATTCCGACAAATGCGGTGTCACCCTGAGCGCCGGTGCGGGTGAAATCGTGCTGTCCCCAGACATCGTTCGTTGGCCAAAGATGGTCTGAAGTAAGCATCCGAGACAGGCTCTCATATTCCATAATCGCAGGCATTCCCCTCTCGCTGTGAAACTTGGAGGTAGGGTTCTCGAAGTAGAACGAAGGCTCGACCGCACGGTACGGGCCGTGGCCGCTTACTCCATCATCAGCCGAACTTGGAATATAGACGATGTCGGAATGCAGGGTGTTGACGGTCTCTATCAGGCCAGCGTTCAAAACAGCCGGAGGATAGCCCTCGTTACGTCCGCAGTATAGTCCGATGCTTGGATGCTTGCGGATAAGGCTAACATAATCCCTGGCATTGTCAAGGAACATCTCATTGTCATCCGGATCAGGACCGTCAGCCGGATTCGCAAGCCAGAAGTCCTGCCAAACCACGATTCCATACTTGTCGCAGGCATCGTAGAACTCCTCGTCGCCTGTCTGGCCAACCCAGTTACGGATCATATTCAGGTTCATATCCCTGTGCATACGCGCCGCGGTGTCATATTCCTCAGCACGGTAGCGGAGATTATATTCACTGAAGCCCCAGTTGCCGCCTTTCGGGAAGAAGCGGCGGCCGTTAATGAACATTTTCAGGTCGCTCATCACATCGCTGTATGTGAATTCCCTGATGCCCGCCTGCCATTTGATTGAGGTCATCGCCTCGGCCGCACCGTCAGGTATGAAGGAGAACGAGGCTTCGTGAAGCGTCGGCTCACCATAGCCATTCGGCCACCAAAGGTCGATCTTCTGATCTTTCAGTTGTGAATATTCCTCCGGTGTGAATATGACCGCGCCGCTCTCCCCTGCCTTCAATGAGACAGGCTTCGCGAATTCAATATTTCCGACAGAACCGCGCAAGATTCCGCTGATGTCCTTGGAAGAGATGTCCTCGACTTTCACAGAGAATGTCATCGAGGCAAGGCCGTCTGTCACTTTGCTTTGGACAAGCGGATCGCTTAATCTTACAGCCTCAACTTTTTCTATCCGGACATCGTTCCAGATTCCCATATCACGGCCTCTGACTGTCGGCATCCAATCCCAGCCTACCGTGGCGTGGAACGTCGGGTTATCAGCACCAAGCTGACCTCCATTGAAGTCAGGACTCTCTGCGTTCTTTTCCTTGACAGCGGCAAAGTGGGCTGGCTTTATGATGTGCACGGCTATGACATTGTTCTCGTTTTGAATCAGATCCGTGATGTCGAAACTTGCGCGCTTGAACGCTCCCGCAATGTTTCCGACATAACTCCCGTTTAGATAAACTTCGGCTTTCCAATTGATTCCGTCAAAGGATAGGAAAAGCCGCTCGCCTTCCTGACGCTTTGTCGCTTCGACAAGCCCAGCGACAGAACTTGGTGTCCATCTGTACCAGAAATCAGAATTGAAATACGACTCCGAAATCTGAAGGTTATTGTCAGCGATTCCCGGATCCGGAACTGCCCCGGCGGCTATATAGCTGTAAAGAACTGTTCCCGGCACGACAGCAGGCAGCCAGGACGAATCGTCATATTCATTAGTGGAGATGGCCTCACCGCTCACGGCGACAGCGGAAGCACGCTGAAGTCTCCATTCAGGTTTGGTATCTTCTTTCGCCTGAGATCCAAAGACTTCCATCTCGCCCAATGCGAAATGGCCGCTCTCATCAGCACCTTCCATCGAAAGACGGACATAACGGGCGTTACCTACCGCTTTGAATGAATATGTCAGCGAATCTGTCTGTGGAAGTTCAGCGATCTTTTTCCAGTTCTCCGCGTCGTCCGAGATCTCAACACTACCATTTTTAGCCTTATGGATCCAATGAAGACGTAATTCATTGAATCTCTTTTTAGAACCAAGATCAACATAGACCCACTGCGGTTTGTCGTCAGCACTCATCCACGCGCTTGAGTAGACTTCGGATGGCAGAACATTGAAACCACGGGACTCTTTTGAATCATAAGGCCCGGTGTCAGAACTCTTCCCGAATGATGGTTCCGTTGAGAAATCCACAGCATATACCACCCAAAAAAGAGCCCCTTCCATATTGAACTCAATCTTGAAATGATTGAAATCAACAGCGTCATTCAAAGGTATTTCCAAATCCAACTCACGGACAGGGCATGTGATCGTCTCAGTCTGCTTGTTCGGGTCAGTGATGACCTCCGGATAACGCTTGTTTCCCGGCAGTCCGGAATTTCCGATAAATCCGACCTGTCTCATTCCGACCTTCGAGTCCCCAGCAAGACAAGAAATCGACCACCCTTTCGCAGGTTCCTCATAAACCACATATCCCCGGACACGCACGCAGGCAGCTGAAAACTTCTGGGCACTCCATTCATATTCAATGAAATCAGACGCACCTTCCAACCTGTTGCTTGAATATGGTCCCGCGTCCAGCGTCCATTCCTTCTCGCGCCGTGGCAGTTCCCCCTCAGCCGTGCAGACTTTCAGCCAAGCCGGCTCTGAAGCCGCCACACCCCCATCCGTGACCAGTTGTGCCGTAAGGTTATAATCATAAGAAGACGAAGCGTATGCAGCCTTGTTCAAGGCGATATTAACAGTCGTGCCGTTCGGTGAGCAACCAACCATAGCCGCGACAACCATCATCGCGGCGGCATCGGACAATTTCTTGATAGACATAACTTATTATTAATCAGTGAAAGCGGAGGATACAGGATTCGAACCTGTGGGGCCTTTCAGCCGACTTGTTTTCGAGACAAGCACCATAAACCACTCGGACAATCCTCCGTGTTTTGCGATGCAAAAATAATAAATTTCGGAATAAATATCAATTCGCGGACGCATTTATCATAAGATGTTTCCGGATTTCCTCCTTGGTCAGCGAAACGGCGATGAGGAACTGGGCGAGAATATACGTCAGCATCACCCAGAAACCACGCATCGGAACTTTTAGATCAGTAAAGACACCTGTCGCCAGAATCGTGTCAGATATGACAAAAAGGACATAACCGATGACGGTCACAACGTAAAGACGGCTTTTAGTTTCAATCGCGGCCATTATTCCGGCGTGGATGACAAAAGCGAAAACGCAGGCATAAGCCGTGACGCACATTCCCATAAAGCCTTTCACAGCAAATAATTGAGAGGCTATGCTCATAATGGTGATCAACAGCGCAAGAATGACAAAGCTGAATATTCTTTTATGTCCATTCTTGTCAGGATATGGAATTGTACATAAATAGAACAGGTGTCCTATGAGAAACGCGAACAGCCCCGCAAGAAAAAAGCCCTGATCGCTGAACATAAGCAAGACATCCCCAAGCGCCCCGAACGCCATAGCCAGCATTAAAGTGGCGACCTTGCGCCCACGGACATCATTCTCCTTCAAAAGCAGCCAACAAAACAACGCCAGCGACGGCACGATCAAAGGCTTGGTGCACATCGCAAGAATATGTCCGCCAACGAATTTGCCGGCGAGATTCCCGACCGATGAAAAGATGAAAATACAGAGCGTCAACTGACGCGGCATCTTTAAAGACTTCATATTCATTGAATATTTCCGTGAATATACGCAATAATATTCCCGTTTGCAACCTATTCCTTCAAGGATAGTTTCCGCACAGACAATGGAATAGGATGAATTGACTCCGGCTCGATATTCCGTCTCACCGCATCCACCAAATTTCGCAGTGTCAAATCTCTGGCCCGCCTGGACAGCTCACACTCCCAAACCACAATCACATTCCATCCCAACGCCTCAAGAGCCGCCACTTCCTGCGCGTCCCTCTCCTTGTTCCGCCGGATCTTCTCCTGCCAGAACTCCACATTCGACCGAGGCATCCTGAACTTGTCGCATCCTGGATGCCCGTGCCAGAAACACCCGTTTATGAATATCACAGTATGGTACCTCCTCAGCACGATGTCCGGACATCCCGGCAGCCTTCTGGAATGCAACGAATATCTGAACCCTTCCGAGTGCAGCCACCTCCGCACGACCATCTCCGGCCGTGTGTCCTTTCCCCTGATCCGCGACATGCAGTAATGCCGCTGCTCCCGTGTCATCGTGTCAGACATTTCTCTAAGACGCTCTTACCTAAGAAAACACGAAGATAACAATATTAACGATTCCGAAGAGCGTAATTCATGGACTATTACGCTTTGGGAAAGTAAAAAAGATCTTCAGAAGCGTGAATGTGTAAAAATAACGCCCGCCCTGTAACCAGAGCGGACGCCTGAAGTTTATCCAAAATAAGAATTGTGAATATCTTTACTTCTTGGTTATACGGGCTGTCCAGCCGCCGCCGGGGGCCATGTGGATCTTGACTTTGCGGTCAGCGGGAACCGAAACGAGTTCACGCTTGTAGTCACGGGCGGCGCGGTCGGCGTTGATGCCGTCACGGAATATCTCCATTGTCCAGTCGCCTTCTCCGAGGAAACCGAGATCCAAGGTGAGGTCACGGGCTTTCCAATCGTTGAGAGAACCGACGTACCAGACATCGCCGCTGCGGCGGGCAAGGGTGATGAAACGTCCGAGGACTCCGTTCACGGCCACGCTCTCATCCCAGACTGTCGGGCAGTCCGCGATGTACTTCGTGCACTCCGGCTCGGCCATATAGTTGGACGGAGAGTCGCACAGCATATTCAAAGGAGAGTCGAAGACGACATATTCAGCGAGCTGGTGACAGCGGGTACCCTGGCTCATCGCCTCGGAATTCACAGGATGATAGTTCTTCTGAATGGCGTTGCGCATCGCACCCTGAGTGTAGTCCATCGGGCCGGCGGCCATTCTGATGAAAGGAACCGTGACATCGTAGGTCACCTGATCGACCGTAGGCTTGCTCCACTTCATCTGTTCCAGACCGAAAACTCCTTCATAATTGATGACGTTAGGGTACGTACGGTTGAGTCCGACAGGCTTGAACGCACCGTGGAAATCAATCAGAAGTCCGTATTTAGCCGCGGTCTCGGCGGTACGCCTGAAGAAATCAACCATATATTGGTCGTCACGATCCATAAAATCTACCTTGAAGCCCTTGATTCCCATCTCGGAGTAATGCTTGCAGACGTTCTCCATATCCCTGTCGAAAGCATAGTAGCCGGCCCAAAGGATGAGGCCTACGTTGTGTGCTTTGGCATATTCACAAAGCATCGGGAGATCGATCTCAGGGATGATCTGCATCAGATCGGCTTTCTTGTTGACAGCCCAGCCTTCATCGAGAATGACATATTCGATGCCATGCTTCTGGGCGAAGTCGATGTAGTACTTGTAGGTGTCGTTGTTGATGCCGGCGCGGAAGTCCACCCCGTAGATGTTCCATGCGTTCCACCAGTCCCAAGCGACTTTTCCAGGCTTCACCCAGCTGAAATCCTGCGATGGATCGGCCGGCTTGCCAAGCTTCCAGACCATATCATTAACAGCCAGATCGGCATCATTCGTTGACACCATTATAATCCTCCAAGGGAAGGATTCAGCAGCTGTGCAGGCGGCAAGATATTCCTCACGCTCCTTGACAATGCCCTGAAGCATATTATGTCCGCCCTGCTCGACAGTCTTTGGGTACGGAGCGAAACGTCCTGAAAGAGTTGTCGCGTCACCTTCGTTGTAAAGGTACATTCCAGGATAGTCAACCAGATCGGACTCAGTGATCAGAACCTTCATTCCACCTTCCGCAGACACCGCGATCGGAAGAAACGCAAGCCTCTCCTTGTTCCACTGCGACAGGGCATGGATGGAATAAGTGTTCTCAAAGGAGTTCCAATACTGGTTCTCAAGGGTTTCGGTGTGCTGTTTCACATAAGGGACGTACGCATCCCAATCCTTGGCGAAATTGAACTGCGCCTTCTCCGCCAAAACCTTCGACTCATCCTTCAAGGAACTTGTGAAACGGTAGGCCACACCTTCGTCATAGGCGCGGAACGTCAGCGTGAACTCTTTGAATATGATGGAGATCTCATTGTAATTGTCGCGGACCACAGCCTTCTTGTAGGCAATGGCAGGAAGAGTCTGGTCCACACTTGCCTTCCTCACTTTGCGGACCTTGTCATTCTCTCCGAACACGATGCCGCCGGACAGGGTCATGGAAATCTCTGACGGTTCGATGAGGCTGACGGCGTCCCTCGCCACCGAGTAAGAAACTGTCTTTCCGATGGAGACCGTGGCTGTGAGGTGTCCGTCCGGGGATGTGACTTTATAGGTCGCATCCTTGGCCGCGGATGGAAGAAGAGTTGCGGTAATAACCACAAATGATACCAAAATAGCTTTGAAATTCATATTAAATATAAATAATGTGTTGTTTTTTTTCGGTGATAAAGATACAAACTATCTTTGAATATTCACGCGATGATTCAAAATCAGTTGAAAAATTGAAAAATATAACTATTTTTGCAAATATGCGTGTTATGAGCAATCCACCAATGAACTCGAAATAATCACGGTCATTCCGTTTAGCCTGATGATCAATAGCAATCAATAAATTAGCATTCAAGACCATGATGAGAAAATTACTCACTTTCCTCAAGGCTGTCGCCATCGCCACACTAATAGCTGGCTGTGGCGGGACCGGAACAGAGAACGAACCGGAGATCACGCCTGAAATCAAGTTTACCGAGGACATTGTCACCTCCGGCATTTCTGTCGAAAGCGCGGAGCAGTCAATCACACTGAGTTTCAGCACCAACGTGGCTTGGTCGGCGACAACGTCAGCGGACTGGATCACCATTTCACCTTCATCGGGAGCCGCCGGTAAGAATTCTGTCAAAATCAAGGTCGAGGAGAACACGGAGAGCAAGCAGCGCACCGCGACCATCACGATCAAGACCACTGACGGAAAGTGCACAGCCTCAATCAAGGTTACACAGGGCAAGGACAAGATCATCTTCGAGGACGCTAACTTCAAGGCTTATCTGGTCGCCAACTTCGACACTGACAGAGACGGTGAGATCAGTCAGATGGAGGCATTGGGGATCAAAGACATCAATGTCAGCACCGAGGACATCGCATCCGTCTCTGGAATTGAATATATGACCAATCTTGAGACCCTCATATGCCGTGGCACATTCAACAATGGAGATGCCAGCGGGTTGCTCACGTCTATTGATGTCACTCACAATAAGAAATTAACGTCCTTGGATGTCGGGTGCAATGTCCTGACCAGAATTGACATCAGCAACAACACTGAACTCACGGAATTGTCTTTTGAGAATAACAATCTTACCACCATTGACGCGGGGAATAACGTCTCGCTGATCAGAATTAACGGTGACAGCAATAAACTGGAAACAATAATTCTGCCGCAAAGCAAATCACTGGCCGTTCTCAGTGTTAGATACAACAAACTTACATCTCTGGACGTGACACGGAACGAAGGACTCGACTCCTTGGATTGCGAATGGAACACATTGTCAGAGCTCAATCTGTCCCGCAACACGTCTCTTGTTTATCTTAATTGTGGGGTAAACAAGCTGAACACATTGGATTTGTCCCACAACACTGAACTTGAGGAATTGGTTGCATATACCAACCAGATGACCATGCTGGATGTTTCCAAATGCAACAAGATTAAAGAATTGAATTGTGGATCAAACTACCTTGAAACGCTTGATATCGGACGATGCACAGAACTAAGGGTCCTCGATTGCGAATGGAACGGTCTTGATGAATTGACAATACCTCCGATCACCAGTTTGTACAAGTTATACTGTGGTGGCAACTATCTAAAGTCCTTAGACATCTACGCAAACACTGGTTTAAGGACATTTGACTGCTCCGGCAATCAAATCAAATCATTGGATGTCTCCAATAACACTGCATTGAATGACCTGAATTGCTCTGATAATAAAATTGAGACTCTGGACATTTCCAAGCTGACGAATCTCAAGAACCTGTATTGCGATGATAACCCGCTGTCCACACTATACATATTCAAAGGTCAGCTGGATGGTCTGAGAAAAAAGGAGATTCCTGACGGAGTCAAGATAATAGACGGTTCAACCACAGGCGGCAACGACGACACGACCACCGGCGGAAAGATCACTTTGGAATAACCAATTAAACATAGCCGAAAAATGAAGTTATTGAATATATTCACGAATATCCTGGTTCTGTCATCGATGGCGGTTTCTGTAGCCTGCAATGAGACAGAAGAGCGCGGCTCCGAGGCACGCACCATCAACGCGGTGATAGTGCAGCCAGACACAAGGACATCATTGAACGGTCCGGATGCGAACGGAGTCTACAAGACGGTCTGGTCATCCGGAGATCAGATAATGGTCTTTTCCGGAGATTTAGCATGTCGCTACATCCTCAAATCCGGAGAGAACACCAACAAAGGCGTATTCGAGGGGTATGGAAACTCGGAAGATCTTGTGGCCGTCTATCCTTTGTCAATCGGGATCAGCAGGACTGGGGCGACTATCGAAGTCGGACTGCCTGAAGTTCAGGAATATGTCAGCGGAAACATCCCGCTCGGAGCCTATCCTATGCTCGGAATCTACGGCGACGAGACATTTTCGTTCAGAAACCTGTGCTCGGTTCTGAAGGTTCCTATGTTTGGAGACGCGACAGTCAAGTCAATCACTTTCACCCCGAACAATGCCGGTGTCAAAGCCTCTGGCAAGGCTGTCATCAATGTCAATTCGACACAACTGGAGATGGACGACAACTCCAAGCCATCCGTAAAACTTGATTGTCCGGACGTGAAACTGTCCGCTCAGCCGACCGATTTCCATTTTGTGGTTCCGGCGCAGATATATCCCGGCGGCTTCACGCTCACAATCGCCACAGACAAAGGAGACGTTGTCAAGACTCTCAAATCTGACATAACCCTTGACCGTTCGGTACTCTACCCTATCGAGGCCTTCGAATGCAAGATTGACAGTAAGGAGAACATCATCTTCGAGGACGCTAACTTCAAGGCTTATCTGGTCGCCAACTTCGACACTGACGGTGACGGTGAAATCAGCAAGGAGGAAGCGCTTGCCATCACGAAAATAATAGTCGGCACCAAGGACATCGAATCACTGGCAGGTATCGAGCACATGGCCAATCTTACAGAACTAAGATGCGAAGGACCGTGGAGTTTTTTTGAACCAGAGGAAGACCCGGAGGGAAAACTGAAAACCCTGGATGTGTCAAAAAACGTGAACTTGACAATACTTTACTGCGGTTTCAACCAGCTTACATCCCTGGATGTGACAAACAACCCTAAAATCGAGCAATTACGCTGTGCAGGCAATAACCTGAACAGCCTTGATGTCAGCAAGAACACAGAATTAATAGAGTTCGAGGCCTATAACAACAGACTCTCCTCCATTGATGTCAGCAACAACCCAGAACTTTATTATATCGATCTGACCAATAACCAGATCAAATCAATTGATGTAAGCAACAACCCAGAACTTTATTATATCGATCTGACCAATAACCAGATCAAATCAATTGATGTAAGCAATAACCTTGAACTCGATAGGATTAGATGTTCCAACAACAAATTGACTTCAATTGATGTCACAAATAATCAGAAGCTGACTACATTGAATATTAGCGGCAACAGCATAGTCAAGATTGACCTCGGAAACAATCCGGATCTAGAATATTTATACTGTGAGAAAAACAAGATTTCCGAACTTGAACTCAGTAATAACAAAAAACTGGAGATATTGAACGTAAATGACAACAATCTCACATCTCTTACGGTGAATTGCTGTCCGGAAATCGAAACATTGAAAGCAAATAACAACCTTATCAAAGAGATGGACATTTCCGAGTTGACAAGTCTGTTTGATTTCTATTGTTCAGGCAATCCACTTGAGACACTGTACGTCTTTGATGGGCAGATTGATGCACTCTTTGAAAAAGAGATTCCATCAACCACAAAAATTGTAGTGAAAGGCACCGAACCCGGTGAGGACGAGGTGTTCACAGTCACCCCGACTCTGTTCGATATTGACGGCTACGAGCAGGACATCACGATGACAGTGACGGCGAACATAAGCTATTCGATTGACTCGCAGCCAGAATGGATCAGCAAAAAGTCCGATAACTCAGGCGTGTACACATTCACGGTCAGCGCGAACACGACTTCTTCCTCAAGAAGCGGCGAAATCATATTCAAGAATGCCAACAACTCGTTTCTGACGGTGACGGTCAAGCAGGGAATCCAAACCTACACATCATCTGACTACAGTCAGGACGGACAGGTGACCAGGATTCATTCGGCGACTGTCGGCAAGGGAATCGACGTGGTGTTTGTCGGAGACGCGTTCGCGGACAAGGATCAGAATCTTTTCAACAAGTACGTCGAGCTTGGCAAGGAGGCTTTCTTCACCGAGGAGCCGTTCAGGAGCACGAAGGACAGGTTCAACATCTACCGGATCGGTTCAGTCTCGAAGAACGGAATCATTGCACAAGAAGGTGGTGACACCAAGTTCTCGGCGCAGTTCGGAGAAGGCACGGCCATCAGCGGCGATAATGAGGCTGTGTTCAGTTTCGTACAGGAAAAGATACCGTCAGTTGATCTTACAAAGACCATTATCTTCGTGATCATCAACAAGGCCAAATACGCTGGAACCTGTCATATGTACAGTAACAATCAGGCTGTCTGCTACGTTCCTCTCTGCCGCAACGAAAACGAGTACGCCCAGACACTCAGACACGAAGGCTGCGGCCACGGATTCGGAAAACTGGCGGATGAGTACTTCTATACATCACAAGGCACGATCCCGACCGAAATGATAGCACAACTTAAACAGTGGAAAGGTTTCGCCTACGGATTTTACGAGAATGTGGACCTGACATCCGATCAGAGTACCATCCTCTGGTCAAAATTCATCTCCGACTCAAGATATTCAGGAAAGGTTGGCGTCTATGAAGGTGGCTATACCTACCCTTACGGAGTCTATAGACCGACCGATAACAGCATCATGCGGTACAACACGGGAGGTTTCAACGCCCCGTCACGTGAGGCCATCTACAAGAAAATCATGAAGTTCTCCGAGGGTGACGCATGGACTTACGACTACGAGACATTCGTGGCGTTCGACGCTCCGGCAAGAAGCGCCGAGGCCGTCACCAGAGCCGCCGCTCAATGCGCCGCCGTTGACAAGGCCAATTTCATCCCTCTCGCCCCGCCGGTGATGGTCATGGTTGACAAATGATGTCAAAGTCAAGAATATCCACACTCCTGGCGCTAGCGCTGGGACTGATCTCAATCTCCAGTGCCAGGACAAAAGTCCTGGCACTGGTGCTTTGAGTCAAGCGATGTCTGGCACACGGACAGGAATGACTACGTCTCCAACAACTACTTGAAACCGGACTGGCTGTCGGCATGATAAGTGCCGGAGCCGGTTACAGCGTGGTCACTACCGCATCATCGCTCACGGCCGCACCAAAATCACGATGTGCAGACATCAGTCAACCTTGATCTTCAACGAATATTTTCCTGCGGTCATCGTCTTCGGCTTGCCGTTTGAAGCCGTGACAGTGGCAGTTGTGCCTTCCGGAACCTCAATTGCGAGCGAGGCGACATGAGACTTGACAGACTTGCGGCTGATTGAGACGCGGATCATTCCGTAATGGGTCTCAAGAGCGGCGGAAGCGGTCTTCAAAGTTCCCAGCTGAGGCTTGACATCGAAAGTCTGGAAGCCTGGAGCCGTCGGCTCGATTCCGCAGAGCTTCTGACTCAGAATCGTAAGCGGACCACCGCTCCAAGCGTGGTTGATCGTGCCGCCGCCGAAGCCTTCGCTGCCGATTCCCCAACCCTCGAACAAGGTCGTATAGTCATACTTAAGCATCTTGGCGTAGCGGGACTTCATCCTTTCGATGGCGAAGTCGGCGTGTCCCATCTTGAAGAGAGCCTCAAGGACATACTTTTCCATGTAAGGACTGGCGTGATATTCCTTTTTAAGCGTCTCGAACAGAGCCGGATACTTGTCCGGTGAGGCAAGACCGGAGACAACGGCCATAGCCTGAGCGCGGTCGTCTGTCTGTTTTTTATAGTTAGGGTCACGGTAGGCGGTACCGGTCCAATACCGCGCGTCAAATGCATCGGAGATTCTTTTCATCAAAGCTTCGATAGTCTCCGCATCCATCTGCTTGCCGAGAATGCGTGCGAATTCCTTTTGAGACCTGAGGGCAAGGTAATACCAGCAGTTCGTCAGAACCTCGGTGTCGATGTCATCGCCCCAGTCGCCCCAGTTCCAGTCGCCCTGACGGACGTTCAGAAGACCATTGTCCTTGAATTCCCAAAGACCGCTTCCAAGCAGATAGCGCTGCACCTTAGGATAGACCTCAGCCACGAAGGTGCTGTCGCCGCTGAACCAGTACTGGGTGTGGAAACCGTACCAGCCCACGGAAGCGAGCATCTGGAGCGGGAGTTCTATCACACGGTTGCCGGCCGGCACCGGAGAATAGACCACCCCGTTCGCCTCCTGCCAGTTCACAAGCTCAAGGATCCCCTTTCTGGCAAGCAGCTGGCCTGACGGAGACAACGCATAGAACGCCTCTCCCAGTTCGTTAACCTCATCTCCCCACCACTGGGCGCGCTCACGGTCAGGACAATCCATATAGGTGTCACGCATTGTGATGTAAAGCGTCCTGGCCGAGCGTTTCCAAAGCTCGTTGAGGAACGGATCCCCGCACTCGAACGAACCGGAGAACTCGGTGTCATAACCAGTCTCACGGTACTTAAGATCAATGACTTTCACTCCCGAGGGTACGATGTACCAAACCTCGTGGCCGTTCATCCAGCCGAGGTTCTCATATTCCTGAACTCCTTTGCGGGCAATGTACTCAGCGCGGACATTGTTCTCGCTGCCGCCACGATAGTTGTCGGTCATTATCCTGACCATCTCGCCACCGTTCGCCTCGACCTTGAGGTATGGAGTTATCTGGGCGTTGTAAGGCAGCTTGCAATAGACGGTGTCATTGGATTGACGTACAGAGACATATTCCTTGAGTCCGTAATCCTTCCACATCGGGATCGGGCGCTCAACAAGCTCGCCCATCGCCGGCCACGCCATCTCATCCACATTGTCGGCCCCGTGCATCTTGCGGCGGACGTCAAAGCCAGGCATATTCCAACCTTGCATCTCTTTGCGCGCGTCGAAGCGGATGTTGCTTTCCGGGAGACGGTAGTTCGGATGCGGGGCGTCCGTGCTGCTGTAGGCTGGGTTAGGAACGCAGAGCCAGGATTTGTCGGAAAGGATCTTCAGTTCAGGAGATATGGCCTCGAAGATCAGCGCCGCCTGACCGCTGCTGTTGTGGCTGAACCCCTGCTTTCCGAAGTGCCAGAGCAGGATGGCGATCGTGTTGTTGCCCTCCTTGAGGAAAGGTGCGATGTCAACCTTGTCGTAATAGGTTCCGTTCGGGAACGGTCCACGCTTGAGCCCACCCTCGAAGACAGCGAGTTCGCCGTTGATCCACATCCAGTACTTTGAGTCCACCGCGATCTTGGCGACAAGTTTGTCCGGACGTTTGGTCACATTGACTTCCTTGCGGTAGGAAATCCAGGTGTTAGTGGTACTCTGGACCCAAGGATGAGTGATCCAATGGGCCTTCCAGTCGGAACGGGACTCCGCTCCGGCGAATGATGCCGAAGTCAGGGTCAAGGCCGCGGCGAGGACGGTCTTTTTGATCAGATTTGAAAGTTTCATTGTCATATACATTGATTACTAACTCTCGTGTTAAATGGCCAGCAGCGGCCGGACCTTGGAAGTTCCGCGCCAAGGTTGAAAGACAAATATAATCATTTTCGTCGATGAAAAACGGGTGTTCGTCGATTTGAGTTGAATAAAATCCACCGCGCGACTACTTTCGCCACCGGATTTTGATCATCAATGAATATGAAAAAGTACGTTATCATCATTATCACAGCCCTGACGGTC
>ERZ1034980.1296-NODE-1296-length-15179-cov-3.679913_pt1 | contig 15179 bp, 24 predicted proteins | sample MGYA00520622_ERZ1034980 | MGnify/ENA primary metagenome ERZ1034980 (study PRJEB33766, sample SAMN09781791) | gut metagenome | biome: gut microbiome | host: Homo sapiens | place: Madagascar | study: EMG produced TPA metagenomics assembly of the PRJNA485056 data... | reverse complement strand
AGGGTTAAAAATTCGGTATACCGTATCGCCCACCTTGCACGGCAGCACCACCAGCCGACCGGCTCTGTCGGCCTCGGCCAGCTCGCGCAGGCGGTCAAGACCGCCGCACTCATCGGCAAGAGCACGGCAGTCCTCGCTGTATTTCGTTAATCTATCCATCAATTGCCTCCTTGTTTTTTCGCGCCGAAATAGTGCTTCCACCGTGACCGGCGAAAGGCACCATTTCGGCGCTCGTCTGTTGGGTATACATAGTAGACAGACCGTGCGCCGGGTCTGACAGCTGAAAGCCTTGTGCGGCAATGGGAAGACCCAACAGACAACAGATGCGATATCAGCAGCAGATCCGTGGCTAAAATGCATGGTCATCTGTTGGGTGTCTTCACCCTAAAAAAGTTGCAGATTCAGCAGAAGCCGGAACATTTTTTACCGTAGGGCTTTATAGCTAAGGTGAAAAACTGCGGCCATATCAACCTAAAAACGCTGTCCTTTCAAAGGTTCTCGTCTTTTTCAGCATATCAGATTTTTAAGCGTAAAAACCGGTGCAAAATCCGATATCAAGAACCGGACGAAAATGCGATATATTTGGTCGGAAGCTGCCTCGGCTCAAAGCGCCACTTTTTGGCGTCATCGCCAATTTTCTGATAAAGCCGTGCCACGGCCAGCATAGGGGTATCTTCGCAGATGTCAAACTGAAATTCCTTCCGGGAGCAGTTCCAGATGCCCCACTTGGCACCCGGTAAGCCGCGTTGATACGTCTCACGTCTCATGGTGTATCTCCTTCGCTCCCTCAGTGGCTTCCCCCTCCGGCAATGGCATCCAGTTGTGCACCTGCCCCCGCAGATTTTCGATCTCTTTCTGGAGCGCCAGAATATGCGTATTCATGTTGGCGATTCGGTCCGCAGCGGCAAAGCCAACAGCATCAACATCGCAGGAAGACCAATCCTTCACCCCGACTTCTTTCACCAAGTCTTCCGGCACCGGCTCCGTTTTATAAAACGGGCAGTTTTCGCAGGCTTCCATTGGCCCGCCTGCTGGTGAAACGCATCTCAAGGCATTTACGAGTTCTTGATCTTTCATTTGCCTTCACGCCCTCTCTATATCCGTTCATCACCGATAAGTCCATGCAGCCGCGCCACGGCCAGCAGTTCCTTGATTACCGCCGTCATTCTGGAGAGTTTCAGATCCTCAGCAGCACGTTCGGCGTCAGCGGCGCTGGAAGCCACCCGGCTGATATCGACTCTGAGAGAGACCAGGCTTCTATGGTTCTCTTCCGCGTTGGCGGCCATTCTCAGAGCCGCCGCCAGATCTTCGTTGTTCCGGTAGTCCCTGCTATACCGTGTGATTCCAGTTTCTTGATAATTCTTATACGCCTTCTCTGCCTTCTCCTGATGCTTGTCTGCCAAGGCAATCAGTTCTTTTTTGGTCATAGCTTAGCTCCTATTTCTTCCGGTTGTAGGTGACCGGTTTGATTTCCGGATAGCGCCGCTCAAACGGATCCATGGGCTGGCGGTTTTTGTACACATCAGCCAGCCGCCGGTCCAAATGTACCTGCAGCACATCGGCGTCCGGGTTTTTGTGATTCATGGCACCCAGAAAATGTTTGTAATTTTCACGCCACAGGAGATCTAATTTTACGAGCCGGTCATAGCCCCAGCCAAATTCCTCGTGCAACGTAATTTGCAGGGTCTCCGCCATCAGCTCACAGGTGACCCGCTGGGCATCGTCGATCATTTTTTGCTGGATCGCAGCCTGCTTGGCGAGAAATCCAGATTGCTTACTCATGACTTTTCTCCTTCAGCTTTTCCCGGAAGTAGAGGTTCTCAATGGCGTAGCGCTCCTCAAACGGGCGGATGTTCTCGCCGCAGGCCGCTCGCAGTGCCCGATCCATCTTCTCCTTGGTATAAACGATCTCCGGATCGTCGGCGGCGTCGTCAACGCACATCTGCGCATAGGCCATGAAGGTATCCAGGAACGCAGATTCAAAACGAGCGGTCATTTTGGGGCCGAAGTGAAACTCGTTGTGCAGCGCGATCAGAGCGACGTCAAGGCACTGCTGCACCGTGAAGCCCTTGATCACATGATTGTCATGCTGAAGCTGCTGGATAGCTTTCTGGGCCTGCAGCAGCTGAACGTAAGTATTAGGTTTCGGCATTTTTGATTGACCTCCCCCAACCCTCCAGCAGCGCCCCCATTGCGCCGGCATCCAGATCCGAGAACTCGTCCTCGTCAACGCCGGCGATCAGGATCGGGCCGACAAAATCCACTCCGAAGATCCGGCAGTTGTGGGGAAGCCCCCGCAGGCGCCCCTCTTCGTTGCAAATGATTACCACATCCGTGGCAATGGTCACGGTTTCAATGTAACCACCAACGGTGGCCTGCAGTTCTTCCAGCGTGTTGGGAATATCCCGGGGTTCCGGCGCGCAGCCTGGCGCTTTATAGATCACTTTCATTGGTTATCTCCTTTACAGCTTGCCCCTTGCGCGGAGCACAGCATATTTTCTCTGGGCCTGCTTCTTCCGCATGGCCCGACATTTCGGGCAGAAGATCTGTTCCTTCCGCTCCAGAAACTCCCCGCCGCACATACGGCAGTACTGCGGCTTGATCCGCCGGAACTCCGTGCAGCTGTCACAGTCCGTACACCCTGCGGCGCATCCACCGACATCGTCCCAGTTCTGACACATGAAACGCTGCCAGTACGGGTCATAGCCGAGGTCATTCATCCGCTTTCGCAGCAGCGCATCCAGAACTGAGAGATTCTTCCGCACCTCTGTCCGTGTCCGTGAGAGATTGAAGCCCTGCCGCACGGTCGGCTCCGGCGCGCCGAAGCCCCACGGCCCGTCCTTCAGCATGGTGCGGATCTTGTCAGCATCTTCGGTGAGATACGTGAAGTAAACTTTGCCACGGACGGCCTTCTCTGACCTGCCGACCGCCTTGCCGATCACGGGATAGCTGTCGCCATGCCGGATGCCATCCGCCAACGCCTGATAGTCAGCGTCTGTCCACACGCTCGCCTTTCCATGATTGTCCGCGCGGACTGGACGCTCCTTCAGTCCAAGATCGTTGCACCGGCGGACAATGGCTCCTTCTGATCGGCGTAGGATTTCAGACAATTCCACATACCCGTACTTGTGCTGCTTCAACAGCATTTTCAGTCGGCTGTCCTCGTCCGGCGTCCAAGGATCTTTCCTTTGCAGGGCGAACGCCTGAAAGTCCTTTTTGCGCTGCTCCGGCACCCAGTCCGGCTCTTTGCCCAGTGCCAGCGGCTCCAGTTTGGAGAAGTCGATGAAGCTCCTGTGCTGCTCCGCCCACTTCCAGAACTCATCCAGGTAAACCACCCGCCATACGCATTTATCAACACGTTTGGTATGGATCGGGAAACCTCTTCGGCGGACCCAGCTCTCCATTTGGTAGCTGTATGACTGGGAATTGTCCGTAAGCGTAAGCATCAGCTGGTTGAAGGTCACATAGTCGCCAGAATCCAGCACCCCGCCAAGGCCCAGTCTTTCAGCCCGAACCTTGATCGCCGATACTGTCCGCTCCAGCGTCTTGGCGATGCCGGGGATGGACACCGTGCCCCAATGATCTTCCAGATACCGTTCTTCTTCCGGCGTCCAAGTCTTCTGCGGGGAGCATCGCAGTTCCCGGCGCTTGGCACGCACAGCGCCCTCCATCCGCTTCAGGGCCGTAGCCATCTCCGCGTCGCTCTGTGTTTTCCAGTGGTCACGGATGTACTGCTCTTCTTCACTTGTCCAACGGCGATAGTCACTCATGGCAGCAAATTCCTTCCATATCAGGCGACGGCAGTCCATCTATTGCGTTACAGAGCCGCAGGGCGTTTTCCGCTGTCGGATCTTTCCGGCAGGCAGTCTTGGCCGCTTCTGTTTCCCGGATAACCCTTGCGTGGTGTTCCGAGAGTTTCCGTTCAAATTCAGCAGCACTGGCAGCCCTTTCCCATTGAACCCGGACACGCTGCTTTTCGGCAGCCGCCTGATCCCGCGAGATTGTCTTGTTATAATACAGAAAATAGATATTCCGCAGGCAGGTGTAGGCCATCTGATCCGGCAGGGATAAACCTTCAGGCAGCTCCTCACCGTGCATGGCAGCCTTTTCCCAGGGAAACGTAAATCCTGTGCTCATAACTGCAAATACCATTCCAGGACTGCTACCGCCGCCTGCCAGCCGTGACAGACACGCCACACATAGCCCTGTGCCTGAAGGCGTTCACCCCACCACTCCTGTTCATCGGAAGTGTGTCCGCTCTCCGTTTTCATCTCGATATACAGCCCGTGATACTGTCCCCGAGGTACCGGTAGGCAGAGATCCGGCACGCCGGACTTCACGCCCTGCTGCTTCAGGTGCTTGGCCTCCACAGCATCACGGGTACCGCCATTGGGGATGTGATGGAGCAACGCCAGTTCCGGCCACTGCCGGCGGATAGAAGGCTGCTGGCTCCACTTGATGACATAAGCCTGATGCTGGGCCTCACTTGCCATTCTCTATCACCTCCACGAAGGTCACGGTCTTATTGTTCTTCGGGTCTTTCTCCTTGCCCTGGCGAACGGTGTACCCATTCCGGGCGAGGATCACAATAACCTGATCACGGTCCTCTGCTTTTGATACATACAGTTTCATGTACCCCTCCGCTTCTTCGGCGCGTTAAACAGCCTGTTCATGATCTGACTGGCCTCTCCTTTACTGAGATCAGTGACGTCAAACCCCTTACAGCGCTTTTTGATGATTTCCAGCTGCTTTGCCGTTGCGGGAGACTTCCCCCATTTCCGCACGGCCTGCAGATCCCATAGCATCCGATCATTTTGATGGTCCCGGATCAGCGTAAGGTATGCCCGGTCAAGCGCTTCCTGCATCCCGCAGCGGGAACCGTTGGGTAGATTTACCATGCCCAAAGCATCCGGGCAGGGAATTGTCATACGCTGCTTATTAGACAGGGAGCACACCAGTGAGCCGTCTGGCATCTTGAACCAGTTAACGTCATGAGTCTGATACTTCATTTCCTGTGCCCACAGATCTACCAGGTGGATGTTCTTCACCCAGCTTTCCGGAGAATCGGAGGCTACCTCAATCTTCTCCGGCAGTTCAAACAGATCTCCCTCGATATCCTTCTCTTTCCGTTTCGGCACATTATCCATGTCGATACCAAGTAAGGAGGGTGCCGTACACAGGGACGCCTTTCCGGTAATGCCAACGCAGTCGATCAGCTCCAGACGCTGCTTTCCCGGATAGAGCCGAAGGCCGCGCCCTACCATCTGAGCATATAGGCTTTCTGACTGCGTCGGTCTCGCCACGATGACCGTTTCCACCCGTGGAATATCGGTGCCCTCGGTGAATACCATGCAGTTGACGATGCAGGGGATCTCGCCGGCAGTAAAAGCATCAATGATGGCGGAACGGTTCTTGGTTTCGCCGGTGACCACTACGGCCCCATTGATCCTCTTGGCAATTTCTTCAGCTTGATGTACACTGACAGCGAAGATCAGCGTGGCGCCCACAGCCATATCTCTGTAAGCCTGTGCAATGGCATCTGCGGTGCCGTCCATGGCCTGATCCAGTTCGCCGGGTGCGTAATCGCCCTGGCGGGTATGAACTGCGGTGATGTCGAACCCAATGTCTACCCGCCGGCAATGGATATCACAGAGATAGCCGTTCTTCACTCCCCAGCGCAGATCTCTCTGGAAGATGATCTTGCTGAAGACCGTATCCAGGCGAACCTTGTCTCCTCTGTTTGGCGTTGCGGTGAAGCCGATCAGCTTCTCCGGGCGAAAGTAATCAAAGATTTTCCGGTATGTGCTGGCAGCTGCGTGATGGGCCTCGTCGCAGATAATGAGACGGAAGTCCTCCGGATCGAAGTCGCTCAGACGGCGCGCCAACGTCTGAATGCTGGCACTGACAACCTCCTCGCCGTGGCTGTGCTGCTGGGCACGTTCAATGCCGTAGGAGCAGTTGAAGTATTTGCGCGGCTGCTCCACCAGTTCTTCACGGTGGGACAGGATCAGCATTCTCTCCCCGTGCCGGGGGATATTCGCAAAAGTAACTGTTTTTCCGAGGCCTGTTGCCATCTGGGCGAGGAACGCACCAGGCGGCTGCGCCTCGATGGTTTCAATACATTCGGCTTGATATGGCCTTAGTTCCATAATTTTCCTCCAAAAAACGTGGAACTGTGGAACAGCGTGGAACTTGTGTTCCACACTTGAAAGCCTTGTGCCACAACGGATACAGGTCAACCGTGGAACCGTGGAACAAATTTTTCAAAAATTTCCACGAAAATGTGTGTATATAAATTACTCGAACAAACGTACACACACGCACATTCTTATATATGCTGTATTTTTTGTTCCACAGTTCCACACCCCTCTAAAAATGATGTTGTAGCCCTTGTGCCGCAACGGTTACAGCCTGTGGAACACTGGTTCCACACATGTTCCTCAAGTTCCACACTATAATGGCTGCTCATCCGGGTCAGCTTCATCATCCAGTTCAACCGAGGGCAGCCGCAGACAGAAGCACTCCGTAGGGATGCCATTGATCCGCTTTCCCTTGGTGTTGGCCCGTCCCCGGGTCTCGATCAAGTTTGACTGCTTCAGGTATGAAATCATGGCCGCAGTCGAGTATCCTGCGTCCTGCAGGATGCGTTCAAAGACAGAGCGAATGATATATGCCCGCCCATCTTCCAATGCGCCCAAGACCTCTATATTGGGGTTCTCCGAGCGGCCGCACAGTTTATTGGAATTCTGCGTAACCCAGTCGCACAGGTACTTATAACCCCTGTCACCGGCAGATACCGCCGCTTTGGATGCCAGGAACTCCGATACCTGCTCAATCGTCAACGGCTGCTGGCCGGAGAATATCCACTGACAGGCCAGCTCGTCCGCCAGGATGATTGCGGCAGCGGCCATGGCCTGTTTCTCCGTGGTGTCACGGTCGCTGAGGATCCGAAACAGTTCCCGGTACCGTTCTGATACCTGATCTATTACGCCTGGCTGATAAAGGCGCTCCACAAATTTTCTTCCGGCAAAACCGTAATTCCGCTTCACTGCACCGGAAATCCGCATACCGTCCTTAATAACCGCTTGGGCAGACTTGCATTCAATATCGATAACACGGTTTACTGCGCCGGCACCGCTGGCCGTGCCCGTCAAGGGAGATTCACCCGTAGTCAGGATGCAGTTCCTCCATGTTGGCGTCAGATCCACGCCACCGGAGCGGTTGCCACGGGTTCGGCCAACGCCCTGTGCCAGCTTATAAACATCGAATGTAGTACGGCCTTTGCTGTCCTTAGCGAGCTGAAGCTCATCCAGACAGAATGGCAGATTGTTCAGAAACGCGGCTGTCTTCTCCATGCCGACCACGGTACCGTCAAAGGTCTTGACATAAGCGCCTACAGCAGGGTCTCCCCATACGCTGGCGGCCACCATCAGAGCCACCGTCTTGCCGGTGCCTGAATCAACACCCCATAAATGGACGAAGAATGGGAGACAGTTCAGCGGCTCCAGCAGTACCGAGGCAAAGGAAGCCGCCAGGATGATCTTTACCGTTGTGGACATCTCCCGAACCTCCGCCGCCGTTTCCAGCCATTTTGTTTCAGAGCCCCGGCTCCGGACCGTCTGGAACATCGCCTTGAAGTTGGCGTCACCGTCAAAAATCAGGCCGTCAACAAAAGGTGAAAAGCCCTCGTCCGGTATGTAGCCGAAGCGTCCGATGCTCTTTTTCTCCGGAATCAAATAATAATTCATGTTTTCCATGTCGGAGATGTACTGAATAAAAGCCCTGGCGTTCTGGCTGGTCACCGCAATGCCGGAGCCAGCCAGCTCCGTGACCTTATTGGAACTGGCCAGCACCGTCTTGCTGACGATGATCTTTCTCCAGATGGTGCCCTTCCGGAATGCCAGCTGAAGCTTTTCTTCACCCGTGTCAATATTCACCAACCGTTCCACCGGCATGATTGGATGCGGACAGGCAACCTCATCGTTATAGCCGTTCTTCTTAAAAATGCCGCTGTCATCTGCCTCCCAGTCGCCGGCATTGAGCTCCAGCGGCTGGTTCGTGAAGTTGGTAACGTTATCGATATAAATGGTGCCGCTCTGGGCCTTCAGACTTTCCACGTATTTCTTGTACATGGTCTTGAAGCCTTTAAATCCCTTGGAAACAGAATATGCCGCCAGTTCCTCCATCTTGGCCGCATGAGTGAAAGGCTCCTTGTGATACGCATACAGCGCCTCATACGGCGTTGTGGTTAAAAAATCATCTTTTTCGAAGCTCCATTCTTCACTCATAGCTATCTCCCTATATTCTGATCCAGCCACCATTCAAGGACTGGTAGTTTCTTGGCCGCCTCCGCATACAGAGGATGGATGTATCCGACGATATCCGGGGAAAGAAATTTTTGAGCTTCCCATAACTGTCGGTATTCTGTCGCTTTCTCTCGATACAACGCCGCAGCGGCTTCTTTTTCCTGTGCTTCTCGCCGGCGAGCTTCCAGCAGAGCGGATCTCTCTGCCATGCTGGGACGCTCGCCGGTGAGACCAAGCCCCAAATCACAGTTGAGCTTCAGGCACGCTTGCGCGAAACTGAGTCCAAACAGCCGCATTACAAAATCAATCGCGCTTCCGCCGGCACCGCAGCCAAAGCAATGCCAGCCGCTCTTGTTCCCATCGTAGACCTTCAGACTGCCGTGATTGTCTCCGGCATGAAAAGGACACTGGATATAACCGCCGCGATCCGGATGAAAGCCATACAGCTCCACCACCTGGCGAGCTGTCAAATGTTCCTTGATCTGTCGGGCCAGATCATTCCCAGGCATCCGCGGCCAGCTCCTTGTAATTCAGGATGGCAGTCAGGTGCTTGGTGGCTTTACAGTAGTCGCAATGCTCGCAGCGGGTCGGTTGAATGCGACCTTCCTTGATTGCCTGGTATCGCGGCGCCCGGTCCTCCACTTCAGCCAGCTTGGCAGCCAAGTCCTCGTCTGCGATGTAAAGGGCCTCCAGATCAGGGGATTCTTCCTTCGTGCCAACTGCCAGAACGAACGGCAGCATATTGCCCTCGATGGCCTGATAGATGGCTCCCTGAATGTCATAGCCATAAAACTCGATGAACGGGATCTTGCAGTGATCCTCGGCCGACCACACATCCGCCATATCCTTCATGGCTTTCTGGTCCACAATGGCCCCATCACAAAAGCCCAGTGCGGCTGCCGTATTAGGGAAACGCTGCACAATGGCTTTGCAGGTGTCGCCATCCAGCAGGCTGTCGATTTTGATTTTGAACGGTACACCGGCAATCTCGCCGGTACGGATGACCTGCTTTTTGCCGGACATCAGAAGCATATACAGCTCATCCGACTGCATACGCACAACTACCTCGGTAGCCCGGAGATATTCAGCCTTCAAGGTGCCGTCCCGCTTGAAGATCTCCGGGTGCTGTGCCTGATAAAGAGGCAGCTCCCCGGAAAACCATGCGTCAATGTAGCCGCCGACCAGAAGGGCCGTGGAGGAAGGGGGATGGTACTCCCCCTTCAGCTCCGCCAGCGCCGCCGCTTCACATTTCTCGAAAGCCTTAAACTGCGTGGAGCCCATGTAGGCCATGTTCATTTCAGGCGAGTAATAATTCTCAGCCGTAACAACAGGTAGGGACATCACAGCACCTCCCCGGTCTCCGGATCGACCTGGATGTGCTCAGGATCGAGTTCCTGCTGCATTTCCGCAGCGGTTTCAGCTTCCTGCTGCGTTTCCGCAGCGGACGCAGCTTCCTTTCGCTTCTGAGCACAAGCCGCGCAGAGGGGAACGCCGTAATGCTTGATGGTATAGCCAGCAAGCCAGCGGGCATCTTTTCCCATGGCCGGTTCAATCGGCTGCTTACAATCCGTGCAGGGCGGTACCGGTTCCTGTTTCTGCACGCGGGGCTTATAGGGCCGGATGCGGATGCCGTCAGTCATACCGCCATCCTGCGGGTCTCGGACATTATGATCCACAAAAAGCTGGATCTGCTTGCCAACCAGCGTGGATGCCTTGGCGTCGCCGAACAGCTTTCGCAGCGTCTTTCGATTGGTCGAATTGACGATCAGCGGCCGGACCTGCATAATGCCCGGCACACGTTCTTCCGTAAAGGAAAGCACGTCCTTATTTTCCTTGCCACGCTGGAGCGTCACGGATCCATACCAGAGGCCGGCAATCGTGAGTACCGGCTCCACGCCGTCATCGATGTCCTCGGCTCCAAGATATTCGGATTCCCGCATCTGGCCCAGGCGCTCATCTCCGGTCAGCTGGCGCAGTCTATCTTTCGTCATCATGATTACATTCCTCCGTTTGATCTGATACTCTTGGAATAGCAGCATCCACGATAGCCATAATAAAACGGCATTCCTCATAACAAATATTGGTATCCGCCTTGATGATGATATCCATGATCTTGGCTGCGGCCTTCATCAGGTTTGCCATTCTATACGGCGGGACATAAAAGCCGGTAGTTGTGAGGAGACGCTCTTTTTCAGCCTGCAAACGTTCCGCAGCAGTCACAGCTCTGTCACCTCCAGCGCATCGGAGTCCGTTACCCGCGTGGCAATCAGCTGGAGGCCCTTTTCCTTGCACTTGGCGTATAGCCGATCCCGGCTCTCCTTATCCAGCCGCTCAGCGCCATCCACAAGGATGATCTGAAGCTGGCCAGGCTTGCTGACAGAAATATCCACGCACAGCTCCAGCAGCTCACCGTCAGACAGGTTCGAGATGGGCAGGCCCCGGATCAGCGGCACGCCGTTTTCCACGGTCAGGCCTTCCACGGGGATCTTGGCGGTTTCAAGGATCTTCGCCGGCAGCTCTCTGGCCAGCTCGATTTTCCGGGTAAACTCAGAGGATTGCTCCGTGAGATCTTCCAGTTCCGCCTGCATGGCTACCATGCGCTGGTACTCGTTGAGGTGCTTCCGCATCTCCTCGGCGGTATCCAGCTCCTGCGAAAGGGCTGTGGTGTCCACCGGCTCCCGGCCTGCGTAATCCGCCGCAACGCCCATATCTTTCTCCAGCTTGGCTGCGGCAGTCTCATATTTGGACTGCACCACATCGGCCTTTTCCTGCCGGCGCTGTTCCATGCCGGACAATTTTTCTTCCGTGGCCTTCAGCTCCGCTTTCAGGCGTTCCATCGTGCCGGTCAAGGACGCACGTTCTCTGGCAATATCACTGTCAATGGCAGCCAGATCCATATCCCGCTGCGCTTCCAATCCCCGGAGTTTGGCGTCATAGCCGCTGCGGAACGCCTTTGCCCGCTCAATACGGCTGTTCTGTTCCCGTAGCCGTTCCAGCTCCCGGTATTTCTCTCCGGATGGATAATTGTTCCAGCGGTCATAGTCATAGCCAGATGGAATATCTTTGGCGATATCCGCTATAAAAGCCTGCTTGTTGCGGATATCCCGGTTGATATTCTGCCGAGACTGGAAGTAAATGCCGTTCTCTGCCTGAATATCATTCAGGACTTCCAGAATGTGCTGGCCGTAATCCACACCCTGTGGGATCTCACCGAACTGCTCCTTGATCCAATTCATATCCCACTGAAATTCAATGAGGTTCAGGATCTCCCGGTTTTTCTCCTGACGGGAGAGCTGCGTAAACTTCACCGGATCCAACTGGAGCGGCGTGAAGATCTGGGCCAAGAACTCAGCTGGTCTTGTCTGAAGCATGGAGCCGTCCCGCACCTTCACCGTGCCGGCGGATTTGGCGGGCAGGGCCTTCCGGTCAATGGACAGGCCGGTATTGGTCTCAATGATGATTTCGCCCTCATCGGCGCCCTGGTGAACGATATAGTCCCGGTCAGAACGGTTGGTGAGGGCATAACGGATGGCATCCAGCACAGACGTCTTTCCGCTCCCCTTGGGGCCGGAGATCTCCACGGACTTCCCATCAAGGGTAGTCTCCCGGATGCCAAACAGGTTTTTGATCGTAATTTTTGTGGTTTTCATTGACATTCTCACTTTCTACCCCTATGATAGGGGTGAAGTTGTTCGGCATGGTGCCGATCTGCCCCTGACAGGTGTGCGAGACCTGCCAGGGGCATTTCTTTTTACAGAACAACGTGGACGGAACCTTCAGACACTTCCTGCTCCAGTCTGCCTTCCAGATACTTCTTGATGGTTTCCCGGGCAGTCAGACGCCACATGCCGCCGTCAGCCTCGATGAAGCTGATACCACGGTCGCTGACGCGAATCAGGAAGATGCTCTCCGGCTGCTCGACCTCCTGGAAGGTACGATAGGGCCGGAGCTTCACCAGCGGGCGGATCTGCTCGTTGGTCTGGAGCGCTACTCCCTTTTGAGTGGTAATAGTGGTGGCGATCCCGTTATCGTTGTAGATCACCTTGGCTCCCAAAGAGATGTCGCTGACCAGCTTCATGGCATACACCGTATCCGGCGTTTCCTGGAAGCGGGTGCGAAGTGCGATCTGCGCCTCTTCAAAGCCAAGGGTCACCTTCTGATCCCAGCCGGGAACGTCTGTGGCGTGTGCTTCATAATAGACCTGCCGGAAACAGCGCTCGTCATAATCTCTGGACTGGCCGAAGCAGCGGACAGTCTTGCAGTCCGGAACGGCGATGTACAGCGGGGCGTCCATCTCGCTGGCTTCGGTTCTGACCATCGTTACCAGCGCGTCCAGACTGTTCAAGTCCAGCGTGTACGGATGAAAGATGGTCGGCAACAGTTCATCGATGTTACCTTCGCTGGTAACACAGAATGTGGAGCCGTTGACATTAGTAATGAGCGGCTGCGTGGTCTTCTGGATGTGTTCGATAAATTCTTTCAGCATGGAATATTCTCCTTACATAGCGGTTTTGACCAGTTTCAACATAGGCGGAGCATCCTGCTCCGTACCGTCTACAGCCATTTGACCGGGAATCTGCGGTACCATTTCAACAATGGTATCTTCATCAGCCACGTACAGGGCCGTGGTCACGGGATTAGTTGCTGCCAGCTTAGATGTGGCCACACAGCTCACAGTAATGTTCTGCCTGGTATCATCAGGTTTGAGCGTGAGGGTAATCGTCAGCTTGCGTGCCGCAGTGGCGGACGTGTTGGGGTCCAGGATGTTATTCAGCAGGCTGGACATCTCATAGTCAGCCCGCTCCTGAATCGCTCCACGCGCCATCTGCAGGATTGATTTTTGGATGCCGGAATCCATAAGACTTCCTCCTTTCTTTCGTAATAAGGGCTCCAGCCCTCTGCCGGACGCCCCGCGGCTAACCTGCTCGGGGCAGCCCGGCAAAAAGAGAGTTGCGGGCGCCGGGAACGCCCGGCAGAAGGCTGGATATATACAGGATCATGCGCTGGCTGTTGTTTCCTTTCTGCATGGGCCAATAGCATGAAGCAGATCCTTGACGCTCTGGGCACCGTGAAGATCCGCAATCATGGAATAAATCTTACCGTATCGGTGCGCATAGACAGCGCCACACTGGGGGCAGACATGGGCCGGGTGGCCGTTCAGATCAATGGAGAGGGTAGCATCCTGGCAGCGAGCACAGTACAGCATCATAGGGCATCTCCTTTACGTAATCCGGAAAGGTCGATCTCGCAGATCTCGGCGCCTCGGCGCAGATCCTCAACATCACCACGGAGGGCCGCACAGATCGCGAGCATTTTCGGAAGAGGTACTTTCAGCTTCTTCGAAACATGCGTTGTCAGCAGCACCCAGGCCAAAATAAGGCTTTTCGTATCACCTTTAGCCCGGATAGAAGCGTTCAGGCCACCTGTGGTGATTTCCAAATGCGCCTCTTTAAACTGTTTCATATTCATTCCTCCTGTGCCACCCAGTAGACGGTGGCAGTCCGGCGGCCAAGCCACAGAGCCTCGTCATGGCTGCCAACGCAGAGATCAATGCGGTTACCCTTGATGGCGCCGCCGGTGTCCTCGGCCCGGTATCGGCGCAATCCCGCACCGTCACCGTAGTCCACCAGCAAAACAGCGCCCAGTGGAATCACTGAAGGATCTACCGCCACCGTGCTATACGGCGTGGCATGGGCGCCGCTGGCCGTGATACCGTCTGTTTTGCCGCAGCACTTGGAGCATACATCGTAGTGGGTGATTGTCACGCCCTCCAGAACATGGGCCTGATCCAATCGCAGAGGCTCCTGAGCCGGGGTGTCATCCCCAGGCAACCGCCCAGTGTCGAAAACGGCAGGCTCGTCCACCGTGGGAGTGGTAGGCTCCTCAGTGGCCTTGACGGAGATCGCCAGAGCTACGCAGCCGGTCAGGGCCGCAAGGATCAGCGCCAGCACTGCGTTGCGCCGCCATGCCTGAGCGGCCGCTTTTGCCTCTCGGGCTCTGCGGTGTGCCTGCCGGGCGCGTTCGGCAGAGGCTTCCAGTTCCGCCGCGGCATGGTGCTCCTGCGCCAGCCATACGGCCTGCAGCGCGTCCACGTCGGCCCGGAGCTGGTCAACCTGCCGACGGATCTTCTCAGTTCTTTGACTCATTTCGTCCCCTCACTATCTGCGCCAGTTCGGTGTCGGTAAAATTTAAGACACTGTCCAGCAGCTCTAACTCATCCAGCCGGATGGACGTTTCCCCTCGTATACGCCGACCCACCCAATCTCCGTGGACCCCAAGGTCCTCCTCCAACTCTGTCGATGTACGATATCCTCTGAAATGAAACTTACTTTCGATCATGTTCCGACGGAATACATCTTGTGGCCCCGCACGCTTGTTCCATTCGATCTGTTCGATCCGTGGATTCGGCTTTTTGACCGGCTTGCACCGGATGATCTCTCCAGTCTGTTCAATCTGCAGAGTCTGCTCGATCTGCCGGTGGGCCGCATCCGTCTTGGGGCTCATGCGCTCTTGCCTCCCCGAGGGAAATAGATGTGGAGCTCCTCTGGTTGTGCGCGACAAATATCTAATAACTGATACATTTCGTCAATTGACCAAGGTGTTCGTCCGCGAAAACGATGACTAATCGATGCCTCGCTGAGCCCCATTGCTCTTGCAAGATCTGTTTGGCGAATTCCAAGCTGCCGAAGACGGCCTGATAAATAACGGTACATACTGCCGCTTCTCCTTTCATAGTTTCTGTGGTGGTTAAGAGGCTTGCCTTTTTTGCATCATGGTAGGCTGATGGCATACATGCCTTCATTTTTAACTCGCATAAATGCGAGTTTTACTGCAAAAAAATTTGAATTGCCTCTTGCGGCGTCATATTAAGGA
>ERZ1034980.1294-NODE-1294-length-15194-cov-10.971795_pt1 | contig 15194 bp, 16 predicted proteins | sample MGYA00520622_ERZ1034980 | MGnify/ENA primary metagenome ERZ1034980 (study PRJEB33766, sample SAMN09781791) | gut metagenome | biome: gut microbiome | host: Homo sapiens | place: Madagascar | study: EMG produced TPA metagenomics assembly of the PRJNA485056 data... | reverse complement strand
AATATAAATTGGTATATACCGACTTTAATTAACTTCCCTAGAAAGCGTTATTTTACAAGGGTTCATATTTAATTGCTTTTTACATTTTTATATAAAAAATGTAAAAAAATTTCATTTAAAACTGGTAATTCCGACTTTAGTTAACTACTATTAAATCGTACAATTAACTTATTAATCATATTCCTATATAATATAGATAAGAAACAGAGTGAGTGTGGTTATAATAAAAAAATAAAACTACCTATTAAGAATATAGAAACTAACATAATTTTAAATGCCTTAATACAATTTAAAAATGATAAATTAAAACAAGGTATATATACAGAACCTATTGATGAACTAATTTTAAAATTAAATAAAATTTATTAAACATATTTGAACTGATTAAAAATGGTCAGTTCTTTTTTTATGCCAGAAATGTAATACATAGCCATCTTATTAAATTAAGGTGCCTAAATTAAAAGAAAGGAGGAGTTGGTAAAACAACAACAACCTTTAATCTTGGTGTAGCATTGGCTAAACAAGGAAAAAGAGTGTTAGTTGTAGATGTTGATCCTCAGAATAATTTAACTACTTTAAGGCTGAGTAAGTATGCTAATTGCAATTTTAAAATTAAGTATAGAAATACTAATTCTATATACTAAAATAAAAAAGGTTATTTCTAAAATAAAGAAATAGCCTTGATACATAATTAAATTATATTACAAAATTGTAATATTGAGTAATATTAGAATGACGACTTATATGATAAAAAATGATAATATTATTGCAATAAATTACTTTTTAGTAAAGAAGGGATTAGCATTATATGAAATTAGTTAAAAAGATTGCAATAACAATTTTATTAATATTTATTTGTATAGGAAGTTATTTTATTTGTAGTGGTTATCAAATGTATAAGAATGCCATAAATAAAATGCCATTAAAGGATAAAATTACAACAATTAGGCAAAAAGAAGATTATACAAAAATTGATGATATGCCTCAAATATATTTAAAAGCAGTTGTATCAGTTGAAGATCATAGATTTTACAAACATTTTGGGATAGATGTCATTTCTATTGGAAGAGCATTTGTAAATGATATAAAAAAAATGAAATTTGTAGAGGGAGGAAGCACAATTACCCAACAACTAGCCAAGAATATCTATTTTACACAAGATAAGAAAATAGTAAGAAAAGTTGCAGAAATTTTTATGGCATTTAGCATAGAAAGTAACTATAATAAGGATGAAATATTAGAATTATATTTGAATACTTCATATTTTGGCAATGGATTTTATTCTGTTAAGTCAGCAAGTTTAGGTTATTTTAATAAATTACCAAAAGATATGAATGATAGTGAATCAATTATGCTAGCAGGAATCCCAAATGCTCCGTCTTTATATAATCCAATTCAAAATAAAAATTTAGCAATTGAAAGACAGAGGCAAGTTATAAATAAAATGATTAAATATGGTAACCTAGATAAAGTTGAAGCAGAAAAAATTATAAAATAATTATATTTAATTTTCTGAATTATTATAATTTATAAAATTAAAGTGATATAATATGAATGATTAAAAAAGCAAATTATGAAAGGAGACAAACTATGAAAAAAATATTAATTATAGAAGATGAAAAAATCATCAGAAATGAGTTAAAATCTTTGTTAGAAAATTCAGGGTATGAAGTATTAATTATAGAAAAGTTTGATAATGTTAAAGAAAATATAAAAAATATGAAATTTGATTTAATTTTAATGGATATTAATTTACCTAATAAAAATGGTGAAATTTTATTAAAAGAAATTAGAAAAGAATCTAATATTCCTATTATTATGGTTACGAGCAGGGTAGGAGAAGTAGATGAAGTTTTATCTATATCTTATGGTGCAGACGATTATATTACTAAGCCATATAACCCAACAATCTTATTATTGAGAATACAAAATATATTTAAACGAATGGATAATAATATGGACGACTTATTTTATGATAATATTAGTGTTAATCCACAAAAGGGAATATTGAAACAAGGTGAAAATGTATTAGAACTAACTAAAAATGAAATGATTATCTTTACATATCTTTTAAGTAATCGTGGTAGAATAGTAACTCGTGATGATTTAATGACAGATTTATGGAACAATGATGAGTTTATCAATGACAACGCTCTAACAGTAAATATTAGTAGATTGAGAAATAAATTACAAAATTTTGGACTTGAAAATAGAATTGAAACAAGAAAAGGACAAGGGTATAAATTATTATGAGTTTTAAAAAATATTTATTAGATAAAACAGTACAGATAACTGTGTCAATTGTTGGATTCATAATTGCTATTCTTATGTTAAACGCATTTAAAGTGGAAAATGATTTGAAAATAGCATTGACAATATTATTTTTTTTAGTTGCAACATTTAATATTATTTTTGATTATTTCAGGAAATACAAATTTTACAAAAAAATATTAAATAAGCCAAACTTTTATGATGGCGAAATTTTTTATCAAATTCTTTATGATATAAACAAGTCAATGATTGAAAATGTAAAAGAATATAATTTAAGTATTACCGATTTCAAGGAATATGTAGAAATGTGGATTCATGAAGTAAAGATTCCAGTAGCAAGTTTAACTTTATTAATTCATAACAACAAAAATATGTTTGATAAGAGATATATAGAACAAATTAGAAAGTTAGATAACTATATAGATCAAATTTTATATTTCGTTCGAAGCGAAAATGCCGAGAAAGATTATCTTATCAAAGAAATTGAATTGCAGAAGATTATCAAAGATGTTGCTTTAAAAAATAAAGATGACTTATTAGAAAACAAAGTTAATCTTGAAGTTGATATTCATAATGAAAAAGTTTTAACGGATTCAAAATGGTTAGAGTTCGTATTAAATCAGATTATAAACAATAGTATTAAATATAAAAAAAATAATAACGATCCAATAATAAAAATCAGTGTAAAAGATGAAAAAGATAAAGTATATCTAACTATTTGGGATAATGGAATAGGAATACCTAAAAACGATATAAAAAGAGTATTTGATAAATCTTTCACTGGTGAAAACGGTAGAATAATGGCAAAATCAACAGGTATGGGACTTTATATTGTCAAGAAATTATGCGATAAATTAGGACATAAGATAATTATTGAATCCGAAATACATAAATATACAAAAATTACAATTATCTTTTATAAAAATGATTTTTATAAAGTTGATTAAAGTTTATGCAGATTTGGATACTAAAAATAAATATTACAAAATTGTAATATTCTGTAATATTAGAATAACGACTAATCCTATCTTTTATATTACAATGTAATCAGAAAGGAGAAAGATTATGGAAAATATCTTAAAAATTGATAAAATTGAAAAATATTATGGCAATAAATCTAGTCTTACAAAAGCAATTGATAACCTATCATTTGATGTTGAAAAGGGAGAATTTGTTGCAATAATGGGAGCAAGTGGCTCTGGAAAGACTACTCTTTTAAATTGTATATCTACAATTGATAAAGTTACATCTGGACATATTTATGTAGCAGGTAATGATATCACAAAATTAAGAGGAAATAGTCTAAATAAGTTTAGAAGGGAGGAGTTAGGTTTTATATTTCAAGATTTTAATTTGCTTGATACTTTAACTGCTTATGAAAATATTGCTTTGGCACTTTCTATTCAAAATGTGAATTCAAGAGAAATTGATACAAGAATTAAAAAAGTTGCAAAAGAACTGGATATTGTTAATGTACTTAATAAATATCCATATCAAATGAGTGGAGGTCAAAAGCAAAGAGTCGCTAGTGCAAGAGCAATAATTACTAATCCAAAGTTAATTCTTGCAGATGAACCAACAGGTGCATTGGATTCAAAGTCAGCTAAAATGCTTTTAGAAAAATTTGATTATTTGAATAAAGAATTACAAGCAACAATTCTTATGGTGACACATGATGCGTTTACTGCAAGTTATTCTTCAAGAGTCATATTTATCAAAGATGGCAAAATTTTTAATGAAATAATTAAAGGAACAAATTCTAGAAAAGAATTTTTTGATAAAATAATAGATGTTGTAACATTACTTGGTGGTGACTTAAACGATGCTCTTTAAGTTATCATTAAAAAATATTAGTAAGAGTATAAAGGATTATGCCATCTATTTCTTTACTCTGATACTAGGTGTTGCAATTTTTTATGTGTTCAATGCAATAGATGATCAGTCAGTTATGATGAAGGTATCATCAACAACAGCAGAAATAATAAAACTTATGACCAATGTTCTTTCTGGTGTTAGCGTGTTTGTATCTATAATATTAGCGTTTTTAATTGTTTATGCAAGTAGATTCTTAATAAAAAGAAGAAATAAAGAATTTGGAGTTTATTTAACGCTTGGAATGAACAAAAAGAAAATATCCTTAATATTATTTATTGAAACATTAATAATAGGTATAGTTTCATTGGTAGTTGGTTTAGGAATAGGTTTTTTATTATCACAATTGATGAGTATTTTGGTTGCTAATATGTTTGAAGCAGATTTAACTAGATTTCAATTCGTATTTTCAACAAATGCTTGTATTAAAACTTTGATTTATTTTAGTATTATGTATTTTGTAGTTATGATATTTAATACTATAAATATTAGTAAATGTAAATTGATAGATTTAATGCATTCTAACAAAAAATCTGAAAAAATAAAATTAAAAAATCCATTGTTTTGTACAATAGTGTTTATTATTTCTTGTATAGCATTAGGATTTGCTTATTATCAGGTTACTGGTGGTATTGAGAAAATGACTTATGCAAATAGTATTTTTGTTCCTATGGGAATAGGTGCTGTTTCAACTTTCTTTGTGTTTTGGTCTTTATCGGGATTGCTTTTAAAAATATTTATAAGTATGAAGAACACTTATTATAAAGGGTTAAATAGTTTCACCCTTAGACAGTTTTCAAGTAAAATAAATACTATGACTTTTTCGATGACAATAATATGTTTGATGTTATTTATAACGATTTGCGTGCTATCGAGTGCAATGTCTATGAAAATATCTATGACAAATAATTTGAAAAAATTGGCTCCAGCAGATGTTCAAATTGGTAAGTTTATAAATGTAACTGATTATAAGTATTATTCTGAAAAACAAATAGAAGATTCAAAAATTTCAATATATGATACACTTGAAAAATTAGGCTATGATGTAGATAACAAACTTAAAGATATAGTAAAACTTGATGTTTATAACTTTGATAATATTGACTTAAAAACCAGTATTGGCTCTTACTATGATATTGCAAAGGATAAATATCCTTTAATGCCATACAATAAGAAGGAAAGTATTGTAAAGATAAGTGATTACAACAAAATTGCAAAATTGTTTGGACTAAAAGAATATACATTAAATGATGATGAATATTTTATTGTTGCTAATTATTCAGAATATGTAGAATTCAGGAATGAGGGACTTAAGGCATATACAATACTTAATATAAATGAAAAGGAATTAAAACCAAAATATGATAGTTGTGTAGAAGGTTTTATTGCAATGAATTCAACATATTCAAATATGGGAGTTTTTGTTGTTCCTGATAATGCAGTAAATGATTCAATGAAAAAATATGAATATTTAACTGCTAATTATAATGTTACAGATATAAATGAGAAAAATCTTTCGGAAAAAGAGCTAAGTGAAATTTGCAAAGAAAATTCTAATAATACTGTTATTGATTTTGATTCTAAAATGACAATTAAAGAAAATAGTATTGGCCTAGGTGCAATGGTTACCTTTATAGGATTATATTTAGGTATTATATTCTTAATTTCTTGTGCTGCAATTCTAGCACTTAAAGAATTATCGGAATCAAGTGATAATGTAGAAAAGTTTAATATGCTAAGAAAAATAGGCGTAGATGAAAAAATGATTAATAAAGCATTGTTTAGACAAATTGGTATATTTTTTATGTTTCCGTTATTAGTTGCAATTATACATTCTATATTTGGAATTAAATTTTGTAATTATTTGTTAAGTGCCTTTGGAGCCGCTAATTTAGTATCATCAATAATTGGTGTTGCAATATTTATTGTTGCAATTTATGGAGGATACTTCTTAGTAACTTATATTTGCAGTAAAAATATAATTAAGGAAAAATAATATATCTGATAAAACGATAAAAGAGGCTATTACAAGCCTCTTATTTTAATACTCCAATTTCTCCATATCAAATAATGGAGAGTCATAAAAATCTTTAAGTTCTATTTTTAAAGTTTTACATATTTTAAAGATAATTGTAGAGCTTGGATTATCTACATTGTTTGCCAATAATGCCCTTAATGTTGATGGTGCAATAGCAGATAATTCAGCAAGTTTATTTGGAGTGTAATTATATTTGTTACATAATTCAAGTATTCTTAAAGTAATTGCTTCTTTAAATAACATTTTAAAAACCTCCTTAACACTACAAAAATTCTAGTAGAAATCGGTTAGAATTATACGCTGATATCGGTTGGCTTTTGGAGGCTATAATGCTATAATGTCAATATAGTTAAATAAAAATATGAAATTTATAATTGATTAAGCAGTACGAAAGGATTATAAAAGTTTTTTTGTATTGCTTTTTTTATCAAAAAATGATGGAAATAAATGGATTTGGAGGAGTAGTAAGAAATGTTTGAAGAATTATTAATATCAGTACTATTTATTATTGTTTTAATTATTTTGTGCATAATTTCTAATTTGTATTCAAAAAAGAAAGAAGAAAAGAAAAATATATAATGTTAAGGAATTCAATTAAAGAAGATTTAAAAGAGAACTTTATATCGGAAGAAGAATACTGGCAATATAATAAAGAGTATAGTGATAAAATTAAAAAGATAAAAGAAGATATACAATTATATGAGGAGGAAAAAGAAACAATAAAAAATAACGATACTGATTGGATGAATATATTTAAAAAGAAAGAAAAAATAAATGAACTAAATAGATTATTGATAGATGAGTTAATTGAAGATATTGTTGTTAGTGAAGATGGTAATATAAAAGTAATATTCAAATATGAAGATAAGTATTTTGAGGCTCTTGACTTTATAAATAAACAAAACTATGATATAATACTTCCAAGTTAAAAACGAAAAGCAAATACTTTTAAGTATTTTTTTAAATGATAGAATAGAAAGAAGTGATTAAAATGGATATGTATCAAAAGAGAAAAATGAGACAAGAAAAGAAAAATAATGATAGTCAAGAAAGTTTTTCAAAAGTTTCCATTTCGTGTGAAGAATGGGCAAATGCAAAACCATCTAGAAAGGTTGATTTGCCAACATTTTTTGCTTAAAATATCTTTCGTAATTTGATAAAATTGGAGGTGAGTATATGTCGAATAAAATAATAGAAGTTCAAAATATTAAAGTAAATATTACAAACATAGATGATAATGATTATATTTGTATTTCTGATTTTGGTAAATACAAAGAGGGAAAATCGAAAGCTGATGACATTATAAGAAACTGGCTAAGAAATAGAATTACTTTGGAATTTTTAGGAACATGGGAGTCTATTTATAATCCGAATTTTAATTCCGTCGAATTCGACGGGTTTAGAAAGAATGCAGGACTTCATACATTTACATTAAGTGTTACTGAATGGTGTGAAAAAACAAATGCAATTGGTATATATTCAAAACGAGGGAAGTATGGAGGAACTTATGCACATAAAGATATAGCTTTTGAATTCGCTTCTGCAATTAGTCCGGTATTTAAACTATATTTAATTAAAGAATTTGAAAGGTTAAAAGAAATTGAAAATCAAAATAGAGAATGGGATATAAAAAGAATATTAACTAAAAACAATTATTTAATACATACAGATGCAATTAAAAATTACATATTGCCAGATAATGATTTTTATAAAAATAGAGAATGGTTAAAATATGCTGAAGAAGCAGATATTTTAAATGTAGTCATATTTAACACAACGGCTAAGAAATGGAGAGAACTTAATCCTGATTTAGCTAAAAATTCAAATGTTAGAGATTATGCTACAATAAATGAATTAACAGTATTATCAAATTTAGAATCACATAATGCTGAATTAATAAAAGAAGGAAAAAGCAAAGAAGAGAGATTTGAAATTTTAAGTAAAATTGCGAAATATCAATTAGATATACTTAACAATGCAGAAAAAATAAAATTATTGGGAAATGGAAATAAAGAGGAGTAAGGTTATGGGAATAATTTCATTAGCAAGTGGAAATTCGTGTTGGAGAGGTTTAGATTATTTTAAAGATAAAAAAGTTATCCGATTAAATAAAATAAATGAGTATGAATATGAAAGTGTTGTAAAAGGAACGAAGAATTACAATATCCATTTAGACATTGAGCATCCTAGAAAATCCATATGTAACTGTCCATTAGCTAATGGTAAAAGAATAATATGCAAACATATAGTAGCAACGTATTTTGCTGCTTTGCCAAGAAAAGCAAAAGAATTTGAAGAAGAACAAGAAAGACTACAAGAAGAATACGAAAAAGAACAAGAAGAGGAATATGGTAAAGTAATTAAATGCTTAAATAAAATGTCAAAGGAAGAATTAATACAAGAATTAATTCGAGTTTTTGATTATGGACCTGAATGGATATATAATGATTTTGTAAAAAGAAACTTGTATTAGTAGGGATAAATAGTGAATAATAATGATTATTTATAAGAATAAAAAATTAAAGATTATGAAAAAAATAATAAAGGAGAATATGAAATGAATGAGATAGATGTCAATCAAGAACTTAAAATTATAGAAAATGCATTAAGAGATATTATTTCATTTGCTTTAAATGTAAAGTATGGACAAGATTGGATAGGAAATTTAAAAATTAGCCAAGAAAAAGTGGATAAATGGAAAGAAAAAATGATGGAAGAAACAAAAAGATATAGAGGCACTTTGATCGATAATAGGTTAATTTATTATAGCGAATTCCCAGATTTATGCAATATAATAAGTAAACATTGGGACGATGTTTTTAAAGATGTATTTATTGAAAAAAAGCAGATAGATGTTCTTTTAGATATTATTTCTTCTTATAGAATATCTATTGCACATAATAGAGAATTAAAAGAGCATCAAAAATTCTTTTTAATAGGAGCAAGTGGAATTATAAGACATATGATTACAGAGTACAAGGCAGATAGAGACAACGAAGATAGTTATTACCCAAAATTTCAAAATATCTTTATAAACGATTTAGATGTTTTCGATATTAAAGATAGTATAAAACTACATAATAAAAAATATCATGTTGGAGATGACATAGAAGTGGTAATAAATGTTAGTTGTCCTCCTGATATAAAGGTTATGTATGCTATTTCAGTTACTAACGAAACATTTCATACTTTCTCGGATAAAGATTTTTCAGAATCAAATAGAATGAACTATAAACTAAAAAAAAGTGATATTCCTTCTACTAAAGTTTTTATTGCGATAAAATCAAATCAGGATTATCATCGATATAAAACAATAGATTCAGCGGAAGATTATTATATACATGTGTTACCAAACAAATAAACCTTTATATAGGCATAAAAAATGAAAGATAAAAAAGGATGTGATTTAAAATATTAAAATTAAAAGTAGCTGCATATATTAGAATTTCTAAGAAAGAAAAAGAAGTAAATAGCATAGCAAATCAAAAAGATTTAATAGGCTATTACATTAAAGATAAAGAAGATATGAAGATATACAATTACTATGTAGATAATGGATATAGTGGGACAAACTTTGATAGACCAGAGCTAAAAAGAATGTTAAAAGATATATCAAATAAAAAGATTGATATAGTAATTGTTAAAGACTTATCAAGGTTAGGTAGAAATTATATTGAAGTAGGAGAATTACTTGATTCTATTTTACCATTATATGATGTAAAGCTTATTTCAATTAATGATAATATAGATGGATTAAATGATGAAGAAGATAGCTACTTATTAAAAGCGTTACTAAATATTTATAATGAAAACTATCCAAGAGATATATCTAATAAAGTAAAAACGGCATTAACTACTAAAAAAGTAAATGGTAAATTTGTAACATCTTATGCACCATATGGATATAAAAAATCAAGATATGAAAAAAATAAAATAATTATTGATACAGAAGCAGCAAAAACTGTAAAAATGATATTTGATAGTATAGAAAAAGGCTTAAGCAAGAAAGAAATAGTAGATATTTTAAATAATAAAAAAATTAGAACTCCAATGGAACATATTAAAAACACAAATGAAGGCAAGAAGTGGAATGTCAGTATGATTACTGGAATTCTAAATAATAAAGTATATGTAGGAGACTTAATCCAACAAAAACGAAAACGAATTAGTTTTAAAAATCATAAATTTGTAAAAACAAAAGAAGATGAGTTAATAATTACAAAGAATAATCATATGGAGATAATAAGCAAAGAGCAATTTGAAAGAGTGCAAGATATAATTAAGCATTCAGTAAAAGTAAATTCAAATAATGAATATGATATTTTTTCAGGATATTTGAAATGCAAAGAATGTGAGAGCAACTTAACTATTAGAAAGAGTAAAGAATATACATATTATGCATGTTCTTCATATGTAAGAAAAAGAGGATGTAATAATAAGAATACTCTAAGAAAAGATATATTAGAGAAAAAAGTAATTAAGGAAATAAATGATAGGCAAGCAATAAAAATAGATAAATTGAATAGAAAGTATATTTTTGATTTAATAAATATGATATATTTAAATCAAGATGGATCAATAAAAATAGAGTTTAAAAGGAAATAAGGTGAGTAAAATGAATAATGAAAAAAGTTGTGCAAGTACAAGTATCAACTGGTATCCAGGCCATATGGCAAAAACTAAAAGGGAAATAAAGGAAAAATTACCTTTAATTGATGTTGTATATGAAGTAGTTGATTCTAGGATGCCTATATCATCTAAAGTTATTGATATAGATGATATTATTAAAAACAAACCCAGAATATTAATAATGACAAAATATGATATGTGTGATAAAAGTCAAACAGATAAAATAATCAAATATTATAAAGAAAAAGGATATAGTGTTGTTCCCGTTGACCTTATTAAAAATACAAATGTTAATTTAATAATTAAAGAAACATCTAAAGTTAGTGATATCATAAATGTCGAAAGAAAGAAAAAAGGTCTTAAGCCTAAACAAAGTGTAAGAGCACTTGTAATTGGAGCTCCAAATGTAGGAAAAAGTACATTGATAAACAGATTAGTTGGAAAGAAAAAAACAGTTACAGGAAATAAGCCAGGAGTTACTAAACAACTAAGCTGGATAAGAGTAGGTTCTAACATCGAACTTTTGGATACACCAGGTATTTTGTGGCCAAAACTAGAAAATCAAGAACATGCATACAATCTTGCGGCACTTTCCTCGGTTAAAGAAGAAGTTGTTGACTTACAAGATTTAAGCATTTACATACTACACAAACTAAATGAACTTTATCCTAATTATTTAGAAAAAAGATATGGAATAACAACAGTATCTGATGACATAATTGCAACATTAGAAGAAATTGGCAACAGAAGAGGTGCAAAAATAAGCGGTGGAGAAATTGACTATGACAAGGTTTACTCCATAATAATTAGAGATTTAAAAGAGGGTTTAATAGGTCCTGTAACATTAGATAGATTATAATTAATCTATTTTTTTGTTTTTTAGATTAATTTTTATGTTATAATCATAATATGGAGGATTGTTATGAAAGAGAATAATAAAATGTCTTTAATTAATTTAATTGACTACTTGTCAGAAAAAGTTACTAATTTTTTGAAAAAAGCAGGGCGTTTAGCAGCAAATAAAAATAAAAAGGATTCTGTTTTAATTGCTACTAAAATAGTGGTTACTATAATAGTTCTTGCTGTTTTAAGTATTCCATTTTCATTAGTTAAAGAAATAGGGGTTATGTTGATTTATAAAGTAGGAGCTTCACTAAGAGCATTTCTATCATTTGCTTGGGCTTTTATGCTTGATTTATCATATTTAATATTTTGCTTGACAGTTATATCAAAAGTTCTTTCTTCTATATTAGAAGATAAAGAATTGAATCTAATTGAAGAAAACAGAAGAAAAGACACAAGGCTTAAAAAGAATATATTTTTACCTATAATTAAAGTCGTAAGGATTTGTTCTATTATAGCGGCAGTACCACTTGTTTTAATTATATTTGCCATTATGATTATGATTGGTATGAATATTGCACTTGTTACACATGGCTATTACTTATTTAGTACATTCTTAATCTTAATTGGATTTTCTATTATATTAGGAACTGCGGTTTTATTAATTTTAGATGTTATGACATTAAAAAAAGGTTCAAAAAAATATGTAAATATTGCCCTTGGAGGCCTTATAGTATTTATTATTGGAATTATTTGTATTAATTTTGAACTAGCTAGATATAAATATGTTGATTCACTACCTAGCAATTTTACTACAACAACTGAACAAGTAAGTTTAAGAGCTGATAAAAGTAAAACTTATAAAGCACTTAAAGCAAAATATAATGAGAACGTAGCAATAACAAAAGAAATAGATAATAGTTTAGGTGATGAAATATTGATTGAAACAACAACTTCAAATACCTCAATTTCATTACAAACTATAGCTACAAAAAATAATAAAATTAATTTAATTTACTCTAATAAGCTAGTATTAGGTATTAAAGACATAGAAAAAATATATAATATGTTAATAAACAGTATAACTAATGAGACATTATATAATTATAATTTATTAAAATATAGTAAAGTTACAATATATGGTAACGAAGAAATTTTATCAAAGATTGAAGTAGGAGATTATGAAAAATAACGAGATAGATAATAGGCAATATGAAAATGAATTATACAGTAAAGGATATAAATTAATTGGTGGAATAGATGAGGTTGGTAGAGGACCACTTGTTGGTCCTGTTGTTACCGCTTGTGTCATACTTCCAGAAGATTTTGTCTTAGATGGATTAACCGATTCTAAGAAACTAAGTGAAAAAAAGCGTGATATGTTTTATGATATTATCATGGAAAAAGCAATCTCAGTTGGAATTGGTATAATGGATGAAGATGTAATAGATAAGGTTAACATATATGAAGCTACTAAACTTGCTATGTATCAAGCAGTTGATAATATGAGTGTGAAACCAGATTATATTTTAATAGATGCCATGAAACTAGATAAATTAGATGTCCCATCCACATCAATCATAAAAGGTGATTTAAAAAGCATTACTATTTCCGCAGCTAGCGTTATAGCAAAAGTAACAAGAGATAGAATGATGTATGAATTAGATAAAAAATATCCTATGTATAAATTTGCTAAAAATAAGGGCTATCCAACTAAAGATCATATAGAAGCAATTTCAAAATATGGAATATTAAAAGAACACAGAAAAACTTTTAAGCCAGTTACGGAACATGTAAATAGAATATATAATAAATAGGAGGCTAACTATGGATATAAATTTCACTAGTATTGAAGAATTATATAAAAGAGTTTATCCGGCACTTAAAAGTAAAGTAAAAGAATTAAAAAAGAATGATATTAATTATATAAAAGAAGAAGATATTTGGAACTGTCTTGTTGAACTTCATTGGAAAAAAGACAAAGGACTATTGCTATCTGATGTTGTTGATGATATTCTAAATACTGAAAATTCTGTAATTGATAATTATGTTAAGAATGAAATGAAAAAGATGAAAAGGGAAGCAAACTATGATGTTGAGATAATATAATAAACGCGAGGTGTTAAAATGACAAAGAGTTTAAATAATGCAACTATTGAAACACTAATAGAAAAAGCAAGTAGCTATATAACTGATAAAGATGATTTAAATAAAATAAGAGAAGTATACGAGTATGCAAAAGAAAAACATCAAGGACAGTATCGCAAGAGTGGAGAAGAATACATCAGTCATCCTCTTGCTACTGCAATTATACTTACTACAGTCTATGCTGATACTCCAAGTATTTGCGCTGGACTTTTACATGATGTTATAGAAGATTGTGATACTTCAAAAGAAGAAATTATAGAAGCTTTTGGAGATGAGATTGCCGAACTTGTTTATGGAGTAACAAAAATAAGTAAAATTCATTTTTCTACAGAAAATGAGGCTTTAATAGAATACTATAAAAAGATAATTGTAGGTATGAGTGAAGACGTTAGAGTTATTATTATTAAATTATCTGATAGACTTCATAACATGAGAACACTATGGGCACTCCCTGAGGCAAAACAGAAACATATAGCTAAAGAAACCTTGGAAATTTTAACTCCAATTGCTCACCATTTAGGTATTCATAAATTAAAAAGCGAACTTGAAGATTTATCATTAAGATATTTAAAACCTGATGTTTTCTATGACATAGCTGAAAAATTAAATAATACAAAATTAGAAAGAGATAAAGTAGTCGGGGATATGCTTGAATCAGTTACAAATCTATTAAAAGAGCATGATATACCACACGAAATAAAAGGAAGAAGTAAAAGTATTTATAGTATTTATAAAAAGCTAGAAAAAGGTAGAAAGTTTAGTGATATATATGATTTACTTGCTTTAAGAGTACTAGTTGATACAGAACAAGAATGTTATCAGGCACTTGGAATTATACATTCTAAATATAGACCTATTCCTAAAAGATTTAAAGATTATGTTGCAATGCCTAAACCAAATGGGTATCAATCATTGCACACAACAGTATTTGGTATAGATGGTTACCTTTTTGAAATTCAGATAAGAACTCATGAGATGGATGAAATTGCAGAAAACGGTGTTGCTTCTCACTGGGCATATAAAGAACATAAGACACTAACAGAAGGGGTTAGAACTTCTACCGAGGCAAAACTACAATTTTTTAAATCAATTATAGAATTAAACGAAGAAAAAATGAGTAGTGAAGATTTTGTAAATAGTGTTAAAAATGAAATACTTAATAATAATATATATGTTTTTACACCAAAAGGAGATATATTTGAACTTCCAAAAGGTTCAACTCCAATAGATTTTGCTTATAGAGTTCATACTAGAGTTGGTGAAACAACAGTCGGGGCCATTGTAAATAACAATATGGTTCCACTTAATTCAGAACTTAAAAATAATGATATAGTAAAAATTATAACTAATAAAAATTCTCCAGGTCCTTCGAAAGAATGGCTAAATATAGTTG
>ERZ1034980.1288-NODE-1288-length-15234-cov-4.217999_pt1 | contig 15234 bp, 8 predicted proteins | sample MGYA00520622_ERZ1034980 | MGnify/ENA primary metagenome ERZ1034980 (study PRJEB33766, sample SAMN09781791) | gut metagenome | biome: gut microbiome | host: Homo sapiens | place: Madagascar | study: EMG produced TPA metagenomics assembly of the PRJNA485056 data... | reverse complement strand
CTGATGTGCGTGTGCCTGCAGCACGAGATCGACCATCTCCACGGCAAGACGATGTTCGAGCGTTTGGCTCCCGGCAAAAGGATTGCCGCTCTCCATGATTATCAGGAGGCGCGCGCTCGCGGTGCCAGGCCTGGTGAGACGGAGTAGTAGCTGGAAAGGAGCGCACGAATGCGCGTTGTATTCATGGGCACGCCGGATTTTGCCGTGCCGTCCCTGCGTGAGCTTGCTTCGCGCTTCGAGGTGGTCTTGGTGCTTACGCGTCCCGACGCCGTGCGCAGCCGCGGAAAGAAGCTCGAGCCCTCTCCCGTAAAAGCTGCGGCTCTTGAGCTCGATATCCCCGTGACGGAAGCCACGCGCATCACCCCGGAGGTCATGGATCGTTTACATGAGGCCGAGGCCGACATCTTCTGCGTTGCCGCCTACGGCTGCATCCTGCCCGATGAGGTTTGGCACATGGCACCGCTCGGTATCGTGAACGTGCATGCGTCGCTGCTGCCGCGTTGGCGCGGCGCCGCCCCCATCCAGCGGGCGATTCTGGCTGGCGACGAGCGTGCCGGCATTTCCATCATGCGTATCGGCCATGGTGTCGATACCGGTGCCTACTGCGCTCAGGCGAGCTGCTCGGTGGCGGGCAAGACTGCCGACGAGCTTACTGCCGAGCTGGCTCAGTTGGGTGCAGACCTTCTGTGCGATACTCTTCCGGCCCTTGCCGATGAGACTGCGGTGTGGACAGAGCAAGACGAGTCCCTTGTCACCCACGCTCAGAAGATCTCTAAGGCCGAGATGCGTTTGGACCCGCAGGAAAGCGCCCTTGTCAACCTGCGCCGCGTGCTCGCCTCTTCCGATGCGGCCCCTGCGCGCTGCATTGCTGCCGGGAAGCCCGTGCGCATCATGCGCGCCGTGGCCGCGGATGGGGATGCTTCCATGTGCGCTGCGGGCGAGCTTGTTTGCCAGTCGAAGCGCATCTATATCGGTTGCTCCGATGGCATGCTCGAGATTACGTCTGTTAAACCCGATGGCAAGCGTCAGATGGACGCGAGCGCTTGGGCGGCAGGCCTGCATGGTGATGGCCTTACCTGGGGGAAGCTCTCGTGACCAAGCTTTCGCCTGCGCGCCGCCGCGCGCATAGTGCACTGATTGAAGCCCAAGATGGTTGTGGCTTTGTTCGCGATATTCTGGCGGCTTCTGCAGGAACGCTGTCCGATGCGCGCGACGAAGCATTTGCTCTGACGCTTGCTCTGGGCGTGACCGCAACTGTAGGCGCCCTTGACGAGGCGCTTGATCGCTATATTGCCAAACCTTCTAAGGTTTCTGCTCGTGTGCGCATGGCGCTGCGCATCCCTGCGTTTGAGATGCTCTATCTCGATACTCCGGGGCATGTTGCGGTGAGTCAGGGCGTTGAGCTCGTGCGCTCGCAGGCACGCTCTGCGGCGGGCCTTGCAAATGCGGTGCTTCGCCGTGTCGACGAGGGGCGTGCTGCATTTTTTGCGGCTACGGATGTTTCCGATGGCGAGCGCGAGCTCACTGTCTGCGCTCGTCGCCAGGGAATTCCCGTTTGGCTTGCTTGCATGCTCGACGCTTCCCTTGCGCGTCGTGGCTTTGGCGGAAAATCGCTTTGCTTCAATGGCATTGCCGCCCCAACCTGCGCTTGTATGTGTCCCGACGCTGTTTGTTCCGGCGATGTGTCGGACTGCCTTGAGCCTTCTGTGCTTGAGGGCTCTTATCTGGTGGGGTCTCCCGCGGTCGTTGCCGCGTCGAGCGATCTGGCCCAGGGCAAACTGGCGATTTCCGATCTTAATGCTCAGCTCATTGCTACCTCAGCCGTGCGTTCTGGCTCATGTTTGGAGATCGGGGCCGGGCGCGGTACCAAGACGTATGTCATGGCGTGCCGTGCGAATCGATCCGGGCTGCGCGGGCGTCATGTTGCCGTAGATCTTTCTGCGGCAAAATGTGAAATCAATCGCCTGCGCCTGGAGCAAGCCGGTCTTGCCAAGGGAATCGAATTTGCGCCGGGTGATGGTTGTAATCTTGATGCGACGCTTGCACACATCGATGTTGCAGGCGAGCGCACCTTGTTCGATACGGTCTTTTTGGATGCGCCCTGTTCGGGTACGGGCACCATGCGCCGGCATCCCGAGATTCCCTGGCGTTTGGTTTCAAGCGATGCCGAGGACGGTCTTCCCAAGTTGCAACTGCAGCTATTGCAGGAGGCTTCGCGTCGTGTGAAGCCCGGAGGCGAGTTGATCTATGCCACCTGTTCGGTACTCGAGGAAGAAAACGAGCAGGTAATCGATGCGTTTTTGCAATCGGAGCAGGGACGTGCATTCAAGCTTGCCCCGCTGCACGAAGCCGATTCCTTCAAGGACGAGACTGAGGCTATGGCATATATTTGCGAGCGAGAGGACATGCGTGGGCTCTTCCAGTCCACCCCTCTTTCGCCCACAGACTTCGATGGCCATTTCTGTGCCCGCCTCATCTACCAAATATGACAAAAGTCCACGGGTTTGTTTTGTCATGTTTTCCTGTCGACGCTCCGTCAACGCAAAGCGCCCGGCAGTCTGAATGTGAACTGCCGGGCGCTTTTAGTTGCATAGCGATGGACGCTTAGTTGTTATGGGGGCAATCGGCGCAGGCGCAGGAATGCGTCTCGCTTGATGCGCCCGACGTCGCCGAGGTGCTCGAAGAGCCACCGCGCTGGTCGGTGTTATAGAAGCCTGAGCCTTCGAACTTGATGCCACTTGCATTGAAGACGCGCTCGGTGGCGCCGCCGCAGTCGGGGCATACGATGTCCGGGTGCTCTGTCATACCATGCTCGACCTCAAAGACTTTGCCGCATGAGCCGCAGCGATAGTCGTACCGTGCCATGAAACTCTCCTCTTACGTTATACGATGTAAGCAACGTTGCCTACTGTACCCGAATCTGCCCTGATTTGTTCTTAAAACTCAACAAGCCTATTTCTGTCACATAAGAGCTCGTCCACAACGCATCGCAACTTCTTTCATGCGCTCAATCGAGGCCTCGAGTTCTTTTTCGGTTGCCTGCCAAGACCAATTGCCGCCGGTGGTCCCGGGAATATTCATGCGAGCATCGTCGCCTCGAAGCATCACGTCTTGGAGCGTAAGCATAACGAGAGGGCTGCTGCTTTTGAACGCACGTTCGATCATGTCGAGGGCGGTATGTTGAAGCTCGGGATCGTTTTCGCTTGCGTTTGCAAACCAGCGAGATTTCACCCAGCCCATGAGTGTTGAGGTGTCATGGGTTGAGGTATAAACCACGTTTGCCGGATTGTCGGGCATCGAGAAACGGGGATCATCGTCGCTAAACTCAAGTACATCCATACCGGGGAAGCCGCACTGCGCTTTGAGCGCGCGCACGGCGGGCGTGAGATACCCCAGGTCCTCGGCTATGAAGGGTAGGAGTCCCAGCTTTTCGTGAATGCGCTCGAACAGTTCCAGGCCGGGACCGGGAATCCACCGGCCTGCGGAACCGGTCATCCCGGCAGGGATGGAGAAATACGACTGGAAACCAAGAAAATGATCCAGGCGCACCTCGTCATAGAGCTCGAGAGAGCGCCGCAGACGCTCGGTCCACCACACGTAGCCATCGTCGTGCATATGGCGCCAACGGAACGTGGGGTTTCCCCAAACTTGTCCTGTTTCGGAGAAGCGGTCGGGCGGGGTGCCGGCGATTTCTGCCGGCATTCCCGCTGCATCGAGTTGGAACATCTCCGGTTCGCTCCAGGTATCGGCAGAATCGTCCGAAACGTACATGGGGATATCTCCGATGATGCGAATGCCGCGCTCGTTAGCGTAGCGTTTAAGCTCGCGCCACTCGCAGTCAAAACGATATTGCGCGAAGGCATGGTAGCGTGCGCGCTCTCGATAGACGGGGTCGTCAAGAATCGCGACATCATAGTGCGCGAGCTTTTCTTCCCAGGTATGCCGCGATGCTCCGCCGTGCACATCTTTCACCGCTGCGAATGCGCAATAGGGGTCGAGCCAGGTGCTTGCGCGCTCGGTGAAAGCGCAAAAAGCATCTTGACGCTCGCCTCCGTTTTCGATGAATGCGCGATACATCTCTTGAATCGTGGCGGTGTCTTCCTCCAAGAGGTCGATATTGCCTGCAAAGGCAGAAGGGCCAGCGTAGGGAGAGCGATGTTCGTCGGTTGGGTTGAGGGGCAGGACCTGCCAGTACGATGCGCCCATTTCTTGCAGATGATCGACAAAACGACGTGCGGGAGCGCCCAGCGTACCAGGCTTACCTTCACAGGGGATGGAGGTGACGTGGCACATCACGCCCCAACCGTGGCAAAGCGGCTTTTGCAGGCGCTCGCGCGAATGAAAATAGACAGCAGCGCTGCCCAGGGGGTACAGCGTTACCGTGGTCATGCCATCGGCATCCGCGCAGAGGGTGCGCCCGGAAATGAGGTCGGTCGCGGCTTCTCCCATAAACGGAATGCGCACCGTATGCGTGTTGCAGGAATCGCGATTGACGAGCATGTTCAGGCACTCGCACTGCGTTTTACCCCTCGAATACATGAGGACGTCGGCATCGAGAGCTCGAGCCTCAATTGATGCGGTTCCAAGTAGCGGCATAGATCGGCGAAGAGAGGCGGCGTTTTTAATCATAGCCTGGAAATCCAGGTCTTCATGTCCCCACGGGTAGGTCGAACGGTTGCCGGGGTCTGTGGCGCCTTGCAGGCCTGCTTCATCGCCGTAATAGACGCACGGTACGCCTGGATACGTCATTTGCATGAGGGTGGCGAGCCAGAATCGACCCTTGGCAAGACCGAGCTTGTCGTCTGGTAGACGCCATGTTGCCCGCTCGTTTTCGGGAATGCCGTCCGGATTGTCCATCCCGCCTAAAATCGAGATGATGCGTGCGCGGTCATGGCTGCTCAAAAGGTTGAGCGAGCAGCGCAAGGCCTCCGCAGGATAGTTCTCGCTCTGCGAATCGATCATCTCGGCAGCACGGTAGGCGTCGACGCCCTCGGCGCCGGTGAGAAAGCCAATCACCATGTCGCGGAACGGATAGTTCATGGCCGCATCGAGCTCATCGCCCAATAGGTAGCGACGAAGATTGCCATAGCTGATCTTATTCGAAGCGTCTTCCCAGACTTCGCCCAGCACGAGTGCGTCGGGCTTTTCGGTAGTCGCCGCTCGCTTGATCTCGGCGATAAAACCATCGGTAAGCTCGTCTGCCACATCCAGGCGCCAGCCGTCGGCACCCATGCGTAGCCAGTGGCGAATCACGCCGTCTTTTCCCAGCAATAGCTCGCGAACGGCGGGGGAGTTTTCGTTGAGCGCCGGCATGTTGGTTACGCCCCACCAGCACTCGTAGGTCCCGTCTTCGTTGAAGTTGAAGGCGTCTTTCCAGGGTGAAGTTCCACCTTGCCAGGCGCCAGGAGCGGGATAGTTCTCGTAGCGGTTGAAATAGACCGAGTCGTCGCCCGTATGGTTAAAGACGCCATCGAGAATGATACCGATGCCATGCTCGTGTGCTGCTTGGCATAGGTCGCGAAAGTCTTCGTCGGTTCCCAGCATCGGATCGATATGCAGGTAGTTAGCAGTGTCGTATCGATGATTGCTCACAGCTTCGAAAATGGGGTTGAGGTAGATTACCGTAATGCCCATTTCGCTCAAGTGGGGGAGTTTTTCTTCGATGCCCTTGAGCGATCCGCCGTAGAAGTCCCATGAGGTAATGGAGCCGTCGGGGTTTCTGCTATAGGTGGGGGGTGTGGACCAATCTTCTATGAGGTGCTTGGTGCTGCTGCGTCGGGGCTTTGCGCACTCGGCAGCAGTTCTCTCACGCCATGCGGCGTCGCGCGCAAAGCGGTCCGGGAAGATTTGATAGGCAATGCCATTTTCATACCATGCAGGGCGCTGGCGGCGCGGCTGATATACCGTGAGCTGGAACGAGGGGACTTCTGCGTAGTCATAGACAACGCCCTCGCCGCCTTGGGAGCCTTGTGGGGCGCCAATGCGCAGCTCCTGCCTACCGGGCTGGCGAATGATAAAGGAGTACCAAACGATTGCAGGGGTGTCCCTTGTAATCGTCGTTGAGAACATGCCTTCTTTATCGCGGTCCATGTCGAGGAGCGTTTCGCCCTCGCCATCGATCCAAAGTCTCAGGATACATGTCACTTCGTGTGATTCGTCACCATCGACTTGGCAGCTTAGATGTACAGGCGTATTGCATGCAACAGCGCCAAAGGGGGTTCTGAATTGGGGGAAGCGGGAGTTGTGTCGGAATACCATCGACTGTCGTTTCTTTGATGAATGTACAAAAGCCAGTGTACGAGTGTACAGGAATATGCAAGCAAGCGGGGCGCGCAGCCTTATTGCTGCAACGCCCCGCATCCGTGCATTTGAGGTTTAAGAGATGGACGTGCAATTACTTGCTGGACGTTCGACCATGCCCTCTCGTTGCGGTGGAAGAGGATTTGCGCGGAGTGGTCGTCTTGGTACTTGAGGCGCCTGTCTTGCGCGCCCTGACTGACGTTTTAGGTGCTTCGGGGGCACTCGTCAAAGTGGAGGAGTCTGCTTTGGGCGAAGATGCTGCTGCCTTGGCAGGTGCGGCCGGTGCCTTTTCCTTGGCTGTCGTCACTTTTTTGGCACTAGTTTTAGTCGTGCGCGTGCTTGCGGTTTTAGCCTGAGTCCCGGCGGTTGTCTTCGCGCGTGTCTTGTTCGATGCTGCCTTGCTGTTTTTCCGTTCTGCGCTATCGCCAAGCGGTTTCTCGTCCTTGCGTACAGCGGCGGTCTTCTTGGTCGCCGCTGCTGTTTTGCGCGTACGTGCAGGTTTTTCTTTGGGCTCAACGACCAAATTGTTGTCAGCAGAGGTTGCTGTGGCGGTTTGACCCACCGGAACCACTGCGGGCGCCGCCTTTGCCGTCTTGCCTGTGCTCATAGCTGCGGGAGTGGTTTTTGGGCTGCGTTTCGCAGTGGCCTTTTGTTTGGACTTGGGCTTATGCAAACTGCAATCGGGGTGAAGCGTCAAGTAAAGATCCAGGTAGCGTGCAGCGGAGGCCGTCCAGCTAAAGTCGCAGGACATGGCCTGGGATACAAGTTTTTTCCATTCACTCGGCTGATCCCAGAACAGGCGCGCTGCGCGAAAGACCGTATCGCCCATTTCCTCGCCATTGAAGTGCGCGAACGAAAAACCGGTGCCTTCTCCCGTGTATTGGTTGTACGGGGTCACGGTATCACGAAGGCCGCCCGTTTCGCGTACGATGGGCAGGGTGCCATAGCGCATGGCAATCATTTGGGATAATCCGCATGGCTCAAAGAGCGAGGGCATGAGGAACATGTCGGCACCGGCATACATGCGCTGTGAAAGCGCCGGGTCGAATTCGATACGCGCCGCCATCTGACCGGGATAGATCGATTGATACCAGCGCAGGGCATCTTCGTAGTCGGTATCGCCTGTGCCCAGAACTGCCACCTGAATACCGCCGTCGAGAATGCGCTCGAGGCAGTACATGACCAGGTCCATACCCTTTTGCCTGGTGAGGCGCGTAACCATAACCATGAGGGGGCGGTCGTCTCGCACCTCAAGCCCCAGCTCTTCTTGGATGGCCTTCTTGCAAAGCGCCTTGCCCGTCATGTCTTCTATCGAGTAGGATGCAGCGATGCGCTTGTCGTGTGCCGGATCGTTGCGCACCACGTCGATGCCGTTGACGATGCCGTGCAGGACATTTTGACGGCGACACAGGGCGCCGTCGAGGCCCTCGCCGTATTCGGGCGTGCGAATCTCTTCTGCATAACTGGGAGATACGGTTGTAATGGCGTCGGAGTAGTTGATGGCGCCGAGCATGTAGTTGATGGAATCGGCATCGCACCTTAGCTGGCGTGCGGCGGCTTCCACGCCGCCGAGTCCCAAGATGTCATCCAGCACGAAGTCGCTGTACTGGCCCTGAAAGGCGATGTTGTGGATGGAGTAGACGGTGCGCACGTTTTCATACAGGGGGAGTCCCTGATAGAACTCGCGCAAAAACACAGGCGCCATGGCGGTGTGCCAGTCGTTGCAGTGCAGGATATCGCAGACAAAACCATCTGGTAGATGCTGCAGGGACTCGCAGATGGCTTTGGAGAAGAATGCGAAGCGTTCGCCATCGTCAAAAAAGCCATACGGATAATCGCGCTTAAAATAGCGCTCGTTGTCTACAAACAGATACGTGATGCCGTCGTACACCAGGCGCTCGAGGCCGCAGTACTCATTTCGCCATCCCAAGGGCACGTAAAAATCGGTGACATGCTCCATTTGGCTGAGGTAGGAACTATCGATCGTGGAGTACTTGGGCACCATGACGATGACTTCTGCCCCAGCCGCCTTCAAGGCATGGGGGAGTGAGCCCGCGACATCGCCAAGGCCGCCCGTCTTGACAAAGGGAGCGGCCTCCGCGCTCGCGAACACCACATGGAGGGGTTTGGTTGCCGCTTCGGTCATATGCTGGGTTTCCTTTCTTTGTCGCGGGTCACGTGAACCGTTGGGGTTAGTCAAGGGTTGCAAGTTCCTTGGTCGCCAGGGGCGCCTTGGGGATGATGAGGGTTGCGTCGGGGGTGCCACGCAGCTCTGTCTGCGCCGGAATCACGTTGTTCTTGTCGACGATGGCGTTCTCCACGCGCGCCCCGCTACAAATCACGCAGCTCTGCATGATGATCGAGTTCGATACCGAGGCGCCGTGCTCAACGATAACGTCGCGTGCAAGGATGGACCCGCGTACCGTACCTTGAATCAAACATCCTGCAGACACCAGGGAGTTGCACACCGTGCTGCCCGTGCAGTACTTTGCAGGCGGTGCGTCGTGTGCCTTGGTCATGATGGGACGATCGGGGTTGAACAAGCGGTCGTTCAGGTCGGGGCGCAGCATCTCCATGGAGCGCTGGTAGTAAGACTGCTCATCAAAGACACCGAGTGCCAGGCCCTTGAACTCGTAGGAGCATACGTCGATGCGGCCGAACTCGGGCTCGATGGCCTCAAAGAGGTCCAGATGATCAACGTCTTGATAGTTGTCGATAATGTCGAGCAGTACGTTTCGGTTGATGACGCAGCAGTCAAGGAATTTGTTGTCGCCGAAGGAGCATCCGGCATGTAGGGCGCGCACGCGTCCCGCCTCGCCGATTTCCAGAGCGGTTACGTCATTGTCGTGTTCGCGCTCTGCGCGACAGTACACCATCGTGGCATGGGCGCCAGAGCGCTCGTGGGCATCGATGATTTCGGCGAGGTCGATGTTGAAGATGATGTTGCATCCGCACATGACCACATAGGGCAGGTCGGAGCGCTGGAATAGCGTCTTGTTGGCGATGATGTCGCGCAGCAGGAAGCGCATGCCGCGCTTGGAGGCGCCGAATGCGTTGCCGGGGAGCAAGAACAGGCCGCCCTTTTTGCGGTCGAGCATCCAATCGCGGCCCGACTCCATATGGTCGATAAGCGAACGATAATTGCTCGGCATCACGACGCCGACGGTTTTAATGCCGGCGTTCATCATGTTGGAGAGCGGGAAGTCAATCAGGCGATAGCGGCCAAAGACTGGCAGGGCCGCCAGGGGACGGCATTCGGTGAGCTTGGAGCTCGTGCGGCAGGTATAGTTTGCGGTGATGTAGCCGATGGCTTTACGGTTGATCATCGGTTCATTCCCCCTTTCCGATCACAACATCATTACCAACGACGGCGGTATCCTTTGCAACGTCAACGCTACCGAGCTTAACGCCCTCTTCGACCGTCGAGTTTTCGCCCAGAATCGCACGGGCTACGTGGGCACCGGCCTTGACATGAGCGCCGGGCAGCAGCACCGAATCCTCGACGACGGCGCGCTCATCGATCACGCAGTCGGTCGAGATGATGGAGTGGCGCACGGTGCCAAAGACCTTGCAGCCATTGGAGATCAAGCAGTCCTCGACGCGCGCATCGGGTCCAATGTAGTGCGGCGGACGCGTGGTGACGTTGCTCATGATGGGGAACTTCTTGTCGAATAGATCGAACTCGGGATTTTCGCCCAGCAAATCCATTGAGGTTTCGTGGAAGCTCGAAATGGTGCCGACGTCTTTCCAGAAGCCATGGAACTCATAGCAGAACAGACGGCGGTTTTCTTCAAGAAGCTTGGGGATGATGTCCTTGCCAAAATCATGGCTGGAGCGTGGGTCGAGGGCATCTTCCTCGAGGGCATCGATCAAAAGCTTGGTGCTGAAGATATAAATGCCCATGGAGGCAAGGTTAGAATCGGGCTTCTCGGGCTTCTCTGTGAACTTGAGGATGCGATCGTCCTCGGGGTCCTTGGTGATGATGCCAAAGCGGCTGGCTTCTTCCCAGGGCACGGGCATGACCGAAATCGTGAGATCGGCGTTGTGCTCGATATGCGTCTCGAGCATCTTGCGATAGTCCATGCGATAGAGATGATCGCCCGAGAGAATCAAAACATATTCGGGGTCATGCTCCTTGATATAGCCGATATTTTGGGCAACGGCATCTGCGGTCCCTGCGTACCAGCTGCCGCCTTCCTGTGTGGCGTAGGGGGGCAGAATCGATACGCCGGCACCGCGCTCATCCAGATCCCAGGCCTCGCCGGAACCCACATAGGAGTTTAAGAGGTAGGGGCGATATTGCGTAAGCACGCCCACTGTATCGATGCCCGAATTGGCGCAGTTCGACAGCGAAAAATCGATAATCCTAAACTTGCCGCCGAAGGAGACGGCTGGTTTAGCGATCTTGCTGGTCAATGCACCCAGCCTACTGCCTTGTCCTCCCGCGAGGAGCATGGCAATGCATTCCTTCTTGCTCATCGGTTTCTCCTTTTGCCGATTGACGGTTACCTATACGTGCCAGATATCGCGAGCGTACTCACGGATGGTGCGATCGCTCGAGAAGTGCCCGGAATTCGCGATGTTGGCCAGTGCCTTGCGTTGCCACTCACGTGCGTCATCGTAGGAATCCGTAAGCTCGCGCCAGGCCTGCGTGTAGCTCGCGAAATCGGCGATGACAAAGTCGTAGTCGTTGTTGTTCATGAGTTCGGCGTGAATGCTCTCAAAGTTGCCGGAGAGCGCGCCGAAGGTGCCATCGACCAGCTGCTCGACGCAGCGGCCAATGTGTTCGCGGTCGTTGTTCACAACGTCCCATGCGAAGTAGTTGCTGCGGCGCAGCGCCTCGACTTCATCGACTTTCATGCCGAAGATCTTTTCGTTTTGCATACCCGCAAGCTCGGCGATCTCGATGTTTGCACCATCGAGGGTTCCCAGAGTAAGGGCCCCGTTCATCATGAGCTTCATGTTCGAGGTTCCCGATGCCTCTTTGCCTGCCGTCGAGATTTGCTCGGAGATTTCGGTTGCGGGGTAGATAAGCTGCGCATTGGAAACGGCGAAGTTGGGAACGAAGGCGACCTTGATGTAGTCGTTGACGCGCTCGTCGTTGTTCACAACATCGGCCACGGAGTTGATGAGGCGAATCGTTTCTTTGGCGAAGGTGTACGCGCTTGCTGCCTTGCCGGCAAAGATGAACGAAGTCTTATGCGGCTTGTAGCTCGGGTCTGCAAGCATCCTGTTGTAGATGTCCATGACCTTGAAGATGTTTAGCAGCTGACGCTTGTAGGCATGGAAACGCTTGACCTGAACGTCGAAGATGGAATTCACATCGAGCTCAACGCCGGTATGTGCGGCGATGTAGCGAGCGAGGCGCTCCTTGTTCTCGCGTTTGGATGCGGCGAGCGCATCGAGGAAGGCGTCGTCGTTCGCAAAGGCTTCAAGGCGCTTGAGCTCCTCGGCGTCGCGCAGCCAGCCATCGCCGATCTTTTCGGTGATGAGTCGGGCAAGCGAGGGGTTGGCATTGGCAAGGAAACGACGCGGCGAGATGCCATTGGTCTTGTTGTTGAACTTCTCGGGCGTCATCGCATAGAAATCATGCAGCGTCTCGCGCTTGAGGATGTCGGTATGGATCTGTGCCACGCCGTTGACGGAATGAGAACAGATGACAGAGAGGTTTGCCATGCGTACCTGTCCATCCCAGAGGATAGCGGTATTGCGCAGGCGATCTTGCCAGCCTTCGCCCTCGCGCGGGAAAGACTCCATATAGCGGCGATTGATCTCGTCGATATACATGTAGACGCGCGGAAGAAGGCGCTGGAAGGTGTCGATCGGCCACTTTTCCAGGGCTTCGGGAAGAACGGTATGGTTGGTGTAGGAAATGCTCTTGGTCACGATGTCCCAGGCGGTATCCCAATCCAGGCCCTCTTCGTCCACGAGCAGGCGCATCAGCTCGGCGCCACACATGGCGGGGTGCGTGTCGTTGGTGTGGATTGCCACGAGCTCGGGGAAGCGTTTCCAGTCGGCATCGGGGTGATCGAACTTGAAGTTGCGGATGATGGACGCAAGGCCGGCGGCAACGAACAGATACTCCTGTTTAAGGCGCAGGATGCGACCGTGCTCGCCCGCATCGTTGGGATACAGAATTTCCGAGATCGCCTCGGCGTCGGTGCGGAACTTCGCGGCAGCGGCGTAATCGCCACGGTTGAATGCGTCAAGATCGAAGTCCTCCTGTGCGGGCTCGGCACTCCATAGGCGCAGACGATTCACGGTCTTGCCATCCATGCCGATGATGGGCACGTCGTAGGGGACGGCCTTTACCATCTCTCCGCCCTCTTGGCTAAACCAGGACTTTCCGCTTTCGTCTTCGTGGCGAACGACCTCTCCGCCAAAACGGACGATAACGGAGCTCTCGTCATGTCGCGTTTCCCACGGATAGCCCTTGTCGAGCCAGTTGTCGGTGACCTCTACCTGGCGTCCGCCTTCGATTTTCTGACGGAAGAGTCCATAGCGGTAGCGCATGCCGTTGCCAAAGCCCAGGATGCCTTCGGCGGCCATAGAGTCGAGGAAACATGCGGCAAGGCGGCCCAGACCGCCATTGCCCAGGCCGGGGTCTCCCTCTTCGGCCAAGACATCGTCGAGCTTGATGCCCATGCTGTCCAGGCCCTCGGTGACAACATCGCGGATACCATAGTTGAGTAGGTAGTTATCGAGCAGGGGACCAAGCAAGAACTCCAGCGAGAAGTAATAGACCTTTTTCTTGTCGCTTTTGGCGTTTTCCGAGTCGGATTGCGCAAACTGCTGGTTTGCCTTTTGGGCAATAAGTTTGGCGAGTGCCTGGTAGCGCTCGGTGTTGGTGCAGCCGGCGAGGTCCTTTCCAACTTCGGCGGTCAGGACGCGCAGATACTCATCGGCAAACTGCTGCGGGGTTTCGAAAATCTTTGTCATGCATTCTCTCCTTTGCGTGCGCTGCTGCGCTGGGATTTCTTCTTTTTGGTTTTATCGGGCGCTTTGGCAGGTGCCTTAGCGGGGGTCTTTGAACGCTTGCGCGCGGACGCCTTGGGCGGCACGTAGCTCGAGGGCCCAACCCTGCGGAATACAAGGCCGGCGAGACCGGGTACGGGAGTTTCGATCGAGTTCTCCCTGCCGTTCCAGGCAACCGGTTCGCTTGAAACAAGCTTGCGCACGGGATAGTCAGAGCCTCCGTAGCGCGCATCATCGCTATTGAAGACGAGCTTCCAGTTGCCTTCGCGCGGGGCGCCTATACGGAATCGCTCATAGGATGCCGGGTCGAAGTTGATAAGGATGAGCAGGTCGTCTTTAGGGTCGTCGCCATGGCGCACAAAGGTCACAATGGACTGATCGGCGTTGTCGGCATCGATCCACTCAAAGCCGTCCGGGGTGTAGGAGCGCTCAAAGAGTGCGGGTTGTTCGAGATAAAACGCGTTGAGGGCTTTGACGAATTGCTGCTGGTTGCGGTGGGTCTCGTATTCATGTGTTAAGAACCACTGAATGGACTCGTAGTAGCGCCATTCGATGAACTGAGCGATTTCATTGCCCATGAAGTTGAGCTTTGCGCCCGGGTGCGTTATCTGGTAAAACGCGAGCGTACGCATGCCGGCGAACTGGCGCCACCAATCTCCGGGCATGCGGCCGATCAGTGAACATTTGCCGTTGACGACCTCGTCGTGTGAGAGCGGCAGCACGAAGTTCTCGTTAAAGGCGTACATCATCGAGAACGTGAGCAGACCGTGATTGCCGGGTCTCCAGGGAAAATCGGTTTGCATGTAATGCAGGGTATCGTTCATCCATCCCATATCCCACTTGTAGTGGAAGCCCAAGCCGCCTTCGCTTGGCGGATAGGTGACGAGGGGCCAAGCCGTGGATTCCTCGGCGATCATCATCACATCGGGCATGCGCTCGGACACACAGGTATTGACGGAGCGAATGAAGGCGCTGGCGTCCAGGTCTTCTTCGGTTCCTAGGGCGTTGAATTTTTTATCGGATTCGTTGTCGATTCCGAAGTTGAGATAGAGCATGCTCGAGACGCCGTCCATGCGGATGCCATCGATATGGAAGTTCTCGAGCCAGAACAGGATGTTGGCGGTAAGAAAGCTCACTACCTCGGGGCGCGAGAAATCGAATTTGTGCGTTCCCCAGTTGGGGTGAATCTCGTGTTCGTAGAGCATATGCCCATTGAACGTGGCGAGACCATGGGCATCTGCGCAAAATCCGCCGGGGACCCAGTCCATGATGATACCGATACCTGCTTGGTGGGCGGTATCGACAAGCTGCATGAACTCCTGAGGCGTCCCAAAGCGCGCCGTGGTGGCGTAGTAGCCCGTTGTTTGATAGCCCCATGAGCCGTCGAAGGGATGCTCGGTTATCGGCAAGATTTCGATATGGGTATAGCCCATATCTTTTGCGTACGGCACGAGCTCCTGCGCAAGGTCTAGATAGCTGTAATACGTTCCACGCTGGGCGGGGAAGGGGTCGCCCGGGCCGGGATAGGTTCCATCTTCGCGCGGCTCTCCCTGGGGCTCATCGCCATGGCGATTCCAGCTGCCCAGGTGTACTTCATAGATATTGAGGGGCTGTTTCATGTGGTTTGAGGCGCGGCGTTGCTCGAGCCATAGCTTATCCTTCCACTGGTAGCCGTCGAGCGACCACAGCTTCGAGGCTGTTCCCGGCGGAAACTCATCTGCCACCGCCATGGGATCCGCCTTGAAAAGAACCTCTCCAGAATCCGTTTCCAGCGCGTATTTGTACAGCTCACCAGTTTTGAGTCCGGAGATAAAGCCCTGCCAGATATCGCTTTGATGCACACGTGCAAGGGGATGCACCCCCGGTGTCCACGCATTGAAATCTCCAACAACGCTTACGCTTCGGACCGCTGGTGCCCAAACGGCAAAACTCCATCCGTGGGTCCCATCTTCGATGTCG
>ERZ1034980.1285-NODE-1285-length-15252-cov-8.079160_pt1 | contig 15252 bp, 13 predicted proteins | sample MGYA00520622_ERZ1034980 | MGnify/ENA primary metagenome ERZ1034980 (study PRJEB33766, sample SAMN09781791) | gut metagenome | biome: gut microbiome | host: Homo sapiens | place: Madagascar | study: EMG produced TPA metagenomics assembly of the PRJNA485056 data... | reverse complement strand
ATGCCTGCACAGCCATCTACAAGTCCGTGTTTGCCGTCTTGAAAAAAGAGGACGAACACGAGCGTTTCGTCTTCATCACGGGCATCACCAAGTTCACTCAGATTTCTCTCTTCTCTGTTCTCAATAATCTGAGCAACATCAGTTTTGATGCACCATACGCCACCATCTGCGGTATCTCGAAACAGGAAGTAGCCGACAACTTCATGCCTGAGATTGAGGCGATGGGAGAAGAAAACGGATGGACTCCGGAGGAGACACTGAAGCAGCTCACGGCCTATTACGACGGATATCATTTCTGCCGCAAAAATATGGTGGATATTTTCAATCCGTTCAGCCTCATCAATGCCCTGGATGATAGGGAATTGAGAAATTACTGGGCTTCATCAGGGGCCACTTCCCTATTGCCAAAGTTCGTGGATGACATGGAGATGAAGATGGAATATTTTGACCATTGCTTCATCGAGCGCGACACCCTGGAGACATCGGATGTGGTGAATGGCGGAGCCGAACTCTTCCTCTACCAGTCGGGGTATCTCACCATCAAGGATTACGACGATGGCGTTTACATCCTGGGCTTCCCTAACTTTGAAGTTCGCAAGGCATTATACCGCGTAGTGGTTCCTGCCTTGACCATGAAGTCGAATTCGGAAGTGGTTTCTGCGCAGAGCTTCCTCAGAAAAATGATGCAGGACGGCAATACCGCAGAAGCCAAGAAGGCATTGAAAGCTCTTATCGCCGATGTTCCATACAGCAACAAGAAAATGGCGAGCATGAATATGGAGGAGCGTTACCGACTGATAATGAGCACGATATTCAGAGCCTTGGGCTTTAGGGTGGAAGTAGAGAGAATGCTGGCCACTGGCAGGATAGACATGATTGTGGAGGTTCCATCCTTCATCTATATCCTGGAGCTGAAGCTATCTAACAATGGCGGCATTTCTGCAGCCGAGAACCAGATGAAGGAAAAGAGCTACACAGAACCATTCAAGGCCGACAAGCGCAAGGTCATCGCCCTGGCCGTAGAACTCGATGAAACAGGCAAGGGACTGATAGATTGGAAAGAAGTGGATGAGTCTTTGTAAAATACAACTCCAAACAAACATCCCGCCAGGTGTCCTACCGGATTCAAAATCCGTTGGGACACCTGGCGGGTTCTTTTGTTTATCATAAAGACTAATGATACTCCTTTCTTTCTATCCTCCTGGCCCGCATGTTCAGCTTACGAGGATCTTGGCGCATATCCCAGAGATCAACCAGCCAGAGGATATCTTTCTCTTCATTGTAGAAATAGATAATCTTGAAGTTCTTCATGATGATGGCACCACGATACTTTCTCCATTTCTGCAGTTCAGGCACAAACGGATAACTCTCAGGCATCATTTTCAACCGATGCATGATACGAGATATCTGCTCTTGCCATCTCCCAACCGTCTTCTTTCCAAACTCTTCTAATGCAAAAACAAGACATTTCTGAAATTCCTGCATGAAGACCTCATCCTGTCTTACAACCATCCTGGAATCGTTTTACGTAAATGAGCATTAAATTCCTCCCACGACATTCCATAGTTCGGGTCATCCAAGTGCTTGTCTATTTCTGCGCAATGCTCCATCACCTGCTCCAGCGAGCGCCCCATAGGATAGGAATCAGTGTCGTAAGTCTCATCCCATAATACGGATGATACTGATGATGCCATAGAACGACAGGCAGGCGATGGCTCACAGACCTTATCCCCTGCTATCTTAGATTCATCGATATGATATTTCTTTTCCTCCATATTTCTTTCTTTTTTAAAACTCTACATTGCATTCTTCCACCTTCCGGATGATTCCGAACCCACTATAAATCAGATTCCGCATCCTTCAAGTGGCAAAGTTACAAAGAAAGATTGGAACTCGCAAGAAAATCTACAAGAAAATAGCTTTTTCTGCATCAAAAAAGAAGCATTTCTCAGGAATATTTTATATCTTTGCACACATAGAAGAAAAGAAAATGTCGTTCTGATTAAAACCGATCGTTATGAAAGTATATTGGGATAAGACTGCTGTAATAGGTTTGGTGGGGTTTACGATCTCACTCTTGCTGATACTGTGCTTTATGGACAGACTCAGTTATCCGCTGGTGGGGATATTTCTCTGCCTGTTTGGCATCTTACTCTGCGGAATATATGGTGCTCTGCTAAAAGCAGGAAGCCCCGGAAGAAAGAAAAAGAGAACGAGAAGGAGAAGGAGAAGGAAAATGAGACAAGAAGTATCTATGCCTTCTGCTTGCTTTTCTGCCTGGTGGTCAGCATTCTCAGTCTTGTCATCGGACTCATATTTATCTTAATCGGCAACGGAGAAGCCAGTTATATCTGTGCAGCCATCTTTGGGGTATCATTCACAGCCTTCCTTCTCGGTTCGTGGTGGAAAACCACCAGCATTGCCTCCAAAGCCGATTGGAGCGACTGGGGATGGTTATAAAATATAGAAGAACCATAAAACAGATTCAAAGCCAGCCTTCTCCTGCGAAAAGGCTGGCTTTCTTTATCATCTAGATTCACTCACTATAAAGTTCTTCCCTGGAAATCGTGGTGCTCCACAAACCCACTTTCTCATCCTCCTTATGACGGTTGATGCCCGTATAGGTAAGACTGCTGTCCTCATAGCGCTTGAACTTGAAGACGGCATCGTTCATCAACGCCTCATTAAATACACCCAGGTTCACCAGCAACTCAAAATCCTTCTTGGTCAAACCCGTAACCTTGGCAAAAAGACCAGGCTCCAACTGCATGATGACATCCCGAAGACTGCGCTCACGATAATCCGTAAGATACATGAAGATAGGTATGCGAGTGGCAAACTTGATGAGTTTCTCCTGTATCATCTTGCGCTTGCTCTTTATTTCCTTCTCCTCCTCGCTTAATTCCTTGTTCTCTTTTTTAGAGAGACCATCCTCCGATTCCGAAGCCACTTTCTTAGTCTTTTTGATGTGGTCGGTCTTGGTAATGATGGTCTGAATGTCCTCATTCAAACTTCTGAATCCCTCGATGTTCATCAGGGCTTGCATCGCCTGCTCGTTATTCAGCAGCTTTTCCAACACACCATTGGTTACATTCACCAGCGTGGCACTCTCCCATCTCCTGGCCAGCAAGGTGGCAGAAGTATTGCTCGTTGCCATATCAAGCACTTCACCTGCGTTCAAAGCCTTCATCGCTCCATCCTGATAGCAGATTACGGGCAAGAAATGAATCAGATCATCCACCTTCTGCTCCGGAGTCTTGTCGGCATCCACATTCAGCTGACTACTATATTCCGCCAACTTTCTCAAAGCCCTGTTTGGCGAGAAATCGAAAACATAACACTCCTGCTTCAAAACCTCCGTCTGGTTGGGATGCAATCCATCACGATTGGTAATGGTCCATGGCGACTGAACCCGGAAAGCGGCCTGGAAGTAGGTTTCCGGACTCGACGTATCACGAAGCATAAAGATGCCAGTCCATGGTTTCACGGTTATCCCCGTGGTCAGTTTGCCACAACTCAAAGTGATGGATTTGCAATGCAGAGGATCCGGATTCTCCATCGCCCGCTCTACAGGAGCAAGGGCATCAAGTCCGATTCCAGCCTTGGTTCCAGCACAAACTATCACCTGATATTCATGATAGAAAGTATTCTGCGATTCTGCCAGCAGATTCCTCATAGCATAGCAGGATGCCACGTTGGGAAGAAACCACAGCGTATGTGCCAGTACACCGTAAAGTCTTGAATCATAAAATGGAAGAGGCGGTTTCCTGTTGTTTTGCTTCAAATGGTCGATAGATGCAGGCAGATAGTTGCCACGCAACAAGTCGAGCCATTTCTGCACATCATCATGAAAACGGAAGCAAGCCTTCTCGCCTTCTCCATCTGCCAGGAAGAATGTATTGAGGTCGAATTCATCAAACTCCCCATCATTCGCCACGGCAGCAATGGAAGGCGGCAACTGATAGGTCATCAGCACCATTCTCGGGAGCGAGGCATAGGGATTCATTCTCTCGGGTTGCGACGTATCCTCAGCAGCATAACCTTGCAAGGATAATGTCTGCGGATGAGAAGATTGCGAATGAGAAATCTTGGGATGAGTATTCTCCCACTCCTCCTTGGCACGCTGTTCATCAGAATAGGTCCAGTTGTAGATTTCATCCTCGATAAAGTCGCCCGAAGCAAGTGCACGGAATGGCGTGCCCGAAAGATAGAGATAATGACGAGCCGTGATTGGCATCATGTCCTCATCAAAATAATCAGGATTTTCTATCTCCAGACTCAGTTCCTTCTCCGATTCAACCATGGCTTTCTTCTGCACTTTGATGTCTTCCCTGGAGCCAATCAGTTCCTGCGCTTCCTCTCGCCATGCACCAAAATGATATTCATCCAGCACCACGCAATCCCAGTTGAAGGCTCGCGTCCATTCGTGTTTCGCCTTCATGCCTCCGCTCTTGCTCTTGCCCAGGAAATCCTGGAAGGAACCGAAACAGACGAATGGCTTGTTGATGTCGATGTCCTCATCGGTTTGAGTCTTGGCATTGATGAATTGCCAACCCTCGAAATCTTGATGGCGCATCAGGTCTTCCTCCCAAGCTTGTGCCACGGCAGGCTTGAAGGTAAGCACCAGCAGTCGGCGCCACTTCATGCGAAGCGCCAACTGATAGGTAGTAAAAGTCTTGCCGAATCGCATCTTGCAATTCCAGAGGAAATGAGGTGTGTGCTCATGGTCATGCTGGAACCGATTGAAATATTCTGCAGTCTTGTTCACGGCTTCCTGCTGTTCAGGTCGCATCGGGAAATTTTCGGTGCGGTCGTAGATCGTTTCGCTTCTATCTCTCACGGCAAGCCATGCCTTCTTCACATCCTCCGGGGTGCAGCGGAACCATTCGCCAGCCACTTTCTGGCAACCCATTCTGAGCAGCATACGGTGCACCTCATGGTCGGTGAAGACAGTACCATCCTGCCGCATCGCCGATTCTTCGAAGACGATGTTCACAGGGTCGCCGCTTGGCTTCACTATCTGATATTGTTGATGAATTCGGGTAATCGTATCCTGGGTGGTATAGCCCACCTTGAGCAATCCCTTCAAGTCGGGGTTATGCTTATCTCTGTAAGCATAGATTTTAGGCTGCGACTCCGATTTCTCGGGAAACAAATTCTGCGTCATAATCCATGATGTTATGTTGTTATATATAATAAGGTGGAAGCAGGAGAATGCTCTCCTGCTCCCTTACCCTATTCTGATCTTGTTTCAAGATTATTCCATCGGACGAATCATCGACTCGATAAAGGCGATTTCATCAGATGAGAGTTTGTACTTGCGATAGAGCATCTCGTCGGTCCAAGGATGAGAGAAGTCTTGGAGGGGGACGAAAGAATATACTCCTCTAGCAGCATTTTGGGTATTTTTCTTGAACAACACAAAGAAGCGAAAAAACTTAGTACGCATATAAGAGATGATATTCTCTGTTTCTGCTCCCGATGCACATGGACCTATCATAAGATAGGTTTCAGTACAAAGAGAAAACTTTTCACCAATAAAAGGCTTACCTATTACCAAATATGGAAAATCTCCTCTTTCTCCATAAGCTTTAGCTATAAATACCTTATAAGATTCTATAGCTTTAACGTTTTGCTTGACTTGTTCTTGATTAATAAAACCATTTTCCGGATAAGCATAGACTTTTAGCAAAGAATTATTTGCATTAGTTTTATACGGCTTTATATCACCGAATGGTTTTCTAGGACTTACTAATTGCTCAAAACTCTTTTCTTTAAATTTTCGGACTTTACGCAAGATAGGTATAGCCTGATTAAAGCGCACAAATGATGAAGAATTCTTCTCCAGCAATGGTCGTTTCATTTCAACAGTCTGCTTATTTCGGATATTAGTAATCTTACAATCTCCTCTATAATCACGATTCCATTTAAAATAACATACACCTCCAGACAAATCAACTCCTGGGAAACAATCTGAAGAATTAAAATAATCCACCAGAACTTCGATTCTATTGTCCGTCAACATATCCTCTCTAAAAACATCCAATCCCTTTCCACCACTAAACCATCTAGAAGGAATAATCATAATTAAATAATGAGGAGCAAGTTTCTTTGATTGATTAACAAAAAGTTGATATAAAGGTGTTGCACTACTTCCCTTACCCCCACCATCATTCAGCTGATACGGCGGATTGCCGATAATTACATCGAATTTCATATTGTTGAATAATTCTTTTGGATTATCTGTATGAATAAACTGATAAGCATGGTTTTCCTTATCCTCGCCACGCTCGTACACTTCTCGGCTTGCGCCACAATAGATACACTTGCCTGTAGATTCATTCCAGGTATGCGGAATCTCGTGGAAGGCAATGTTGCCGGCAGCCTCATCAAAGCGGCTGATGCTATACTCGCTGCTGGCATCCTTGCTGCAATAGAGCGAACGGCGGCTCACCAGAGAAGTAAGCTCCGTTATCGCCATGCCATAAACCTGATGATGAAGGATATGGTCAAGGCGCTCCTGCATATCGGGAATCTCTTCAGAGAGACCATCCAGCAGACGCTTGGTTATCTCACGAAGAAACACACCGCTCTTACAAAAAGGGTCGAGAAACTTTACCTTACTATCGCTCCAAATCTCCTTTGGCAAAAGATCGAGCATACGGTTGGCTATCTCAGGAGGCGTGAATACCTCATCATTGCTCAGATTGGCCAGGCAACTGAGCACATCGGGATTATAATTGATCATGGTCAGGAAGATTAAGATAATGAGTCAACGGATATTCCTTGATAGGCTCATGCACGAAGGTTGGCTCGCCAGTATCGGCAAAGAGCAAACCCTCCTCCTCCGGTTTCGGCTTGTCATACTCCACGTTTTTGAGCAAATCATCAAGACGGAAGTCACGACGCTTCACTTTGCCACCGCCCACGAAGCCCCATTCCGAGAAAACAATAGGTTTCCCGGAAGACGTTTCCATGGTGAGGGCATCACCACAAAGAATGTTTTTGGCATAAAGAAACTGAATGCAACGCTCATAAGGGGCACTGCATTCCTGATGAAACACACGTTGATAGCGCTCCATGAAATCATCATAGAGCCTCTTCTGACAGGCAGCCACATTGTCGGGCAGCAGCTCCACGCCGTACATCGAACTGATGGCGAGGGCGGCATACAGTTCGTAGTCGTATCTGCTCTTACCATACTGGCACTCCACCACCTCGAGTTTACGGCGAATTTCGATGAGGAAATTGCCGTTGCCGCAAGCCGGTTCCAGGAATCGGGAGTCGATACGCTCCGTCTCTTCCTTCACCAGGTCGAGCATAGCATTCACCTCACGCTTGGCGGTATAAACTTCTCCATGCTCCGCCACTCGCTCACGCGAAACTACCTGTCTCTCATTATCAGAATCTTGATTATTTATCATGTTTTGGTCGGACATTTAAAAATCAATAATACATGAAAGACTTGTTTTTCAAAGACTTATCGTATAAAGTCTTATCTAAATATTGTGGAAAGAAAAAGGCGCACCCACATCCTTTTCATTCCTAAGTCCGGGCTGTCCGACCAAAGATTACCCATGCAACGAAACGAAAGGAAGGGGTACGCCTATAGCTAGGCGCATCCTCATCCTCAGAAGTTCGTTGCTATTGTCTGGTCGGACTATTTGGACTTAGAACTTCATCGAACTAGATACGAAATCTATTTCATCCACAAAGACAGACGTCATCGCCCTAAGGCGAATCCATCCAAATGCAAAGTAAATGCAAACGGGCGCAATGAAAGCTTGCTTTCAAATTGCCGAGTGCAGCTTTGCATTTGCAAAGATACTGCAAAAATCAGAGATAGCAAAAAGATTCGCCACCTTTTTTTATATTATCCCCCATTTTTTCTTGCGAAATCAAAATATTCATCGTATCTTTGCAGAAAGAATTTGCAGAAAGATGGATAGCGCACAAAAAGCCATCCTGAAAACATAGGAGATTAGATTATGACAGAAATGAACGATAGAAGATTGCCAGTAGGTATCCAGTCCTTTGAAAAAATCAGAAAGGGTGGATATCTTTATGTTGACAAGACAGATATTATCTGGCAACTTGCCAACAGAAATAAAACGTATAATTACCTGAGCCGCCCACGCCGCTTCGGCAAGTCGATTCTCGTAGATACACTCCAGGCATACTTCGAGGGAAAGAAGGAACTCTTCGAGGGCTTAAAGATTATGCAGATGGAGACGGAATGGGTGAAGCGACCTGTCATCAGACTGGATATGAGCCAGGCTGGCGCTGAACCGGAAAGTCTGAAAGGTTATCTGGACTATACCTTTCAAGAATATGAATCTTTATATGAGATAGAATCGAGGGGTAACTCTCCCTTAGCAACTCGTCTGATAGAAATTATAAAGACTGCTTATAACAAAACAGGTTTACAGGTTGCCATTCTCATCGACGAATACGACTCTCCGTTACAGCATTCCTGGAAGACTCCCCAGCACGAAGCATGTACCGCTATTTATAGAGAAGTATTTGCCGTATTAAAATCTCAGGATAAATACGAGAAGTTTGTCTTCATCACCGGCATCACCAAGTTTACGCAAATCTCTCTCTTCTCTGTGCTCAATAATCTGAGCAACATCAGCTTTGAGCCGGAATATGCAGCCATCTGTGGCATTACGAAAGAAGAGGTGCTGCGCGATTTCAAGCCGGAAATCAACAAATTGGCAGAATACGAAGACTGGACATTCGATGAAGCAGTAGCACAACTGACGGCATATTATGACGGCTATCATTTCAGTCGCCGCAATATGGTGGATGTATTCAATCCGTTCAGTCTCATCAATGCCTTGGCAGATTCTGATCTGAAGAACTATTGGGCTTCATCGGGTGCAACCTCTCTGTTGCCTAAGTTTGTGGATGACATGGAACTCAAATTGGGTAATTTTGATCCGTGCACCATTCTTCGCCAAACCATAGAGACATCGGATGTCACAGGCGGAGGAGCAGAACTGTTCCTCTATCAGTCTGGTTATCTTACCATTAAGGATTACCAGATGGGAGTTTATATTTTAGGATTTCCTAATTCAGAGGTAAGGCAAGCACTTTATGAAACAGTGTTACCGGCACTTACCTTGCGAAGTAATGGTGATATACAATCTACCCAATCTGGTCTGTTTCTTGCCCTTCAGCTTGGTAATCTTCCCGAAGCTATGAAATACCTGAAGGCGCTCATTGCGGATGTGCCCTACAGCAACAAGAAGCTTGCCAGCATGGACATGGAGGAGCGTTACCGTCTGATTCTGAGTACAATTTTCAATGCCATCGGCTGCCGTGTGGAAGTAGAAAAGATGATTGCTACGGGCAGAATTGATATGGTGGTAGAAACCACCAACTTCATCTATGTGCTGGAGCTGAAGCTATCTAACAATGGCGGCATTTCTGCAGCCGAGAACCAGATAAAGGAAAAGAGCTACACAGAGCCCTTCAAGGCCGACAAGCGCAAGGTCATCGCCCTGGCAGTGGAACTCGATGAAACGGGCAAGGGATTGATAGATTGGAAAGAAGTGGATGAGTCTTTGTAAAATACAAAGCCAGCCATCTTTCGTTCCGACGGATTTGCAATCCATCGTCTAAAAATGCCCCAACCTCTTTAAGACCTGCGGATTTGCAATCCGCAGTAAGCAAGATTGCAAATCCTTTTTTGTCATCCAGGTGAGGCGGATTGCAAATCCGCAATGCCCTAAATGGTCGAACATTTTTTATGCCGGATTGCAAATCCGGCAGGACGCCTGACGGTGGTCTAGAAAGGTGGTCCAGAAAACAAGAAGGTGGACCATAGAAAAGCAGTTGTTGCCTCTTACCGCAACAACTGCTTTTTCTTTTACAACACACCAGCTATTCTACTACAATACTTACTGTATTATAACAAAAGCATCCTTCTCCTGCCTACACCTCCTTAATCTCCAGCGTCACTTCGTTGCCTCGCCACACCGCCTTCTTGATGCGCTCGTAGAGGGTGGTGAAAAGCGGCTGGCTCTTCAATACATAGCCGGGGGCATGAACCTCACCCACCAGGATGCTGCCACGGCTCATCGTAAACGGACCGTTGCCCGGCTGAATCATCGCAACCGACTTGGCGGAAGCATCATCCACCGGAACCAGATACGGCATCTTGCGGTTGAAACGCTTGCACTTGCCAATGCGCACACGATACTTTCCTGCCGGAAGACAATCTGCCTCACGCTCCACGGTGCCACAAACCTTCACCAGCTCAATCCCTTCGCCAGCAACTTCTTTCACAACTTTGAGTGTGCCCATGATGGTGCCACGCTCACGCAATAGACGATTCACATAAATTTCCATATCTACCTAAATTAAATTAAAAAGCAAATTAATAAACATAAAAAACATAATAAACATAATAACAAAAAGCATAATTATCAGACACTTACGCTGCTCTGAACCTTGGCTTTCGCCTCCTCCAGCGTCATCCCTTCACTACGACGGAGCTTGAGATAATACTCACTCAAATCCTTACAACCTTCGGGCAGCTGATGGTAAACCAAACTGGGCAATGCTTTCTTCAGCTCAAAGTAAAGACTCAATCCTGCTTCATCCTGATCTGGGAAGATGTGAAGATTTCTTCCGGCAAGAAGCCCTTGAAAACGGCGGTCGAAAAGCGTGGCACTGGGGATGGCTATGGCATGAATGCCAAGGGTCAATGCTGTCCAGCAATCAGAGGGACCCTCGGTGATGAGCAGCGGTTCATCAGGAGGATAATCCTTCAATCGGTCGAGCCCATATATCATGCGATGACTGCCTGGTGCAAACTTGAATCGGGGAATCTCCTTCGGCTTTACTTCATCAAAAGATACCTTATCCATATCGGAAGATGACTCAGACTTCGGCTTTCCCAGATAGCGGCTCTGCACGGAAACCAGTCTTCCCTCCTGGTCGAAATAGGGAAAGATGAGCGATGGACCGTCAAACACTCCACGCCCCACTCTCGCCATGCATACGCTTTGCTCCGTGCTCACTATCTGGCAGACCTTCAAAGCCTCCGGGCTGAGCAACCGCTCCTCGAAAAGGAATCTCCGTCCCGATTCAGACAGATGCATCTGCCGGAACATCTGCTGGTAAAACTCCACATCTACGGATGATGGGGCAACATGCCCATGCGAAACATGGGTTTCTGCAAAATGCGCTCTCAGGGAAGCCATTCTTCTGTCTGATGCCGTAAGCAGCTTCTTATCAGCACTTTTTTCTGTATATCGGGCAGAATTCCCATACCTGTCATCGCCAATATACACATCAAAATGATCTGCCAGCCAATGACAAGCCTCGCTAAATCCCAGGTTCAGTCGCTCTCTCACCAGTCCGATGGTATCGGCAGAGAATCCGCAACTATAGCAGTGGCAGGTGTTCTTCTTTACATTGAAGGCGAGGCTCGGATGATGATCATCATGGTGGATGCAGAGGGCTCGCTTGTTGCGGAGCCCCATGCCCAGAAGATCAGCCACCTGCAAGATGTCGAGCTCGCGAAGTTTCTGAATATCAAACTTATTAATCATATCTTAAACTAACTGATATTACTTTTTTTTCTTAGAACTACTGATGGCGCGTGAAGCTTTCTTGCGCAAGTTACCGGTAGCAAGTTTCTCAATCCATCCTTTGCGTTTCCAATTACATATTACATTCTTCAATGGTGTACGCACTCCTTTACGAGTTAAAAATTCTTCCAGGAATTTACGGGAAAACTCTTGCGGCAACTCGTCAAAGTAATTACAGGTCTTATAGGGGTGAGATTCAAAATCTGCATTAATCTCATCATAGATAGCTCCCCATTTACCTAACATATTGTGCAAGATACGATCGGCACAAGCCAAATATATCTGCTTCACCAGGCGGCGAATTTCCTTCTGTGTCTTTATACCCTCTACCTGATAAAGGTATTGCATAAGCGAAGCTATGCGAAAGGCACTTACACTGCTGCGTTTATAAAAGACATCAAGAGCTTTTGACATCGACTTCATTACGTCACTTCTACGAGCTTCACACCATTTCTTCACCGTAGGATCCAACCAACTCGTATCAAGCAAGCTTTCCTTACGTAAAGATTTTCCGTCTTCGCTATAACAGAGCGACATGAGTTTTTGCAAAGTAGTATCTATACTTTGCTTCTGTTCCTCTGTCAAAGGCTTGAATATCAATGGATTTTCTCCCAGCTGAGAATTCACGTTGCAAAGGATAGTACGGGTAACGCTACCACCTTCTATGGCTGCTTTATCCATATATCGGTTTACGGCTGCAGGCGTGCCTGTATAGACATAACACAGCATCAAATCTACAACAGCCGAATAGCTGGCTTCACTCAAATAATCCTGACCAAATTCTGATCCCAGGTCATATCCAGTCTTATTGATTTGCTTGATATCAGAAAACTGTCGCTTGCTGGCCTGCACGATAGCACCGATCTCATCGGCAAACTGGAAAAGTGTTTTCGGCGTACCAAACAGCTTCATTGGAGCATCGGCTCTCTTGATGAGCATAGAGAGCGAAAGATTCTCGTGGAGCAAGGTGATGTCTGTCTTTGGCTCCGGAGGCAATTTGCCATCTTTTTTACCTTGGCGTCGCTTCAATTCGGCATACTTCTGCTCCTCTGCCCTTTGCTCGGTATCACGCTTGATAAATGGATCCATCAGATAACGCATCAGATAACGGGCAAACGATTTTCCTGAGCTCTGATCACCACATACCAGCACATGAAGAAGGATGGCAGAAAGTGAATTATCGTAAACATAATTGAGGCGGATACGAGTGGCATATACGGCAAGCATAGAACTCGACACCGCCAAGGTAGAAAACTTGAGCTCACTGGGTGCCGTCATCATCCACTCTCTTACTCCAGCAGGATAATCCTTGTCAGGAATGAGAGGTTGAAGTTCTATGGAGTCTGAATGGGACTTAGCAGTATCCTCTTTATTACACTCGACCACTGATTGGTTTCCAGCCTGGGTCGAATCGTTTGGCTGGTGAGCAGGGCAAGTCCCCGACTTGTTCTGCTGCAAGGTATTATTTAAATCTTGCATCATCATCAATAATTTGATTTTGATGCTGCAAAATTAGTAAAAAAGGGCATAAGCGAGGTGTTACGCAACACGACGCAACACCTCAAATTTTATAAGTAACTAACTGCTATACAACCTTTTACGTGGATTAAAAAGAAAAGAAACAAAACTATTGGCACAACAACAACACAACACACCAATAGAAGTTTAGTTATAGAGATCTTAGCAAAATGCGCAGTTCATCTGCTTCACTAGGCCACGAATTAGGACGGCTTTCTAACTTAAATTTTCCAGCCCCACTCTTAGCCTGACTAAGAACAGAGGAATTATTTAAATCCTTAAATAAATGCTTAAACGAATCCCATACAATATTTTTGGTAGAAGGACTTACAATATTCAACTTATGCGCAACCAACTTTACCATATATCCTAGCGACAGGTTAGATCTTTTCCAAATGAGCATCGAACCATCCTTCTTACACCATCCTTTTCCAATGAGTTTTTTCCAAATGACTTGAGCTTGTTCTGTATATAATTTATCATCATGCTCCGTAAGAGGAGGAACAATTACGATTTCATCGTCTTGCAAGACAAGGCATCCTTCAGAATCAGTAAGCAAGGAGTCATCATTATTCATATAATCAAGAAGCCAGTCCTTTACATCCTGACTATATAGTCTATAAGATTCATGATGATAGATGTCTCTCATAAACTTCATCATCTTATTGGATTGCTCACAGGCAGAGGCAAACAGTTGATTTCCAAAACGCAGATAGTGGAGATTCCCTGGACAAGCTTCATCACTCAGCTTGCCCAGACAATTATGCAATAATCCCAGAATAAGACATACATACTCTTCCACTTCACTATCAGGACACTCGCAGTTAGCCAATTCAGCCATATCGCAAAAGGCTTCCCACTGCTTATCCCAAGCTTCTTTCATCTTTCTGCATACCGCCTCATTATCAGATTCGCACTTGATGCCGTCTATCCACCCCATCAGGATTTGAAAAATTTCCTCTGGGCGCAACTTCAATCTATAATCAGGCCGAATATACTTTCCGCCAATGCTTTGTATCATCAGATACAAGGGATTAGCAGCATAGCGCTTTCTGACTTTATCTCTTGACTGTATGTCTAGTCTGTTCATTCTGCTTATCATTATTGATTTGATTAAGTTCAGTGATTATATTGTCAAACCACATCTTCAAGGCATGTAACTGCCTCTTATTTTCATCTCTAACTTGCTCAACAGTACCTTCAGGCTTGATAAATGCACTGCTGGACAAGCGCATGGTAAAAGGAGCAGATGCCTCTGAGGTAATCCAATCAGGATTATTATCCACCTGGGCCTTGACAACAAACCCACGCTGACAAGCTAAAGCTACCACCATACCAAGATTGTATTCAGCCCGCTCTAAATTAAGACCAGTTCCAGGAAGTGCATTAAAGAAGAAGCCACCATTACCTGCACCAATGTCATTCAACATTTTCAGGAACGAAGTGAACAAGACGGCTTTCTCTCTAGTTTGCTCATCAATACCAGTATCCGCCAACACTTTATCCAAATCAAGATGAAGTCCTGTCAGCTTACTGCCTTGCTTGATTTTTTTCTCTAAAGTGTGCCAAAACTTGTTGGAAGACGTAATCTGTCGCAAGTCAACTCTGTAACCACCATTTTTCCCAACTAGCTCATCCCAATAGTTTTCGAGTCCTTTTCTTACAGTCTCTAAATTGGCAAAACACTTTCTTTGGTGCTGGATTCCTATAAGAATACCCTCTTTTTGAGGGTCTCTTGCATCTAAAACGAGTGAAAAGTCAGGATAGGTTGGGACTATTTCTTTGTCTCTGCAATCCTTCTTGTCTCTTGTCATGTTTTTCTTTTTTTCAATGGTTACATAAGCGAAGTCATCAAGAACAGCTGCTCCATAAGTAGTTGTTTTTTCTCCATTACCATCCAAAAAAGTAATATCCATCAGATGTTTCAGGATAAACCCTGCAATCATCTTAGAATCTGATTCAGAAGCAGGAACCCCTGCCATGAACGATTCTATTCTCAATCTATAAATAGTAAATTTCGGTTCATTCATTGTTAATTGCTTTTGATTGTTTGTATGAAACAGCTTTGTGCTCTTTCACCCTACAAAGGTACACAAAAAATCACAAACAACAAAATATATTTGAAAAAAAG
>ERZ1034980.1282-NODE-1282-length-15296-cov-20.533758_pt1 | contig 15296 bp, 14 predicted proteins | sample MGYA00520622_ERZ1034980 | MGnify/ENA primary metagenome ERZ1034980 (study PRJEB33766, sample SAMN09781791) | gut metagenome | biome: gut microbiome | host: Homo sapiens | place: Madagascar | study: EMG produced TPA metagenomics assembly of the PRJNA485056 data... | reverse complement strand
GCGCACCCCCACTCCCCCACGCAAAAAAGGCGCCGCCAGTCCTGGGAGGCTGGCGGCGCCGAGACTTGCCACGTCGCGGTCCGGGGAGAGGGTCCGTCCCGCGCGAGGCGAAGTTAACATCATGATGCCCGGCGAGCTGGAGCCCACTTGAGGGGGTATGGGTTCCACCGGCGAGGCCCTTGACCTGAGGGGGTTGTCTCGGGCGCATCGTGTGCTGTTAGTAGAATAAGTTCACCTGAGCTAACTTCTGTGGTAAACCTTGGCTAACACATAATGTCCACATTCAGCTAGGAATTACCATGCACACCAACAGAAGCACCGCGAGAAGGACCCCTCCCCGCCTGGCAGGCCGCCTCGTCACCCGCTTTGGCGCCAAGCGGACCGGAGGCCACGGCGGTCTGGAGATCCTGCGCCACATCGGCCCCGGCCTGCTGGTCACCGTCGGCTTCATAGACCCGGGCAACTGGGCGTCAAACATGGCGGCTGGCTCGCAGTTTGGCTACGCCCTGCTCTGGGTGGTCACCCTCTCCACCATCATGCTCATCGTCCTGCAGCACAACGCCGCCCACCTGGGCATTGTCACCGGCACCTGCCTTGCGGAGGCCACCCGCGAGCACCTGCCGAGGCCGGCGTCCCTGCTCGTGCTGGGCAGCGCCTACCTAGCGACCATCGCCACCGCCATGGCCGAGGTCCTGGGCGCGGCCATCGCGCTCCAGATGCTCCTTGGCCTGCCCCTGCGCGCGGGCTGCGTCATCGTAGCCGCAGCGTCCCTGCTCATGCTGGCCACCAGCTCTTACAAGCGCATCGAGCGCTGGATCATAGCCTTCGTCTCGGTGGTGGGCCTCTCCTTCCTGGCGGAGCTCGCCCTCGTGGACGTGAGCTGGCCGGCGGCGGCCACGGGCTGGGTCACGCCGTCCCTGCCCGCAGGCTCGGTCGCCATCGTGACAAGTGTGCTGGGCGCCGTGGTCATGCCGCACAACCTGTTCCTGCACTCCGAAGTGGTGCAGTCCGTCCACTACGACCAGCAGGGGGACGAGGTCATCGAGGAGCGCCTGCGCTTCGAGCTCTTTGACACGCTCTTCTCCATGGGCGTCGGCTGGGCCATCAACTCCGCAATGGTTATCCTGGCGGCCACCACCTTCTGGACGCGCGGCCTGGCCATAGACGACCTGGCACTTGCGGCGGCAACGCTCGAGCCCATCCTGGGTCCGGCGGCCCGCACGATCTTTGCGGTGGCGCTGCTGTTTGCCGGACTCTCGTCAAGCGTCACGGCAGGCATGGCCGCCGGCACCATCAGCGCTGGCATGTTCGGCGAGGAATACGACATCCACGACCGTCACTCGTCCGTCGGTGTGGCCGTGGCCTTCCTGGGCGCCGTAGCGGCCTGCCTTGCGGTGGAAGACGCCTTCAGCGGTCTGGTCTGGAGCCAAGCGCTCCTCTCGCTGCAGCTGCCCGTCACGGTCTTCGTCCAGATCTGGCTCACGAGCTCGCCCTCCGTCATGGGCCGCCACGCCAACTCCCGCCCGCTCAAGGCGGCGCTCATGGCCATCGGCGTTACCGTCACCGTGTTTGACCTCGCGCTTCTCCTCGGCGCCTAGAGCCCAATGACGCACTTCTCGCCAGGTCCCGCCGCACGTGCGGCAAGGGGCCTGGCGAGAAGTGCGTCAATCTTGAAATGCTTTGCGGAATGCGCGGCACAGGCCCGCCTACCTGACCGCGACCTCCATGCGACCACGCTCTACTCGATAGCGAGCGCTCTGTCGAGTGCTTCGCGCATGAACTGGCTGCGCGTCTCCTTGAACGCGATGGTCACCATCTCCTCGTCGCCGAGGGTTGGACCTCCCATCAGGTGACAGACCGCTCAAGGCGCAATTTGCGTCGCTTGCGGGATTCACTCTCATCTTAATGATCGTTAAAGGAACCTTAGCAATAGGGGACCTCATTTAAGGAGGCTTGGCTATCACGAGAGGAGAATGTCATGATTAGCAGAAGGACGTTTCTAGCTTCTTCGCTTATGGCCATCAGCGCTCTTGCAATGCCAAAGTCGGCTTTGGGCGACACCTTGGTTGCATCCGACCTCGAATACAAAATATCCTCTCTTGGTTCAACGTTAAGCGAAATCGAGGCCAACAAGTTTGGTGCAGGACTTGAGGACGTTGATTTCTCGTCCCTTTCAATCTGTCAACCGATCAGCTTCTATGAGGCAGCCAATGGGTCGATTAGGGAGATTGAGCCGTGATATCCAATTCTTGACCAGCATTCAGATATTAGAATGCTTGCGTACGATATTGGCGCTGAATCTATGATCGTAACAACAGCTCTTGCCGAGCAAATTAATGATGCGGTCAAGAACGGAAATCAAATTGCCGTTGTATACGATTCAAATGGATGCTACCTATTAAAAAGTAACGGCGATTTGATTAGAGTTGGTGAAAGCAGTTATACCGTTTCTACGAGAGATTCGCTTAAAGATGCTTCAACGATAAACACCAGCAGTGCAGTGTTCTCGGAACTTGATGAGATTAATTCAATCAACGCGCTTGCCTCGTCCCTATCCCAGTCAACGCGCTCGACTATTCAGGTTGGTTATGTAACACAAAACCCACCGTCAAATATCTGTTGGGCGGCGTGCGTTGCATCGATTGCAAACTATCGAAACGGAGGGAGCAGAACCGCAGTAAGCGTTGCTCGAGCTTATTATGGGTCTTCGTATAACAGGTCCCTGACAAATACACTGTTCCCGACGGTTCTCTCATCAAATGGAGTGAGCGGGTACACATATTATTCGTCTTGGCCGTCTGACAGCAAGATTAATAGCAATATTGATTCAGGATACCCCTTGGTTGGAATTCTATCTGTCAACGGAAACACGCAGTCGACGCATGCTGTCGTTGTAAGCGGCTGTACCCCATTTGCAAGCATCCTTGTCATGGATCCGGAATTCGGTTTCACAACGGCATCGAAACTAGGCTCCGCTTACGTTTATTCAAGTGGTTATTCCGGCGCAAGCCTGAAAACAATAAGTGCTGCTAGGAGATTGCAGGAGCTAAAGAGCATGATTAGCATCAGCAGAAGGCGCGCCATCTTAGCTGCTTCATTCCTTGCTCTAACCCTTTGTACCTCGTGCGGAAATGCCAGCGACGCCGTCGATGATTCCGATGAGGGTGGCAGCGGCGATCTCAAAGCAGCCAGAAAGCACGTTTCTGATGATAATGTAGTTGACGTATTTCTGTTCTCGCTTGATGGCCAATCTATTTCCGAGATTGATGCGGAAAACCTCCAAGAGACAATCGAGGTCCTTTCCGACCTTGACTCAGAAACTTCAGAGAAACCCGCCGTCATTTCCGACGGCGGGTCTTCTGGCGGGCGAGATTGCATGTTCTTTGTTGTGTTTGAATCATCGGAAACACTGACGGTTGGAACGGATGGATCTCGCGCTATATACGATTCCGTTTCATTTGAAAGCAGCTATGACGCGTGTCAGAGGACTGACGATTTGTATTCCAGGCTCATAGAAACGACGTCGTTCTAGCTAGAGTCAATCCTAAAGCCAGTAGCTGTGATTCACTCCGTTCGGATTGTCAATCGCGGCGCGGCACAGGCTCGCCTAACTGAGCGCGACCTCCATGCGGCCGCGCTCCAGGTGGGGCCTGTCCAGAAGCGGGGTGGCGTTTCTGGCGGCGATGCACAGGGTGGAGACGTTGTGCAGGTAGGCGGCCACGGTGATGGGGATGACGCTTGCCACGCCCAGGCCGATGAGCAGCGAGTTGAACCCCACGATGAAGCGGTAGTCCGCATGGATGCGCCCCATGAGGCGGCTCGCCAGCTCGCGCATGGTGACCAGAGACTGCAGCGAGGAGTCGTGCACCAGGACGTCGGCCACCGCGCGGGCGATGTCACTCGCGTCGGACATGGCAACGCTGACGTCGGCCGTGGCTAGCGCCGGCGAGTCATTGATGCCGTCGCCCACCATGACCACCGTGTGGCCGGCCTCGCGAAGCGCCGCCACGTGGACGGCCTTGTCCTCGGGGAGCACCTGGGCAAAGTAGCCGTCCAGCCCGAGCTCGTCCGCCACGTGGGCGGCGCAGCGCTCGGAGTCCCCCGTGATCATGACCAGGTTGGAGAGGCCCTGGCGGCGCAGGCGCGCCAGCACCGCGGCGGCCTCCGGGCGGGGCGGGTCGCTCACGCAGATGGCGCCCACGAGCCGGCGCTCGCGCGCGATGTAGATGACCGAGCTCGCCGGGGCCTCGCGCTCCATGAGCTCGTCCAGGCCCTCGGGCTTGCCGACGCCCTCGTCCTCAAAGAGGAAGTGCGCGCTGCCGATGCAGACCTCGCGGCCGCCCACGCGGGTGGAGATGCCGTGGGCCACCACGTACTGCACCTCGGCGTGCAGCTCGTCGTCGTGGACCAGGCCGCGGCGCTCGGCCTCCGCCACGATGGCCCGCGCCATGCTGTGCGGAAAGTGCTCCTCGATGCAGGCGGCCAGGCGCAGGACGTCCTCCTCGGAGGCCTCCGTGAACGAGACGATGCGGCTCACGGCAGGCGTGGCGTTTGTCAGCGTGCCCGTCTTGTCGAAGACCACCGTGTCGGCGGCGGCCAGGGCCTCGAGGTACTTGCCGCCGCGCACGGTCACGCCAGCGCGCACGGCCTCGTCCATGGCGCTCATCACGGCGATGGGCGTCGAGAGCTTGATGGCGCACGAATAGTCCACCATGAGCACGGCCATTGCCTTGTTGATGTTGCGCGTCACGGCGAGGATGCCAAAGAACGCCAGGAAGCTGTACGGTACGATGGCGTCTGCCAGGCGCTCCGCGCGGCTCTGGGCGCCCGCCTTGAGCTCGCTTGAGTGCTCGACCATGTCCACGATGCCGTCTATGCGAGAGGCCCCCGGAGGCGCCGTGACGCTCACCTTGAGGTCGCCGCTCTCAAGCGCGGTGCCCGCGTAGACGGTGGCGCCGGGCTCCTTGCGCACCAGGGCGGCCTCGCCCGTCATGGAGGACTCGTCTATCTCGCCGGCGCCCTCAACCACGGTGCCGTCCACCGGAAGGACGCTGCCCGCGCCCAGGTGGAGCACCATACCGCGGGTGACGTCCTCGGTGCGGACGCGCACGTCCTGGCCGTCCACGACGGCCCACACGCTCTCCGCGCGCACCACCATGCCCTCGCGCAGCGCCAGGTGGGCGCGGCTCTGCACGTGCTCCTCCATGAGGCCGGAGAGCTGCAGCAGGAAGGTGATGGTGCCCGCCTCGGCAAAGCTGCCGCGGGCGATGGAGGTGGCTATGGCCGTGGCGTCCAGGACCTCCACGGTGACCTCGCCGGCAAGCAGGTGCCGCAGGCCCTCGGCCACAAAGCCCAGGGCGCGCACGCAGGTAAGCGCCGCGCGCACCGGCACGGGGAGAAGGACGCGCTTTGCCGCGCGCCACAGGACGAGGCGCGTGACCTCCGCCTGGAAGCGGTTGTTCTCCAGGGAGATTTCCAGCGCGCCCTCGCGCGTGCCCAGGCCAGGCTCGGCCGCCGCGGGCAGGCGCAGCGGGTCCAGCCCGCGCACGGCGGCCAGCACGGCCTCGCGGCGCGCGGGCTCAAAGGTCAGCAGTATGGAGCCGTTGGCGGCGTGGACCTCGGCGGTGCGCACGCCGTCTGCGGCCATGAGGGCGTAGGACACGCCGCGCGCCTCCTCGTCGGTGAAGAGACGCGCGCCGCACCTCAGGCGGAGCCTTCCGGGAAGCTCCGAGACAATCCTGAAGACCATTGGCTAGGCCTCGGCGCCCTCGGCGTCGACCTCAGCGGTGACCTCGGCGCGGATGTCGCCCTCGAGGGCGGCCAGGCGGGCAGCCACGGCGGCGTCGATCTTGGCCTGGCGGCGGGCCTCGGCGGTGGCGTCGTTGGCGTCGTCGACGATGGACTGGGTCTCGGCGGCGACGGCGTCGGTGACCTTGATGCCGGCGGTGGTCACGGCGACGGCGGCCTTGTGGAGCAGGCCGGAGTTGGCAAGGCCGGCCACGGCACCCGCGGCGGCGGCACCGGCAACGGCAAACCAAGCGTGATTGACCTTCATTACGTTCTCCCTTCGTCAGGCGAGAAGCGCGTGCCTCTCGCCACCCTTGTGCTTTGCTTACTCGGAGCATATGGAGGAGCCACGGCTAACTTCAACGCAACGCGCCGCAGCTCAAGCAAGTCGTCACAGTTGTGACCCACGCGGACGGCAATGCTCCAATCGGACGCGTCAGCTCACCTCGGCAAGCTCCGGCGCCGGTGCAGCGGCAGACGTCAGCGCGACCCTTCTCCAGGCCGAGGGCGTGGCGCCCATGCAGGCGCTGAAGGCCTGTGCGAATTTGGAGGCGTTGCTGTAGCCCACGGCGCGGGCCACGTCGGAGATGCTGCCGGAGCCAACGCGCAGCAGGTCAGCGGCCCTGAGCATGCGGAAGCGCCGGTACCACTCGTGCACCGGCATGCCATACTCCGCACGGAAGGACTCCTTGAGCACCGTGGGCGAGGTCTGGCATCGCCGCGCAAGCTCCCCGATGGTGAGGGGACTCTCCACGTTCTGCCTCATGAGGGTCCGTGCGCAGCGGGCAATCTCGGCGCGCGTGGCGGGGCCGCGACGGGTGCCCACGGCCTGGCGCCGGGCCTCGCAGAGGCAGCGCAGGGCCTCGACGCAGCGCAGCTTGAGGGCGGCCACGCCCTCTCCCCGGGCGCCAACCGCCAGGTCAAGGAAGGCACGCGAGACGGCGGAGCCGACGGCGTCGGTCACCGGGCCGGCGGCGGCCGTGGCGGCCACGAGCTCGGCAAGGTCCACGTCAAAGCCGGCGAGCGTGGCGGCCGCGCCCGGCGCCACGGCGTCCGTGCTGGCCATGAGCGCCACGCCCTGGAAGGGACCCTCCTGCGGGCGGACGCGGCACTTCTCGCCGGCGCCCGGGGCCACGAGGGAGAGGACCTCGCCGCAGGAGAGGGACGCGGCGGCGGGCAGGGCCAGTTCGACCTGTCCGCGCACGCAGCAGACGGCCACGAGCGCGCCTGCGGGCTCGGCCAGAAGCGCCTCCAGCCCGCAGGCGCCCACCTCGGCCAGCCTCACGCCGGGCAGCAGGGTCACGCCGGCAAGGCCGCCCTCCCCTGCCGTCAGGTCCTCGTGCGTCATGGAACTCGCCTTTCGTCTCTCGGCCACGCAGAACTCGTTAGATGTATTAAGGACTTGATGTGCTTCTCGCCTTTGGCGGACCAGGCGCCCGCCCAAGAAACAGGCGCGCCGCCAACGCACGCATTGGGCGTCGGCGGCGCGCCTTGGTACCGGATCCGTCCTGCCTACGCGACGGTCTCAGTGAGGTCGGACAGGATCTTGTCGTCCTTCTTGTCCCACTTGGGGGTCGGACGGAAGAGCTGGAAGAGCATTGCGGCCAGCAGCACGAAGGCCACGACGGTCCAGAAGCCAAAGTTGCCCAGGACGAAGAGCTCCCAGAGCTGGTTGATGATCAGGCCGACGCACCAGCCGAAGATGCACTGGTAGCCGATGGCAAACCAGAACCACTTGGTGTCGTCCATCTGGCGACGGATGGTGCCCATGGCGGCAAAGCACGGGGCGTCGAGCATGTTGAAGGCCACGAAGGCGCACATGGCACCGGCGTGCAGCACGCCCTGCGGGTCGGTGAACATGCCCGCGAAGCCCTGCCACATGGAGACGGAGTTCTCGGTGGCCTCGCCCAGGCCGTAGAGGGCGCCGAAGGTGGAGACCAGGTTCTCCTTGGCGATGAGGGCGGAGATGGAGGCAGCGGTGGCCTGCCAGGTGTCAGCACCCAGCGGGGCAAAGATGATGCCGAGGAAGCCGCCGATGGCCGCGAGCAGCGAGTAGTCCATGAAGTCGTCGCCAGCGCCCTCCATGCCGGAGAGGAAGCCGAAGGCGCCGTTGCCGCCGTCCCAGCTGGCGAAGCCGAAGTTGGAGAGGAACCACACCACGACGGCCGCGGCGAAGATGATCGTGCCGGCCTTCTTGATGTAGGCGGAGACGCGCTCCCAGACGTGCAGCCACCAGGACTTGATGGTCGGGAAGTGGTAGTTGGGCAGCTCCATCACGAAGGGAGCGGGCTCGCCCTGGAAGGGCTTGGTCTTCTTGAGCATGATGGCCGAGATGATGATGGCCGCGATGCCCATGAAGTAGAACATGGGGGCAACCCACCAGGCGTCGGAGCCGCCGATGAGGACGCCCATGACCAGGGCGATGATCGGGGTCTTGGCTCCACAGGGAATCATGGTGGTGAGCATGGCCGTCATACGACGGTCCTTCTCGTTCTCGATGGTCTTGGTGGCAAGGACGCCCGGGACGCCGCAGCCGGAGCTGATGAGCATCGGGATGAAGGACTTGCCGGACAGGCCGAAGCGACGGAAAACGCGGTCCATGACGAAGGCGACGCGGGACATGTAGCCGCAGTCCTCGAGGAAGCAGAGAAGCACGAAGAGGACGAACATCTGCGGGATGAAGCCCAGAACGGAACCCACACCGCCGATGATGCCATCGACCACGAGGGAGGTCACGACGTCAGAGGCGCCGGCGTCCTCGAGCCAGCCGGAGACGGCGTTGGGGATGGAGTCCACGAAGCCGTCGTAGTCGGCGGGGTCGGGCTCCTCGAGGCTGCCCTCGACGGCGGCCACGAAGGCCTCGGAGTCGACGGAGTCAATGGCCTCGAGCTGCTGGCCAGCCTCCAGGACGGGCTCGCCGTCGGCGTCGACGTTGGTCACGACGACATTGTCGCCATTCTCGTCGGTCTCGGTGAGCAGGTAGTTGCCGTCCTCGTCGTGAACGGGCACGTCGGTGGCGACGACGTCGGCGTCCTTGGCCTCGTCGGCAAAGGCCTCGACGGTGGCCATGGCCTCGGCGTCATCGGCGTCCTCGGAGAGGGCGGCCACGGCGTCGGAGACGTCGGTGGTGTCAAGGCCAGCCTCGTCGGCCGCGGCGATGAAGCCGTCCACCTGGTCGGCGTAGTTGTTGGAGGCCCAGTCCTCGGTGTCGGCCTCGTACTGCTCCTGGGAGGCGCCGTTCAGGAAGAAGCCGTCGCCAAAGAGGTTTTCGTTGACCCAGTCGGTGGCGGCGGTGCCCACGGTGGAGATGGAGATGTAGTAGACCAGCACCATGACAACGACAAAGATCGGGAGGCCGAGGATTCGGTTGGTCACGATCTTGTCGATCTTCTCGGACGTGGTGAGCTTCTTGGGGGCCTTCTTGACGCAGGCCTCCATGGTCTGGGCGATCCAGTCATAGCGGTCGGAGGTGATGATGGACTCGGAGTCGTCGTCGCGAGCCTCCTCGACGGCCTTGATGACGGGCTCGATGGCGCGCAGCTGCTCGGCAGTGAGGTGCAGCGGGGCGATGGCCTCGGCGTCGCGCTCGAAGACCTTGACGGAGTACCAGCGGCTGAGCTGCTCGTCACACTGGCCGGAGATGGCCTCGGCGATCTTGGACAGCGCGTCCTCGACCTCAGGCGAGAAGCACTTGGCGCCCGTGGTGGGAACGCCCCTCTTGCCGGCCTCGACGGCCTCCTTCACCAGCGCGTCCACGTTGGTGTTGTGCAGGGCGGAGACCTCCAGGACCGGGCAGCCGAGGCGCTCGGCCAGGGCGGCAGTGTCGACGACGTCGCCGCGCTCCTTCAGCAGGTCGCACATGTTGAGGCCCACGACGACGGGACGGCCGGCCTCGAGCAGCTGCGTGGTCAGGTAGAGGTTGCGCTCCAGGTTGGTCACGTCCACGAGGTCGATCAGGGCGTCGGGGCGCTCGTTGACCACGTAGTCGCGGGAGACGACCTCCTCGGGGGTGTACGGGGAGAGGGAGTAGATGCCGGGGAGGTCGACGAAGGTGACGTCCTTGTCGGCGCGCCACGTGGCCTGCTTCTTCTCGACGGTGACGCCGGGCCAGTTGCCGACGTAGCCGTTCGAGCCGGTCAGCTCGTTGAAGAGCGTGGTCTTGCCGCAGTTGGGGTTGCCGGCCAGACCGATGAACGTGTTTGCCATTCCTTGCCTTTCTTGATCGCGCTCCTTGGGGCTGCGCGCGTGCCGCTCATATGCCACCGCGTGGGTCCCAATAGTTAGTTGAAGGTAACTCGCTCGCCCTTAAAAACGGGGCTCGCGAACCTCGCAGGCCCCGATCTACTCGCCGGTCCTGACGTCGGTAACCTCGACGTTTGCCGCCTCGTCCCGACGGATGGAGAGCTCGTAGCCGCGGACGGTGAGCTCGATGGGGTCACCGAGCGGGGCGACCTTCTTCACGTAGACGTGGGTACCCTTGGTAAGGCCCATGTCCATGATGCGGCGCTTGAGGGCACCCGTGCCACTGAGCTTGGCGACGGTCGCGCTCTCCCCCACCTTCACGTCCTTCAGAGTTGCCATCAGATCCCTTTCTTCTCGCCGGCGTCGTCATGCCGGCAACCTGCATGAGCGCGAGGGCCTCGCAGCCCCCGCGCTGAACGACCCGCCGCGGCTGCGGCGAAGTTGAACCCTAGAGGGTGACCATGACGTGGGACGACATGGTGCGGTTGAGCGCCAGGCGGGCACCCTTGACGCTGACGATGCAGTCGCCGTTGACGCGCGAGATGACCTTGACCTCGGCGCCCTCCACAAAGCCGAGCTCCGCGAGGTGCTGGCGCAGCTCCGCGCCGCCGCGGATCTTGGAGACGCGGGCGACCTCGTCCTCGCCCACCATGCCGAGCGGAAGCTGGCCGCCCACGTGGGCGGGAGCCTGAGCGGACGCGGCCTGCGCGCCAAGGCCCTGCAGGGCCGCTGCCTCAGATGCCATTGCTGCCTCCTCTGTTGCCGCCTGGCGGCAGTTTTGAGCCGTCCGCCGGCCATAAGTTGGTGCCTGTTAACTTGTAAGCCGCCAAGTAAGATACGACTAACTCCAAACGGACGCAATAGTTAACCTAGGTTTCAGTCAACTTTGCCTAACTTTTTTGCCACGGATTGCGGGGTTTGGCACGGCTTGGCGCGCCGAACGCTGCCTTGAGCCACAAAAAGCGGGGTTTGGCACGCCGAACCGTGCCAAACCCCGCAATACGTGGCTCACCAGCAAGAAATGCCCTTCTCGCCTGCCAAACCCCGCAATCCGTGGCGCGACGCCAGGCGAGAAGGGCTCGCCAGGGCAGCCCCACGTCATACCCAAGCCGAGAAATGCGGCCGTTGGCACGAAATCTCTGCCAACGGCCGCATTTCTCGGCTCATTCTTTCCTTTTTCGTGCCAACCGCCGCAATTTCAGGCTCGACCCCAAGCGCCAGCGGTCCAAATGCCCCGCTACTTTGCGGCGGCTGTCGAGAAAAACGCACTTGAAACTCCGTGTGACTTTCTGTAATGTTAAAAGCCGCACGCCGGCATAGCTCAGTTGGTAGAGCACCGCTCTCGTAAAGCGGGGGTCATCGGTTCGAGTCCGATTGCCGGCTCCACTGAATTATCGAGTCCGAGGGCCCTAGGTCTTCGGGCTTGTTTTTTGAACGCGCCGGTCAGGCATGCCGAAGGGAGGGCTCATGGCGGACGAGCAAGTGAACCACCTGTGCGAGAGCTGCCAGTGCAAGTGCAAGCAGACCACCACCGTCGAGGTCATCATGTGCCCGCGCTACGCGGCCATCCCCCAGCAGCGCTCGCTCCTCGACGCAAAGGGCCGCCCGACCAAGGCCGTCGCAAAGGCCGCCGCAAAGTAGCGGGGCGCACCCTTCTCGACAGCGCCGCCCTTCCCAATACCGTACATAATTACGACAATCCCTTCTCGCCAACAGGGAAAACGTGGCGAGAAGGGCCTGTCGTTCATCTAAATGTACGCTGCGCGGCGAGAAACTCCCGACAGCCCCGCGCTCCCCTACAGCATGCGCAGCACGCCGCGGACCAGGCGCTCGAAGTCCTCGGAGTGGGCCTCTGCGGCGGCGCGGACGCTATCGTGCGTGACGTCGGCGGCACCGGACTCGTTGGCGGCAAGCGTCAGGCCCAGAACGTTCATGTCGAGCGCCTTGGCCATGATGACCTCGCACACCGTGGACATGCCCACGTAGGAGACGCCCAGCGTGCGCAGGGCGGCAACCTCGGCCGGGGTCTCAAAGCAGGGGCCCAGCACGCCGGCGTAGACGCCCTCCTCCACCGCGACGCCCAGGTCGTCGGCCACGCCGCGGGCAACGGTGCGCAGGTAGGGCGAGTAGGCGTCGTTCATGTCGACGAACGGGGTCTCCACGTCGCGCAGCTCCTCCCACTCGGCAAGGGGGTTCCTGCCGGTGAGGTTGATCTGGTCGGTCAGGATGCCCAGGCCCGTGTGCGCGCAGCCCGGCACGGCGCCCGTGGCGCACGCGAAGATGATGTCGCGGCAGCCCAGACGGTGGGCGTGACGCACCAGCGCGGTAACCTCGGCGGCACTGAAGCCCTGGTAGAGGTGGATGCGACCCGGGTAGACCACCACCGGCACGTCGTCGATGGTGCCAACGGTTGCCTCGAAGACGTGGCCGCTCACGGGGTTTGCCGCGGCCGGGAAGCCCTCGATGTCGTGGTAGTCGATGCGCCGCACGGGCTTGACCAGGCTTCCCAGGTGCCCCAGGCCCGTCCCCAGGACGATGGCGACGGGATTCTCCACAGACGGCTTGCAGGCCTTGACGACGTCCTCGGTGACCACGCAGATCCCCTCCTTCTTGAGCCGGGCGGCAAGCGTGCCGTCCCCGGCGGTGAGCGTACCGGAATAGGTCCCATCGTAGATGAGATTCACCCCGCATGACGGGCTCTTTGCCTTGAGTACGGCCAACGAGACCCGTGAGCGTAGCGCGCGGCCCCGGCACGCGTCGGAGCCCCGCGCAAACTCGGCCGTCACGTCCCGCCCGTCGGACAGAAAGACGCGTCCCTCTCGCTGCTCCGCGGGAGGCCTCGGTACGGGAAGCCCCGCGGCCCCTTCGGGGCACACGGGGCATACGTCGACCTTTCCCGCGAGGGACATGACCTCGGGCACCGGCTTGGACCCGCCGTCGTAGCGGACGGGCTGGCCCAGCAGGCACCGGCTTATGGCCACCCTCATCGCAAGCGCCTCCTAGACGGCCAGCGAGCCGAGCTGGATGCTGGCGTTGGACAGCAGGGAGTTCACGTACGTGGTCCACTGGCTGCTGTAGTCGCTGTAGGCCGTGCTGTAGTTGCTGTAGGCAACGTAGTAGGCGGCCTGGGCGGCGGCGTAGGTGGCAGAGTCGTTGGAGATCTCGTAGCTGGAGAGGGCGTTGTAGTAGTCGCCGTCGGTGCTGGCCCAGGTGTTGTTGGCGGAGTCCCACTCGTCGCCGGCAAGGCCGATGATGTAGCTGGCGTAGTCGGCCGTGGGGGTGTCCTCCTGGCCCTCGGCGGGCTCGGTGGGCTTGGTGGGCTGCTCGGGCAGGGTGGCCGTGACCACGGAGTCGCGCAGCTTGGACATCATGCAGGAGTCGGAGATGGTCTGCTTGGCCGTGTCCTCGTCGATGCCGTACTTGCTGGCGATGGTGGCGTAGTCGTCGGTCTGGAACATCTGGTTGGCGTAGGCGGAGAGGTCGTCGTCGGTGACGGAGATGCCCTGGTCCTTGGCCGCCTGCAGCACGATAGCGTTGCGTGCGTAGGAGACCACGTCGTCGGCCACAGGCACGTCGTAGGTGCCGTCGCTGTTGGCGGCGGAGTCAACGCTCTTGCTCTGGGAGATCACCTGGCGGGCCGTCACGTCGACGGTCTTGCCGTTGTAGGTGTAGGTGGCGATGGTGCTGTCGAGCTGGTCGCCCGTGAGCGTGGTCTTGCCGGAAAGCGAGATGGAGCTGCCGCCGCCCAGCAGGAAGTGGCCGCACAGGACGCCCACGACCAGCGCCGCCACGGCGATGGCCACCCACGCGGGGGTGGGAAGCGCGGCGCCGGCGGCCTTGGGGGCCTGGCCGGCCTTGGCGCCCTTCTCGGCCTTTGTCTCGGCGGCCACAGGCGCCACCTCGGTCTTCTCGTCGTTCTCGTCTGCCATAGAATCACCTCTCGTTGTGGGCGCGCGGGCGCCCTGGGTCAGGTTCCAAATGCAAAATGCTACCGCCCCCGCGAGGCTGCGGGGGCGGCGTCAAAGGACTCCCTCAGAGAGCGCAGAAACCTATTCGCAAGCTTGAATGATCTGCGCCGAGAAGCTCTTGACGTAGCTCGCGCCGTTCTCGGCGTCGAACTTCAGGCGCTCCGCCAGGGCCGCCTTGGTGGCCGCGGAGGCAGCGTCCTGCACGAAGGCCAGGAGGGCGACGAGCATGTCGCGGTACTCGGGGTCACCGTGGTAGCACTGGATGGCCTCGTCCAGAAGCGGCCAGACCTGGTCGGAGCGCTCCTCGGAGGTGGCGCCAAAGCGGCAGAGGAAGACGAAGCCGGCCAAGCGCACGGGGGCGGAGTCCTCGTCAAAGAGGGCGGTCTCGGCCGCCTCGAAGGCGGGGGCGACCTCGTCGGCGTGCTCGTCCACCAGGGCGGTCAGCGCGTCCAGGACCTCCCAGCGCGTCTGCGCCTCGGGACGCTCGAGGGCGTCCATCAGGGAGCCGACGAAGGGCGTGACCATGCTGGCGTCTGCATGCGCGACGGTGGCGATCTTGTGGGCCACCTCCTGGCGGCGACGACGGCTGGAGCCCGCGAGCTCCTCCACAAGAATGCGCATCTGCGCGAGCCTTGCCTCCTGGTCGTTGGCGGAGTTTGCCATGTTGCGATTCCTCTCTGTCTTGCGTCCGCGCGGGCCCTGGCAAGAACGCGCCAGAGGCCCGCGATGAGTTACCCGATTGGTGCCGCCGGCCCCGTGCCCGGCGCGGCGAGAAGCCCGTCCCTACTTGCGCGGGCTGCCCTGCCCCTTTGAGGCCGGCCCGTCCTGCTGCACGCTGATGAGCTCGGGCTCCGGCGTGCCGTCCCTGCGCGCGCGGCGAACGGCCTCGGCGCGCTTTCCGTCCTTGGCGCGCCTCAGCTGGTCCTTGTTGGCGCGGAAGGTCTTGTCGACAAACTTCCACGGGCCCACGGACTCGCCGAAGCCCAGCTTGAGGCCGGCGACGGCACCGGCCATGAGGCCGATGACCAGGCCCATGAGCACGGAGAGACCCGTCACCAGCACCACGCTGGAGACAAGTGCGCCCACCAGGAGCACGCCGGCGTTGGCGAGCCCGTACTCACGCTTGGTGACGCAGCGGCGAGAGAGCTCGTCTCCCAGGCCCACGCCCGACACGATGCCAAACAGGAAGAGCACGAGCGCCATGACGGCTACGGCAAAGCCGGCGTCCACGCGCTACGCCTCCTCGTGGTGGTGGCAGCAGCCGCCCTCGCCGTGGCCGTGGCCCTCGCCGTGGCCGCC
>ERZ1034980.1276-NODE-1276-length-15350-cov-4.295848_pt1 | contig 15350 bp, 13 predicted proteins | sample MGYA00520622_ERZ1034980 | MGnify/ENA primary metagenome ERZ1034980 (study PRJEB33766, sample SAMN09781791) | gut metagenome | biome: gut microbiome | host: Homo sapiens | place: Madagascar | study: EMG produced TPA metagenomics assembly of the PRJNA485056 data... | reverse complement strand
TCCGTGATCTCCGCCGAAACCTTGAGGAGGCTCACCTCGACAACGTCGACGCCGTGGGTGGAGACGCAGGCCGCGAGTTCCCGGATGACGACGCGAACATCATCGTCGTCGATCCGCCCCGCGCCGGCCTCGCAGACGATGTCGTGTCCCAGCTCTCGGATCAGCCCGCCCGCGCCATCGCCTACGTGAGCTGCGACCCGGCGACCCTCGCCCGCGACCTTGCTCGCTTCCGCGAGATTGGCGTCTTCGAGCCGGTCTCCGTCACGCCGGTCGACCTCTTCCCGCAGACCTTCCACGTCGAGACCGTCACCAAGCTCGTTCGCAAGTAACCCACAAGGCCGCCGACACGGCAGATTGGATACACCATGGCACGCATCGCAATCCTTCTCGCTGATGGCTTCGAGACCATCGAGGCGCTCGCCCCGGCAGACGTCTGCCGTCGCGGCGGCCAGGACGTGGCCCTCGTCACCGTAAACGCCGAGCCGCACGTCACCTCCGCCCAGAACGTCGGCATCGACTGCGATGCCACGCTTGACACCTATGACTTCGCCACCTGCGACCTTATCGTCCTGCCCGGCGGCCTTCCAGGCACTACGACCCTCCGCGCCACCGACCGCGTCTGCGAGCTCGCGCGCGACTTCATGGCAAGCCGCAAGCTTGGATCGATCTGCGCCGCTCCCTCCATCCTTGCCGAGCTCGACCTCCTCGAGGGACGAACGGCCACCTGCTATCCGGGCTTCGAGGGAGACTTTCCCGCTGGCGTTCGCCCGGAGAAGAACGGCGTCTACCGCGACGGCAACCTCGTAACCGCGTCTGGTCCCGGCTTTGCCGTCGAGTTTGGCCTCGCCCTACTCGAGCTTCTCACCGACAAGGCCACAGCTGACGGTGTCGCCTCCGGCATGCTCATCGAAAGGTAGGTGCGAGTTTTGTCGCTGTTTGACCTTCCCAGCCGCATTGATCGCCTCGTTCTCGCAAGCGGCTCCCCCAGGCGCGTCGAGCTCCTGGCGGAGATGGGCTTCGACCCCATCGTGAGGCCGCAGGACATCGATGAGGCGGCGGCGCTCGAGGCGTTTGCCAACAGCTTTGACGAGGAGCTGGGCGAGGATTTCGTCGAGGAGCCCACTTGCGAGGAGATGGTCCGTCATCTCGCGGAATGCAAGGCGATGAGCGCCCTCGAGGACGAGACCAAGCCCGGCGACGTCATCCTCGCGGCAGACACCATCGTCACCATCGACGGCGAGGAGCTTGGCAAGCCCCGTTCCGAGGAAGATGCCATCGAGATGCTCCACGCGCTCTCCGGACGCACACACGAAGTGTCTACCGGCGTCTGCCTCCTATCTCCCACGCGAACGGGCGGACACAGGTCCTTCTCGTTCTATGAGACCACGAGCGTCACGTTCTACGAACTAGACAATGCGACCATCGAGGCCTACGTCAAAACCGGGGAGCCGCTCGACAAGGCCGGAGCCTACGGGATTCAGGGGCTCGGCCGTACGCTTGTGCGTACAATCGAGGGCGACTACTTCAACGTGGTCGGCCTCCCCGTGGCCAAAACGATGCGCGCACTTGAGGCTTTCGTCGGAAAGAGCGACTAATGGCAAAGAGAATTTCGGGTCGAACGATGCAGGACGACAAGAGGCTCGAAGGTCCGCGTGACCTTGCGGCCAATGCGACGGAGGTGCCAGCCACGACCATCGCTGACGTCTCCCAAATCCCCGGAATTCGCATTGCCCATCACACGGACGAGGAGAACGGCACCGGCTGCACGGTCATCGTGTGCCCGGCCGGCGCCACGGGCGGCGTGGACGTCCGAGGGGGCGCTCCCGCCACTCGAGAGACGGACCTCCTCCGCCCGGAGGAGACAGTCGACGTCCTGCACTCCGTCGTGCTCTCTGGCGGAAGCGCCTATGGCTTGGCTGCCTCCGTTGGCGTTGCCGAGGAACTCGAGCGCCGTGGCATCGGGCTTGACGTGCAGGTTGGCGTCGTCCCGATCGTATCTGGCGCATGCCTCTTCGACCTGGCCTTCGCAAACTCGCACGTGCGCCCCACCGCAGGCGACGGAGCCTCGACATGCGCCCGTGCGCTCGATAACCCGCCGGTCCCGCTACCCAGAGGCAATGTCGGAGCCGGCTGCGGATGCACCGTCGGCAAGCTAGGTGGCCCCGCGTTCGCGATGAAGGCAGGCCTCGGGACCGACGTCGAACAGGCGGGCACGCTCGTCTGCGGTGCCATCGCCGCCGTCAATGCGTGCGGAAACGTCGTCGACCCGGATACGGGCGAGGTCATCGCCGGCATGCGCTCCCAGACGGGCGCGGGCTTCGTGGACGAATGTGACCTCGCGCTCTCCATGGCCGCGAGGATGCCCCTCGAGGCAGGCCGCAATGGCAGCACCCAGCCTCCCATGCGTACGAACACGACCATCTCCTGTGTCATAACCAACGCCAAGCTCTCGAAGGCCCAGGCAACGAAGGTCGCCCAAATGGCGTCGGATGCCTATGCCCATGCGATTCGCCCCACCCACACGACCAATGACGGCGACACCGTTTTCGTCATGGCAACCGGCGAGGTTGAGATGCCCGTCGACGTTGTGGGCATCCTCGCGACGCGCGCCCTCGAGCGGGCCATCACAGACGGCGCCCGCAGCGCCAAGACTTCTCACGGCCTCCCCGGCGCCGCGGATCTCTAGGACTATTCACCAGGCTCACACACCCGTACGAACGAATAGCGGAAAGGCTCCAATGTACAAGCTCATCGCAAGCGATATGGACGAGACGTTCCTCGACGGACATCATCAGATTCCGCCCGCAAACCTCCCGGCACTCAAGCGCCTGCGCGAGCTCGGTGTGCTCTTCGTTCCCAGTTCCGGGCGAGGCTATCTCTCCATCATGGACAACTTCGAGGACATCGATCCCGCCCTCATGGAGGGTACGTACGTCATCTCCTACAACGGAGGCTCGATAAATCGTTTTGGCGACCCCGAGCCGATCTTCTCCCACAACCTCGACCACGACCTCGCAGACGAGCTCTGGAAGTTTGGGCGCGAGCGCGTGCTCTCCATGCATGCCTATACGCCAGATGGTCGCATTCTCGTGCAAGGCATGACCGAGAGCGAGTCTCGCTACCTTGCGTCACTCCGCCGCATCGAGAAAGTGGACCTTCCGGATCTGTCGAGCGTGCCCGTCGTCTCGAAGATGATCTACATGAACATGGATTTCGACTGGCTTCACGAGTTTGGCGCCAACGTCGTCAACCCCATGCTCGATGGACGGGCGACGATCACCTACTCCTCCGGTCGCTACCTCGAGGTCAATCCCCTAGGCTGCGACAAGGGCGAAGGTCTCAGGAAGCTTGCCGAGATTCTCGGCGTAGACATCGCGGACACGATCGCCTTCGGGGACTCCGCCAATGACCGAGAGATGATTGCCGCGGCGGGCCTTGGCGTAGGCGTGGCCAACGTGACCGACGACGTGCGCCCCGTCTGCGACCTCGTGCTCGACACAACGGGGCCCGACGGAGCGCTTCCCGAACTAGTCGAACGCGTCATCGAGCCCCAGCACCGTTAGAGGCAAGCCGCCTGCGCCGTTGCCATCTCGGCAAATTCGCAGGCGGCTTTATTGTTTGCTATAGCGCTTCCGTGAGATTAGAACGGCAGCTTTCCTCCGGGCATGCCCATGCCACCCGGCATGCCGCCACCCATCTGACGCATCATCTGCTGCATCTGGCGCTTGGCCTGCTTGCGGTTGCCGCCCCCCATCATGCCGCGCATCTTGCCCATCATCTTGTTGAGCTCGCTCCACTGCTTGATGAGGCGATTGACATCCTGCACGGAGTGACCGGAGCCGCGCGCGATGCGCTGGCGGCGCATGCCGTTGATGATGCCCGGGCGAGCGCGCTCCTGCTTCGTCATCGAGAAGATGATGCTCTCGATCTGGCGCATCTGCTCCTCGGAGTTATCGCCACCCATCTGGCGCAGCGCCTTGTCTCCGCCGGGAAGCATGCCCAAGATCTTTCCCATGCCGCCCATCTTGCGAATCTGCTGCATCTGGGCAAGCATGTCGTCCATCGTGAAGCCCTCGCGCAGCATCCTCTCGGCTTCGGCGGCGGAAGCGGCGTCGGCGTTGGCCTGGGCCGTCTCGATGATGCCCACGACATCACCCATGCCGAGGATGCGCTTGGCCATGCGGTCAGGGTGGAAAACCTCGAGGGACTCGGGCTTCTCGCCCATGGAGACGAACTTGATGGGCTTGCCCGTCACGGCGCGGACGGACAGTGCGCCACCGCCGCGGGCGTCGCCGTCAAGCTTGGACATGATGACACCGTCGAAGTCAGTGCGCTCGGCGAACTCGGAAACGACGTTGACGATGTCCTGACCAGTCATCGCGTCGACGACCATGAGGACCTGGTCGGGCTTGACCGCGCTCTTGATGTCGACGGCCTCCTGCATCATGAGCTCGTCGATCTGGAGACGTCCAGCGGTATCGACGATGACCACGTCGCGGAGGTGGTCGACTGCCTCCTGGACGGCCTCGCGCGCGATCGCGACGGCGTCCTTGCCGTCACCGCGGTAGACCGGCACGCCAATCTCGCCGCCGAGGGTCTCGAGCTGGTCAGCCGCGGCGGGACGGTGCGTGTCGCACGCGGCGAGCTGCGGAGAGTGGCCCTGCTTCTTGAGCATGTAGGCAAGCTTGGCGCTCGCGGTGGTCTTGCCGGAGCCCTGCAGGCCAACGAGCATGATCACGTTGGGCGTGCGGTTGGGCATGAGCGTGAGCTTGCTCTCAGTGGAGCCGAGAAGCTCCGTGAGCTCGGCGAGAACGACCTTGACGACGTTCTGCGCAGGCGTCAGAGAGGTAAGGACCTCGGCCGTGAGGCATTGCTCCTTGCAGCGGGCCACGAAGTCCTTGACCACGCGAAAGTTGACGTCTGCCTCAAGCAGCGCCATGCGAATCTCGCGCATTGCCGCGTTGATATCGTCCTCCGTGAGGCGACCCTTGCCACGCAGCTTGTCGAAGGTGTCTGTGAGGCGGTCTGAGAGGCTATTGAACATCGAAGCTCCTAGCTGGGATTCGTTGCGAACAGTACTGGCTAGACGTCAGGGGCGGCTCGGTAAGCTCGACCTTAGATCGTCTCGCCCACGAGGGCGCGGGTGAAGCTGAGCGCGTCGAAGGACTGGAAGTCATCGATGCCCTCGCCCACACCGATGCGCCAAATCGGCAGGTCGAGCTGACTCGCAATCGAGACCGCGATACCGCCCTTCGAGGTGCCGTCGAGCTTCGTCACGATGAGGCCATCGAGATCGAGCGCGTCGTTGAACTCCTTCGCCTGCGCAAGGCCGTTCTGGCCAGTGGTCGCATCGACGACGAGGACGACGGTTACGGGCATGCTCGCGCGCTTGCGCGTGACGTTTACGATCTTGGCGAGCTCGCGCATGAGCTCGGGAGACGTGTGCAGGCGTCCGGCGGTGTCGATGAGCATGAGCTCCGTGCCCTCGCGCTCCGCGGTCTCGACCACGTCATAGCAGACACTCGCAGGGTCAGCGCCGCGCTCGCGGGTGACGACGCGCACGTCAGCGCGCTCGCCCCAGACCTGGAGCTGCTCGATCGCGGCGGCGCGGAAGGTGTCGGCGCCGCCGATGAGGACGGACTTGCCCTTGCCCTTCGCGGCCGCGGCAAGCTTGCCCACCGTGGTGGTCTTGCCGGCGCCGTTGATACCGACGAACAGCACGCAGCTCGGCGTGTCGTCGAACGGATCGCGCTCGGAAGTGGGGAACGCCTCGGCCAGGCGCTTGGCGAGGGCCTCGCGAAGCTGATCAGCCGTACGCAGGCCCTTCTTTGCGGCAAGCTCGCGGAGGTCATCAGTGACGCTCATCGCAAGCTCGGGACCGATGTCTCCCATGACGAGGGTGTCCTCGAGATCCTCCCAGAACTGCTCGTCGACGTCGCCGCCCATGTAGAAGATCTGGTTGAGCGCCTCGCGAGACTTCGCAAGTCCGCTCCTCAAGCGGTCAGCAAGCCCCATCAGGCATCGACCACCTTTCCTGTCGCGCGGTCAAGCCGCTGGGATACAACGTGACTGACACCATCGGCCTGCATGGAGACGCCGTACAGGACGTCGGCCTGCTCCATGGTCCTCCTCTGGTGCGAAATGACGATGAGCTGCGTCGTCTCCTTGAGCTGCTCGATGGCATCGAGAAGCTTGTCGAGGTTGGCGTCGTCGAGCGCCGCCTCCACCTCGTCGAAGACGTAGAACGGCACGGTTCGCGTGCGATAGACGGCGAAGAGCAGCGCGAGGGCCGTGAGGGACTTCTCGCCGCCGCTCATGAGCGTCATCTTCGCGATGCGCTTGCCCTTGGGCTGCGCCACGACCTCGATGCCGGTCTCCGCGGGGTGGTCCGGGTCGCACATCTCGAGATGCGCCTTGCCACCCGGGAAGAGCATGCCGAAGATCTCGATGAAGTTGGCGTTCACGGCCTCGAAGGTCTCGAGGAACTGCCTACGCATCTTGCGGTCGATGGCCGCGGTGATCTTGACGAGCGCGGCACGGGCCCTCTCGAGGTCCTCGAGCTGAGCTCCGATGTAGTCCGCACGATCCTTGAGCTTGGTGTACTCGTCCATCGCGACCTGGTTGACGGGGCCGAGGCTATCGATCTGACGGCGAAGGGACGCGACCTCGCGCTCGGTGGCCTCGCGGTCATCGGGCTCGGGCATCTGCAGCGCCTCTTCGAGGACGTGCCTACCGTCGGCCGTAATCTGCGCGATCGCTTGCTCGACGCGGACCTCGAGGCGTCCACTCTCCACCTTAACGTCGCTCTGGGCGCCCTTGGCCTGCTCAAGCGCCGAGTTGGCGTCCGCGACCTGCTGCTTCGCGTCGCCGATGGTCTTCTTGAGGGAGTCGGAATCCGCCTCGGCGAGGCTCGCGCGGTCACGCAGGCGCTCTGCCCAGGTCTTACAAGCCTCGTGGATCGCCTCGTAGCGCTCGTGGAGCGGGTCGACGCGAAGGCGCAGCACCTCGAGGGAGCGCGTAGCCTCCTCAGCGGCGCGGGCGCGCTCGTCGAGGGAGGAAATGCGGCCAGAGAGCTCACGCTGGCGCTCGTCGAGGTGATGTAGGCGCTCGCGGCTCGTCGCAAGCTTGAGGCGCGCGTCGGCGGCCTTCTTGGTGGCCTCGTCCTCTGCTCGAGAGGCCTCGCGACGGCGGGTGTTGGCCTCCTCGAGGTCACGGGACAGCTCGGCGAGACGGTCCTTGGCGGCATCTGCCTTGGCCTTGAGCTCGTCCAAGCGCGGACGGGCCTCGCGGGTGCGCTCGCGCGCCTTCTCGCGACGGGCCTCGACCTGCGTGCGCTCGTCATGAGCGGAGCTCACCTGAGACTGCAGTCGGCCGATCTCCGAGTTGAGGGAGTCCCTCTCGCCAGTGAGACGGGAGAGCTCGCCGGCGGCGTCGGCGGAGGCGTCGCGAGCCTGGGCGAGGGCGTCCCCGGCGGCATCCGCGGCGGCAGAGGCGCTCGCAAGCGTCGAGTCGGCCGAGGCGACGGCTGCCTCGAGGGCGGGCATGTCCTCCTCGAGCGCGGCGACCTCGCGCCTGCGCTCGAGCGTGCCCACGGCGGCACCGGCGGAGACGCCAGCCCGCGTGCGGCCGTCGCTCGTCGCGACGACGCCGGACTCGGTAACGTAGGTAAGGTCCGGGTTCGCGACGTGGGCACGCACCGCCGCCTCGGGGGAATCGACGATGAAAACATCGCCCAAGAGGCGCTCGACGAGGCCCCTGGCGTCATCCTTGACGTCAAGCATGTCGACGAGGCGACGGCCCTCCCCCTTAGGAGCGACGGGCGCGGTCTCGGAGAGGTTAAGAACCGTAAGGGAGCCGGCGGCCGACGCCTCGCCTGCAGCGGCATCCATGAGACGCGCGACGTCAGTGCCTGCGGAAACGACAGGCGCGGATAGCGTGTCGCCGAGAAGGCGCTCGACGAGCGAGTCGAGCTCGGCCGGGGCGCTCACGACGTCAGCGAGGCGATAGCGAACGAGACCCGCGAGCGAGCCGTCAGACAACACGCGCCCCTCGAGGGACTCGGAACCCGGAACGAGCCCGGCGTCGATCGAGCGAAGTGCCTCGAGCTTAGCCTGGGCACCGGAGAGCGCTGCCTTGGCGGCGCCCAACGCCTCGCGCGCGGCCTTCGCGGCCTCGCGAGCGGCGTCCCTCTCAGCCGCGAGGCGAGAGATCTCCTCCTTGGCGGCCTCTGAGGCGGCGCGGGCGTCCTCGATGCTCGAGGCAAGCTCCTCGAGCCTGCCGGAGCGACTCGCGAGCGCGGCCTCGGCAGTCTCGAGCTGCTCGTCGATCTGCGCGAGACGGCTCGCGAACATCTGGTCCTCGACCTCGGCGTTACTGATTTCGTCCGTGAGCTTGGCGTGCGCGAGCGTCGCGTCGTCGAGTTCGCGCTGGCAGGAGCGCTGTTCGTCATTGAGGCGCGCCTGGGCAGAACCAGCCTCGCGGCGAGTGGCCGTGGCCTCGCGAGCCGCGGGTTCGAGGCGCTTGACCTCCGCCTCGAGGGTCTCGGTCGCGACGCGCGTGTCAGACAGGCGCCCAGAGACGTCCTCGAGTTCGCTCGATGCCTCGCTCCTCTGGCGATCGACCTGCGAGAGCGTCATGCGCGTCTCGGAGAGGCGATCGACCATGTTGCGGCCCTTCTCCTCGAGAAGGCGCATGTCGCTCTCGAGGCGGCCGAGGATGTCGCTGCAGCGACGGCGTTGTTCGCCGAGGTCTCCGACGAAGAGACCCTTCTGCTCGAGCAGGCTCTGGAGCTTCTCGAGCTCGCGGCTCTTCTCGTCCGCGCGGAACTGCGCGAGTTCGACGGCGGCCGAGGCCTCCTTGGCGCGAGACTCGAGCTCGGTCCACTGGCGCTGGAGACATCTCACGTCGTCGACGGCAAGCTGGCAGGTGAGCTCTGACAGGCGACGGTCAAGCTCCTCCCAGCGCTTCGCGCGGTCAACCTGGCGCTCAAGCGGGCGAAGCTGGCGATTGAGCTCTCGCGCGACGTCGCGGGCGCGGACGAGGTTCTTGTCCATGTCCGCGAGCTTGCGCTGGGAGCGCTCCTTGCGACGACGGTGCTTGGAGATGCCCGCGGCCTCCTCGATGAGGACGCGCCTTTCCTCCGGGCGGCTCGAGAGGATCGAGTCGAGCTTGCCCTGAGAGATGATCGAGTGCGTGTCCTTGCCAAGGCCGGAGTCATGCAGGATGTCTTGGATGTCCATGAGGCGGGCCGGAGCGCCGTTGATGAGGTACTCGGACTCGCCGGAGCGATACATCCTGCGCGTGATGCCGACCTCGGAGAAGTCGACCGGCAGGGTGTGGTCCGTGTTGTCGAGCACGAGTGTGACCTCGGCCACTCCCACAGGCTTGCGGGCAGAGGACCCCGAGAAGACGACATCCTCCATGGCCTGGCCGCGCAGCATCTTAGCGCTCTGCTCGCCCAGGACCCAGAGGATGGCATCGCTAACGTTGGACTTGCCCGACCCATTGGGGCCCACCACGACGGTGAGACCCGGGTCGAAGACCATATGGGTGCGGTCCGCGAAGGACTTGAAGCCCTTCAGCGTGAGGGACTTCAGGAACAATTGACGCCCTCCTCGGCGAGGCGCTTGATGGCGTCACTTGCGGCCGCGCTCTCCGCTTCCTTCTTGGAGGAGCCGATGCCACGCCCCATGCGCCTCCCCTCAACGAGGACGACGGAAGTGAAGGTGGGGCTGTGCGCGGGGCCCTTCTCGCCCTCGAGCTTGTACTCGGGGGCGCAGCGGAGCTCGCGCTGGGTGATCTCCTGGAGACGGCTCTTGGGGCTCACGGGACGCTCCGCGAGCTCGGGAACCATGTGGGGGCCAAGCGTGCGCTGAACGAACTCGTGCGTGACGTCATAGCCGGCGTCGAGGTAAAGTGCGCCGACGACCGACTCGTACACGTTCTCGAGGGCGGAGTGGAGGCCACGGGAGCCCGTGCCCTTCTCAGACTCGCCAAAGACGATACACTCGCCGATGCCGAGCTGGTCTGCCACGGCTGAGAGGGTCTTGCCGGAGACGAGAGAAATCTTGAGGCGCGTGAGCGCGCCCTCGTCCATATCACGGAAGCGCTCGAAGAGGTCGGTCGCAACGATGGCGCCGAGGATGGAGTCTCCCAGGAACTCGAGCCTCTCGTAGGAGGCCGATACCGGCAGGCCCTCGACGGCGCTCGGGTGCGTGATGGCGGCCTCTACGAGGTCGCGGTTATTAAAGGTGTGGCCACAGATGCTCTCGATGTGGCGAATCCGCTCGGTGGCGGTATTGCGGGGCATACTCTCCCCCATCTGTCGCAACGGCTAGATACAGCGACGGCGCCCGCGTGGAGCGCCGTCACACACATCAGGTTATTGTACCCGCTACCCGCTAATCGCGCAGGGTTTACTCCGCCTCGGCGATCGCCTCGGCAAGCTTTCCGCACAGGTTCTGGCGAACGCAGTGGGCTGCCGTCAGCGTACCGTTCATGATGGCGTCCGAATTGGTGGCGCCGTGGCCCACGAGCACGGGCGCCTTGAGGCCGAGGAGGGCGGCTCCGCCATAACGGTCGCCGGACAGAAGCGCGGCAACCTCCTTCATGGCGGGCTTGACCAAGAGCGCGCCGAGGGCAACCTTCTTGCTCTCCCCCGCCGCTGCCTTCAGCGCGGAGACGATGAACTTCGCCGTTCCCTCGACGGCCTTGAGGGCGATGTTGCCCGTGAAGCCGTCGGAGACGATGACATCGAGGTCACCCGTAAGGATGTCGCGTCCCTCGCAGTTGCCGGAGAAAATGATGCCCTTGGTTGCCGCGAGCGCCGCATGGCGCGCAAGAGCTGCCTCGGAGCCCTTGGTCTCCTCGGTGCCGTTGTTAAGCAGGCCCACCGTGGGATTCTCCACGCCAAGCACGATCTGGGAGTAGGCGGTGCCCATGCGAGCGAACTGGACGATCATCTCCGGCGGGCAGTCCGCGTTGGCGCCAAGGTCGAGGACGGTCGTCATGTGCCCGGCGGCGCCAGGCATGGCGGTGCAGAGGGCAGCGCGACTCACGCCCTTGACGCGGCCGACGATGAGCGTGCCCGCCGCGAGGATGGCGCCGGTGGAGCCGGCGGAGAAGAAGGCGTCCGCCTCGCCCGCACGGACGGCGCGGCAGCCGCGCACGATAGAAGAGTCCTTCTTGCGACGGACGGCCTCCGTGGGATGCTCGTCCATCTCGATGGCCTCAGTTGTCACGAGGGCCTCGGCGCGAGCGTGCTTGGCGCAGAACGGCACGACGACGTCCTCGTTACCGGCAACGACAACCTCGAGGTCATCATCGGCCTCGAGAGCGCGGGCGATTCCCTCGAGAACGACCTCGGGCTTCTCGTCTCCGCCCATGGCATCGACTACGACACGGACCATGGTGGTTCCCTTCTCACGAACATAAGCGACACGGGGCGCACTGCCCGCGCAGGATGTTAACACCTTAGCATCACGCACACGGCTGCCGCGTCCGATAAACAAAAAAGGCCGACCCTTCCGGGCCGGCCTTCTGGCCACTCTAGGAATGGCGGCTACTCGGTGACGATGACCTGACGGCCATTGTAGTAGCCACAGCTCGGGCACACGCGGTGCGGGAGCTTCACGGCGCCACACTGGGGGCACGTGGAGCGAGCCGGCATAGCGAGCTTGCTGTTGGCCGAGCGACGGGTGTGGGTCGCGCCGCGGCCCTTCTTCTGCTTGGGTACTGCCATTGTTGACCTCTCTTACTGAACTTACGCCGCACCGCACGCGACGGTCTATCACAGACGATTTGGAATGATAGCACGAAATGGAGCGTTCACACTAGAGATACACAGTATTTGGTGGAGGATTCTCACGTCAAGCGCAAATATGCTACTTCTCGTCATCATCCTCGAGGTTTAGATCCGCAAGAGCCGCAAACGGGCTCTCCGCGAGCTTCTCAGCCTCGCGCTTCGCGGCGCAGCCGCAGTCCCCCTCGTTGAGATTCGCGCCGCACGTGGGGCAGAGACCCTTGCAATCCTCGCGGCAGAGCACCACGAACGGCGTCTCCATGAGGATGGCAGCCGTGATGGGCTCGGAGACATCGATAGTGTGGTCCTCGTCCACCAGGGAGAAGTCCACCTCATCCTCGTCATCGGAGAGCTCTTCCTCTGCGGGAGCCTCGAACAGGAAGTACTCGTCCACCTCGGAGGCGACGTCAAACTCGGCGTCTTCGAGGCAGCGGTCACACGTGCCGAGGACATGGGCACGAACCATGCCGGACGCGAGAATGCCCTCGCCGGCGTTGGTGAGAACGAGGTCGTAGTCGATGCCCTCAGGCAGCTTGAACTCGCGGCCACCGAGCTCGTAGCCCGGCTCGTCGATGTGGCCGGAAAGGGGCAGGACGCTGCCAGCGCCTTCGAGGCGCTCGTCAATGAGAACGCGAATAGGCTCCATGGGGATTACCTGCGCGAAGAGCCGTCATCGAGCGACTGGCGGTTGCGCTCGAGGGTGCCAATAACGCTCTTGAGGTTGTCCTCGATGCCCGTGAGGAGGTTCTCGACGTACTCGTTGATGTGATAGCGAAGGTCGCTCGCGTACTGCGTGGCCTGGTCGCGAATCTCCTCGGCCTGCTGGTTGGCGAGACGGACGACCTCCTGGTCGCCAGCGAGGATCATGGCCTGCTGCTGGGCGTCAGCAACGATGGAATCCGCCATCTGGTGGGCGCGGGCGAGAATCTCGTCCTCCTCCTTGAGGATGCGACGGGAGGTCTGGAACTCTTCCGGGAAGACGTTGCGGATCTCGTCAAGAAGCTCATAGACGGCGTCAGCGTCGACAATCTTAGGATTGCTGCCGGTGCCGCCCATGATGGGCTTCTTGCCATCGGAGATAATGTCCTCGAGCTCGTTGACCAAGTTCTCGATCTCCTCACCTGGCTGCATGCGCAGGCTCCTTTCGTGCTGGCCCCAGACCCAACGCGCGGGCTTGCGGGACATGAAAATCGCAGGTACTTCGCGCGCTCCATGCGCGTATCCCGATTACTTTACCATACCCGCAGCTATATGGATTGCTGCTTACGGCGCGCAAGGGAATCTTCACCTGCGAGCCTAATATGCACCGGCAGGCCGCGGCCGCCTCTCGCGCCAACTCGCGGCACCCCTACTCCTCGAACTGGGAGTTATAGAGCTCCGCGTAGAAGCCGTTCTTCGCAAGCAGCTCCTCGTGCGAGCCTCGCTCGACGATGTCGCCATCACAAAGGACGAGGATCGTGTCCGCGCCCTTGATCGTCGAAAGCCTGTGGGCGATTACGAAGCTCGTGCGGCCCTGCATGAGCGCGTCCATCGCCTGCTGGATGCGGACCTCGGTACGCGTGTCGACGTTCGAGGTCGCCTCGTCAAGGATGAGGGCGGGCCTGTCGGCGAGGAACGCGCGGGCGATCGTCACGAGCTGGCGCTGGCCCTGGGAGAGGTTCGTGCCCTCCTCGTTGATCATGAAGTCATAGCCACCGGCGAGGGTGTGGATGAAATGGTCGCAGCGGGCCGCACGGGCGGCAGCCTCCACCTCGGCATCCGTGGCGTCGGGGCGGCCATAGCGGATGTTCTCGCGGATCGTGCCGTTGAACAGCCACGTGTCCTGAAGCACCATCGCGAACTGCTCGCGAAGCGCCGCGCGGTCCCAGTCGCGGACGTCGACGCCATCGACGCGCAGGCTGCCGCCGTCGACGTCATAGAAGCGCTGGAGCAGCTTGATGAGCGTTGTCTTGCCGGCGCCCGTGGGACCCACGATGGCCACGGTCTGGCCCGGCTCGGTCGTGCAGGAGAAGTCGTGGATGATCGTCTTCTCGGGGTCATAGCCAAACTTGACGTGGTCGAACTCCACGAGGCCGTCGCGCTTCTCGGGAATCTGGGGGTCGGCAGCGAGGAACTCGAAGACGCGCTCGGTGGCGGCGGCCATCGACTGCATCGTGTTGCTCACGTTGGCGAGCTGCTGCACGGGCTGCGTGAAGTTGCGCACGTACTGGATGAAGCTCTGGATGTCGCCGGGGGTGGCGCTTCCGGTGAGCGCGAGCTGCGCGCCCACGACGACCACGGCCACGTAGCCGGCGTTACTCACGAGGCTCATCAGCGGGATCATGAGGCCGGAAAGGAACTGCGAGCGCCAGCCGGAGATGAACAGGCGGTCGTTCTTCTCGTCGAACTCCCTCACGGCGGCGTCGGCGCGGTCGAACACCTGGATGACGTTCTGGCCGGCGAAGTCCTCCTCGATGACGCCGTTGACGGCGCCGAGGACCTGCTGCTGCTCGCGGAAGTAGGGCTGCGAGAAGTGCATCATGACGCCCATGATAACCGCGGCGGCGGGAAGCGTCACCACGACGACGCCCGTGAGCGGCAGGCTGATCGAGAGCATCATCACGAGCACGCCGATGATCTGGGTGAGCGAGGTGATGAGCTGTGTCACGGACTGGTTGAGGCTCTGGCCTAGCGTATCGACATCGTTCGTGATGCGGGAGAGCACGTCGCCCTTGCTATGGCCGTTGAAGTAGCTCATCGGCACGACGGCGATCTTCTCGGCGATCTCCTTGCGCATGCGGTAGCAGATCTTCTGCGTGACGCCCGTCATGAGCCAGCCCTGGATGAGGTTGCAGGCGGAACTCGCGAGGTAGAGGCCAAGTAGGAGCAAGAGCGTCTTGCCGATCCAGTCGAAGTCGACCGCACCGGTGCCCTGGACCTTGGCGACGAGACCCTCATAGAGCTTGGTCGTCACCCTGCCGAGGACCTTCGGACCCACGATGTTGAAGATGACCGAGCACATCGCGAACGCGATGGCGAAGAACACGGCGACCTTGTGCCTGCCGACGTACCCGAGCAGCTTGCGGATGGTGCCCTTGAAGTCCCTGGGCTTCTCGCCGCGACCCATGGGCCCGCGACCGCCCATCGGCCCGTGCTGGCGCCTGGCGGGGGCCTGGGTCTTGTTCGTCTCGCCTGCCATTAGCGCTCGCCTCCCTTCATGACCGCCGCAATCTCCTCGTCGGTGAGGCCGAGTTCGGCGGAGGACAGCTGTGACTGTGCAATCTCGAGATAGGTGGGGCAGCTGCGGAGGAGCTCCTCGTGCGTGCCCTGCCCGACGACGCGGCCGTCGTCGAGGACGATGATCTGCGTGGCGCGCATGATCGTGGCGATGCGCTGGGCAACCACGACCACGGCGGAGCCGGACGCGGAGGTCGCGAGGGCCTCGCGCAGCTTCGCGTCGGTCTTGTAGTCGAGCGCGGAGAAGGAGTCGTCGAAGACCATGACCTCGGGGCGCTTGGCGAGGGCGGTTACGAGTCCGAGATCAGCCAGGGTGGCACCAACGTCTCCGGCG
>ERZ1034980.1274-NODE-1274-length-15367-cov-23.860763_pt1 | contig 15367 bp, 13 predicted proteins | sample MGYA00520622_ERZ1034980 | MGnify/ENA primary metagenome ERZ1034980 (study PRJEB33766, sample SAMN09781791) | gut metagenome | biome: gut microbiome | host: Homo sapiens | place: Madagascar | study: EMG produced TPA metagenomics assembly of the PRJNA485056 data... | reverse complement strand
AAATAGCACACTCTCAAATTTTTTAATGCTATTTTTCTCCGATAGTTGCGAAACTACACTTCTAGCATTTTCCCCAATTTTTTGAATCCTGTTTGGATTTTGTATCAGAGCCGATATTTTACTATACGCTTCCTTCTCATCCATCGGATTTTGCAAAATCAGGCAATTATCCCCATCGATGCCTATTTCCTGAATCAAGCCCGAATTACCTGCTAAAACAACATTTTTTTGCGCCATCGCCTCCATTGCAGGAAGCCCCCAGCCCTCATATAGACTTGGAACATAAAATATGCTTGTTTTTCTGTAAAATTCGGACAGTTGCTCCCTCGTCGGATTTTCGCAAAACTCTATCAAATCATTCCAGTCATCAGGTTTTTTAAACCCAAACGCACCTAATTCTACTTGAGGATACTTTTCCTTCACTTTTAATAGAACCCTAATACCCAAAGCACAATTTTTGATATCGTTGCCACGAACTTCTCGATATGGCATTCCAATCTTAATAGTCCCCTGTGGTTTTTCTAATTCCTTAAGAAAGCATTCTTCTACCCCATTACAGACTATTGTCGAATCACTTCCTGTTTCGTTCAATACGCGGTCATGTAAAGCCGTACTAACTGTAATGCGCGCATCAAATGGCAACGAATAACTATTTAACACTATTTCATTATATTTTTTATCCCCCCACGTTTCAAAGCCTTGAATAAAATAGATCTTTTTTCCTTTTTCTTCCGAGAGATTATTTACCCAATAGCTTGTGATCCAGCTTGTCGCAATCGTAACATCTGCCTTTCTCACACTACGATTGCAGATCCATATTGGATATTCAAAACGAAATTTATTGCTGAACCAGTTACCACGTAGTTCGCCATTTCGCTTCATCCGCACAAGTTCTTTCGGGAAAAGAATTCTTTTCCATCCGAAATGTTGCCCAGATCTAGGAACGTAGCACACTACATCATGACCTAAATCTGTAAGTGCGTTAGCGTATTGTAATGCCACTCGTATCCCACCGCATTGAGAAGCCTCCGGTAAAATCCAGTTAATCTTCATCCTCATATCTCCTTTAAACATCAAATGACAGATAGACTTCCAAAAACAGCATTATTTTCAAAAACTCCCGAAAGCAAAGCAAATACGCCCTCATAAGCGCAGACCGAAATGAACAGTACACTCATAAGAAGGACTATCCACAGTCTCATATTTTTACTCATCTTCCTAGGAAAAACCTTTGCCAGCATTACATACAATAGAAGTAAAAACAATCTCCATAATCGATTAAATGTTATATCATAGCAAAACAGCGGGATTAGAAACATAATAAAATCGCTGAGTCTCAATATTTGCCTATATAGATTTCCCTCTACTAAATCATTTGAACTATTGCGAATACAAATTCTTCCCGTTAATTGCATTGCATACCATATTACCAGAGTTATAAATATCGGAATAACTATTCCTAAACCCGTTCTTCCCGACAACCAATATGCAATTCTTGTATTGAATCGTTCTACTATTTTGGGTAATATGCCACATTCTATCAAAATGAATGTCGTTACCGTACCTGTCGCAACAAATGATCTCCCATATTTTTTCGGAAGAAAAAGCATCATGGTTAGTAGAACAACATAAATAGCCGCTTCAAAATGGAAGGTACAAGCCAGCGCTGCCAATACATAAAAAATTATCAGACGCATCTTTGAACTCATTCGTTTATTTTCAGAATAAGGATTCTCACTTACCTCCTTCAATATAAGAGGTAAAGCAGCAATTAACACAGAATTCGCCAAAAAAGTTCTAGTTTGAACCGCTTCATGCGAAAATGGGTAAATAAAGAATAATGCAAATACCACATTTACATATGGGGTTAATCGACTTATTCCATAATAAGTCAGTAAACATGACGTTCCACCCACTATCAGTAAAAACCGATTAAACAAAACACTGTGCTGATGAGCCCATTGTTCTAGAACCAAATAACCAATATAATGAACGTCCGAAAAAGTCTGATATTCAGACCATTTATATTCATTTACATAAATATTATAATCTGCACCTTGAGTACGAAAGCCAATAACAGTAATCATAAATATCACCATCGTAGCTGAGATAATTTTCGATTTCGGGAACATAAGTCCGCCCAAGATCAAAACACCCCACATCAAAAACAGCATTAATTATCCTCCGAAAAGAAATTCAAGAACCATGCATCAACCGTATGCTTATCACGAAATAAATCCGATCGTTCATCATATGGCTTTTCTATAAATTCGCGTAATTTATGTATATCATCTTTCCCGTAAATAAAAATATTTTCCGGGTTATAGAAGTCTTCATTTTGAATATTCACATTTGTTGTAATTAATTTTTTTCTAAAGAACAATGACTCCAGAGCTCTTAATGTGCATCCTACTTGACCTTTTTGATTGACTTCAAGTATCGCCCTGGTCCGTCTAATTCTTGCTTGCACTTCAGAATACGGGATAAGCTGGTCGGTATCACGAAGCAGATCAAATTTACCATGCAAATTTTGAGCTGTAATTTGATTATCTATTTCTTTGATCATACCCTTTCTTCCTTTATCATGCCCCACAAAATAGATATCATAATCCGTCTTCGTATTTTCACCATTATCTTGTTCATAATAATACTGTATATTTTTTCGCATATTATATTGTATGCAATCTTTTTCATCGAATGACCAACATTCGATTTTATCGTCCCTTGTTAAATCCGGCACAGTATGGTTATTCACCGGATTCCAATACCAATAGATAATGCGCATATCCGGTTTTATTTTATGAATATACATAGGGACAGTTCTCGTTCGCATATCAGCATGAACAATCACCGTATTATAATGGCATAACATTCTTTTCCAGTTTCCATACCAAAAAGAGGCACCCGGTAGAAAACCATCTGCCCATATTCTGCGTATCATTCTCACTGCTTTACTATGAGGTTGAAAAATAATATCCGCATTCAAACCAGCCTCTTTCCATGCTTTAAACATCATATCATCACCTGGCTCGGTCTGTGTAAGGATAAGTGTTTTTTCTTTCAATTCTTGTATATTCATTTTATTAGTCTCGCATTATTTCATGAGCACTTTCACCAAAAAATGTTTTCCTGACGTAAGAAGTACTATTACTCCCATGATCATTATATCCCTGACATATATATTCATGCTTGGGAACATATAGCCCATAGTATCTATAGCAACTGCTTCACACAAATAAATAAAATATGAATTTTTCCCAATCCATTTCAAAATCCTGTTATCTATTAAATGAATCCCTATATTCGGTAATATGGTAATACTCAGTCCTACTGCCGTAACAAATCCTACATATAACAAAACATTTTTTTGTGCTATCGGCCATAATAACAGACCTAATAATGCAATGATCACAATTTTGTTACATTTCTTTTCTTTATAAACCAACCATGAGTACCCAACCCCTATTGGCATTCCAAAAACATATAACCATGCTCCTGTATATCTGGGGAATAAACCTATGGCAGCCAAAATAGCTAATATAACACTTGTGATTGTAAATACCAACACCAGCTTATTATCTTGAACTATGTTAGCTATAATCCAAAACAAAAAATATCCTATGAAAACAAAAGGAATATACCACATCGTTTTATCTATGATATTATAAGAAGTAATTCCACTTACTGATTCTACAATTTTCATACACGATACACCCTCAAAGCTTTTTATCGATGTAACGCAATAGAACATCAAAGTCAATATTTCCCATACAAAATATGGAAACCATACCTTTTTAAATTTTGATATCCAATAATTACTGAATTTTTTTGATACATAGGATTGATAAATTCCATAACCACTCAGAACCAAAAAAATTTCTACTCCTATTGCCCCCCCACAGACAACAAATTCATATGGCCAAGAAGCACGCAACAAATTGCTACTCCTTTCCACTGAATTGTTTCGTCTTTTGTTATTGATTTCAAAGCAGTTCTGTTATTATTCATTGAATTTATATTTCACTTTCCAATATCTATAAAGCATCCACCCTGCAAGCCAACATATTCGAATAATGTTTTTTTCTCCAGCAGCTTTTTCAATTATGGTTTTTTTGTCAATGCCTGCAAAGTTCCCATAGCATATATATAATAATGCGTTCTTTGTTCTGACTTTAAGTTTGAAATCCTTATTCAAAAAAACTGAAGCATGCCACATGCAGCCTTTTGGATTTTTAATGTGCAACACTCTTCCGCTCTTTGTAAGTCCGCCATCAAGATATTCCGCCAAGTAGACAATTTCATCAGTATAAACCACTTTATAATTTTTAGTGATGCTATACCACATTGCGCCCTCAGCAATGAAATGTTCATCACTAAATTCAGGGAACTTGAAATTTCTGAACAGATCCGTACGAACTGTTTCACAATGGTCACCATGCATTCCTCTATTTGTTTCATTTGCAAATGTGCTTTGATATTCACCTTCTATGCTATTGTCGAATGTTTGACCATTTCCAATTTTTCCTCTTTGAAACGTAATACCAGCTACTGTCTTGTCTGCATCATACCGTTCCCATTTTCTAATAATTTTCTCAACAGCATCACACGTAAGTAAATCATCACTATCTACTACAACAACATATCTTCCTTTTATATATGAATGGGCATAGTTTAACACGGTATGCTTTCCTCCATTTTTTTTTCTTTTATAATCAACATTAATTTCTTTTTGTTTAACAAGTTTGTCCATGAGTTCTTGCGTTGAATCTGTACTTCCATCATCAATGACAAGCCATTGAAACTCTCGGCATGTCTGTTCACACAGACTTTTATATAGTCGTTGCAATAACTCTTTTCTATTATATGTCGGTGTTATAATTGTTAATTTTGTGCAGTAATTCAGCACTACTATTACTCCTTTGCTTCAAGACAAGCATCATACACTTTGATGATTCTCTGTATATATCCACGCATGTTTCCGAACTTTTCAGCTCTTATCCTTGCATTTTCCGATTTTTTCTCATAGTATTTTCTATCCGTCAAGAGTCTTTGTATTTCACCAATATAATCCGTAACATCATTACAAATCAGTCCACACTCTGGTGAAACAATCTCTTTCAGCCCTCCTACACCACTACATACCACAGGTTTTCCTAATGATAAGCTTTCCACAGCCGCCAGTCCAAATCCCTCATATTCTGATGGCATCAATAGAAGTTTTGCACTCTTGACAAATTGATATGGATTCTTTTCAAATCCCATCATTTTTATATTTTCGTGAAGATTATTATCTTCAATATATTTTTCAACTTCGCTTCTAAGTTCTCCATCTCCAATCATAACCGCAGTTATTTCATTATCAATTTCCTTATATTTTTTTATAACTTCACAAAATAGCAAGGGATTTTTTGGGGGGGTCAATCTACCTAAAAATGCTATATCAAATATTTCGTTTTTTAAATACTCTAAGCTATTAGAAAGTGTTTTCACCCGTTCAAGATCTACCACATTGTAAATTATATGATTTTTATTTTTTAGCAATCTTCTGTATACAAATTCATCTTCAATAGAGGGTGAAACACTAATCACTTGACTAATTCCAGGTAATGCCATTGCATAAAAAAGTGTTTTCGGATAGAGCGGATTTTTTAGCCACGGCACGTTATTGTGCAAATGTGAAACCACAGGTATTCCCATATGAAGTATTGCTGCATATGAGCTCATTCCATAATCTGTTGCGTGAATAATATCGGGTTTCACCTGTTCAATTGCTTTTTTTACAGATATCAAACTTGAATTTGGCATAGCCCAAAACTCCAAGTTTTCATTTTCGACCACATCTCTTATTTCACCATCCGGAGAAACATACACACACTCATATTCTTCTTTTGGAAGCAGTTTCATTATCGTAATGACAACATTTTCTGCGCCTGAGTATTTATCTGTCTTCTGTAAAAAGGCGATTTTCCGCATTTCTTATTAATCCTCTTTATATCTTATTTTTTCTATCGTCGTATCTTGCACAGGCCTTACGATACTATTATCCGGAACTATTCCTGAGATAATACATCCCGCACCTATCACACAGCAATTTCCTATTTTGGCTCCCTTAAGTATTGTTACATTGCTACCAATCCAGCAATGATCTCCAATCATGACCTCACCATTTGAAAATCCTTGTGATTTTATCGCTTTGTGTCGATTAAAATGATGGTTATGATCATATATTTTTACATTTTCTCCAAAAATCGATCCCCCCCCCAATCTTAATATAATGGTTTGCATTTATTGAGCAATCATTATTAAAAAAGCAATCTTTTCCAATTAATATAAAAGCCTCATTGTCTTTCATCACAGAGAACCCTCTCCGCCATGTCGTTCCTTTGCCAATTTTTATCCTTGATCCATAAGCAAAGAAGAAAAATAGCCTTTGAACAAGTGCCATAAAGTGATACCATCCTTTAATAATAATCATTTCACTTCCCTTTCTAGTTCCATATTTCTGTGTTTGTTGAGATTTTTTAATATACATTCACTATATTTTTCGAACAATCAACAAGTATATCGCCTGTAACACAATCGCCATGCTGAATGAAACTGTTATCGTAACCACTGTATTAATCAAAAGGCTGTCCGTAAGCCCCATTGTTCTAATCGGTCCCACCATAAACATATAGTGCGTAATATAAACAAAGAAAGATATATCATCCAGCCAATCTATAACTTTATTAGCCCTTATACAAAAAATTTGCTTTTCAAAGAAAAACAGGCCCATTGCCAATGTAGTGTGAGTCGCATAAACCAGGAGACAATCATACAATACTGTTCCATCAAGAAATATCTTTGATACAATTCTGGTTATCAAAGCGAATCCTACAAGTGCAATTGAAAATTGCCACTTTATTATTATATTTTGAATTTTAATCCAATATCCTATAGAAAAAACCGAGACATATAAAAAGGTCATTCCATCTGTACGATTCAAGTAGCATAGAATACATCCGCTTAAAATCATCCCAAAAATTATGATATTCAAATTATTTTTTAGCTTTCGCAACAACGGAACTATCAGATAGCAGAGAAAAATAACACTTATAAACCATAAGTGTGCCCCCCCACGACTAATCCAAGCCAATACTGAGTATTTGTCAAATAGATCGGGACATAGTTCCATTTCATCGCCCCCTGAAAATAATATATAGCAAATAGAACTATCATAAAAAGCCACATCGGAAGCAATACTCGTTTTGCTCTTTCAATAAGCCATTCACGAACATCTATGATTTCTTTTTTGCCATAAAGCCATCCAGACATCAGTAGAAAAACATAAACACCCACATTAAAAACCTGTCCTATTTTCGCAATGCCGGAATTATTTAGTTCTTGCACCAAATGGCACAAAATAATAGAAAGCATTGCAATGATTCTTATCATCTGAATGGATACATCTTTATTTTTCATTTATCTACTCTAAGCTCCTATCGTATATCTCCGCATATTTTTGGGCTTGTACTTTCGTATTGTAATTATTCACTATGTCTTGATATGCTTTCTCCACAAGTCCAGGTTCTTTTTTCTTAATTGCGGCAACATAATCACCTACTGTGTTGCAGACATAACCATTCTCTCCATTACGAATAACATTTTTGTTGCCAATCACATTACTTACAATACATACTTTTTTCATATACATCGCTTCCAGCAAAGAAATGGGTAATCCTTCCCAAAGAGAGGTCAGAACAAATACATCTCCTGATGCGGAATATTTCAAGGCTTCTTTGCGCTCTGTCCAGCCTGTAATTGTAATGTTAGGCGCTGTCAACTCGTGCCGCAATTCACCATCTCCAATCCACAAGAATCGAACATTAGGCATCATTAAAGCGATTTCATTAAACAATCTAGGATTCTTCTGATAACATATGCGCCCAAGGGTAAACACTGTAAATGGATGCGGTCCTGCATTTCCAACTTCATCCATCATCTTTTGCAACTGCTCCATATTGATGCCATTATTCACGTAAGTGGCACGCCTGGTAATCTTGAGAGTTTCCTTATGCTCACCCGCACTGCAGCTGATAGTTATACAATTTCGCTTGGCGCATACTGACTCGATGATCTTAAACAGTCTACGCTTCATCGGTTTATAATTTTCCATCAGAAAGCTGTATCCATGCGGTGTATAGAACATCGGGATTTTCCCATCAAATGCCATTCGGCCGATGACACCGGCCTTACTGCTATGAAGATGGATCACATCTGGTTTTACTTCTGCTGCTATTCTTTTTACCTCAAAAAACGCTGCGATATCTTTCAGCGGATTGATCGCCCGCTCGAAATTCTTCACCTTAATCAAATGAATGCGCTTATCGAAATAATCCTTATAGTTTTTCGGTGTCTGCTTTCGCACCGCATAAGCGATATACATGTCATAAGAATTCACGAGCTCATTAGCGAGATCAACGATGTAAGTAAATACGCCGCCCCCCATAGCTTCGACTATGTACAGTATCTTCTTTTTCTCAGCCATCGGTTCCTCCATCAACTAATTTTCTTTCAGTGTTTACGCATGTACTCATTGTACAAAAAAAGAATTTTTTCTTTAAATATCGCATCCGTAAAAAAACTATTGTATTATTTAAGTTTTATGTTATATTAATCATAACCCAGTTGCATACTGGCATTCATCATCCCAAGAAAGGACCCGATCATGTCATCCCACGCTGACCCTGCCCTTGTCGACCGGCGCTCATCCCGCGCCACTTTTCGTTTTGAGCATTCCTTGCGTATTTTCATCCTGGTCGCGGTCCTTTCACTTTTTTATCCCTTCACTTCTTCTGCGGCGGATTCTCCGCCGCTTTTTTTGTCTTCCTCACCGGCGCTTCGTACTGCCCGGGATCGAAGCACGCTTCGTCCGCAGTCCACTTCCGGCTGGTACTATGCCGAGGATTCCCGTCACTGGTACTACCGGCTTCCGTCCTCTTCCGAGACGTTAAAAACCGGCTGGCATCATGACGTCGACGGCTTCACCTATTATTTCGATCCTTCGGACGGCCACATGCTTGCCGGCGCGCATCAGATCGATGGCATCGAGTACCGCTTCCTGTCGGAGCGGGATCGTGGTAACTATCACCAGGACCACTTCGGTGCCTGGTTTTATCAGGCCAATGGTCTCGCGCCCTATGGATCTCTTCTTTCCTCCCACGCCCGTGGCGACCATACGCATTCGCCCGCGGCGGCACGTCCGGCCGATGCGGATCGGGATGCTTCACTCATCGATTCCTCTGAGATCGTCACCGATCGGATCACGATTCCGCCGAAAGCGTCCGCGTCGGAGCTGAAGCGCGGAGAGAGCACCGCTTCTCCATCTGAAACGAAGCGTGAAGAGATCGTCGCTTCCCCATCTGAGCTGCCGCATCCGGAGGATGCACCGGCGACACCATCCGAGCCGCCACGCGCCGAGGAGATACCGCCGACCACATCGGAAACCGAAACACCGGATCCGCCGACACCGCCGGCGGATGAGCGGCGGCACAGCCACACCGAGGATCCTTCCGTCCGCTGCATCGCGCACGATGACTGGCCGACGATCCTCGCGCACCGGGATGCGTACAGTGACTGTATCGAGCAGCACTGCACGGCCCGCCTGGATCTCTGTGGTCCGGCGATTTCGCAGCCGCTTCCATCAGCAGATACGGCGACGCAGCACTATCCGCTCTACGTCTCGCTCGTCGATGACCGGGACGGGGAGCTCACCCTCGCCCAGGCCTACTCGATCCCGGAGCTGAACGCCGTCCCGATGTATGTCGGTACGAGCGAGTATCCGGGCCCGGAGGATGCGCCGGTCTACCGGCAGACGAACCGCGGCGGTCTCCTCGCGACCTGGCTCTTCCGGATGCTGAGCGGCAGCCGTGATGGGCAGCAGCACAGCTTCTATCTCGAGAAGGCGGACGGTACCCGCATCCTGCATACGCTCCGCTATCCTGGCTATACGCTCCGGATCCCGGACGAAGCCGCAGGTCAGGATGACGCCCGGCCGTCGGACGGTGCGGAATCGCATGGTGGCTCTCCACTCCCGCTGCAGAAGAGCGTGAAGCGCCTAAGTCAGGGCTATCAGCTCGAAGGCGCGCCGGGATATCACACGAAGTACCTGAACTACCTGTCCGGGAAGCGTCCGAAGGAAAGCAGCCTGACGCAGCTCTGCAGTGAGAAGCAGTCGAGTGCCTCCCTCTGGTTCCCATCCGCACAGGAGCTCCATGACTACACGCTGACGGAAACCGATGAGAAACAGTATACCATACTTGATGAGGATGGGGTACCTCTTCTCAGTATGTTTCTCCGGTCCGAGCACTACCTTCCGGCGCTCGTCGGGAGCTGGCGGAGTGCGGAGGCCTACTGGCTCCGAAGCACACCGTCCGCCTATGCCCGTGAGGAGATCTGCGACGACCTCGGCCTGACGGACGACGACACCCGTGCCGCCGTCCCGCTCGATGAGTACTTCCTGCAGGCCGACGCAGATGGACGCATCCATGCCGCGCACTACGACGAGTGTGCCGCCGTGCGCCTGATGTTCACTGTCGGAGACTGATATTCGGTGCCGCCCCCCGCTCTGTGCAGGGGCGGCACCATACCTTGATTCGTCGGCCGGCTCTCCTGCCACCGCACAGGATGGCAGGCCCCGCGTGGTATGTCTATTGACAGGGGTGTTCATTTTCATTAAAATAGGAATGGATTTTCATCCGGTTTCGTTCACTTTCGATAAACTGTGTTGATATATCTATCTACATATCGTTTCGATCACCTGACAGAGGCAAGAACGCATAGCGATGGCGCACGGTGGATGCGCTGCTCTTCCGTTCCTGCTTCTTTTTTTGCATAAGGAGGTTCTATGGCGAAATCTTCCACGTCCATCGTGTTCACCGGTGATATCGGTTTCGACCGCTACATGGAGAAGCGCTGGGAGGATCCGGCGCTGCTCTCTCAGCCGGTGCTCGACTTTTTCCACAGTGCGGACCACACCGTCGCGAACGTCGAGGGCGCGCTGATCGATGCGGTGGATGACGGCTCCCGCGGGGTCTTCTTCCATAGTATGGATCCGGCGGCGACGCGCGTGCTCGAAGCCATGCACGCAGATATCTGGAGCATTGGCAACAACCACACGATGGACGCGGGCGTCGAGGGGGTGCGGAGCACGAAGCAGTGTGCGGCCTCGATCGGGGCGCAGACGCTGGGTGCGGGCATGAATGAGACGGAGGCGTCGGCGCCGGTCTACCTCGAGGAGGCAGGCGGCATCGGCATGATCTGCGTGGCGTACCAGGCCGAGTGTATCCCGGCCACGGCGACGGAGCCGGGAACCTTCCGCTGGGATGATTTCGAGCTGATCGCGCGACGCATCGCGGAGATCAAGGCGCGCTGCCGCTGGTGCGTGGTCGTGTCGCACGGCGGCGAGGAGTTCACGAGTCTGCCGAGTCCGTACACGCGCGATCGCTACCTCCGCTATCTCGCGCTCGGCGCAGACGTCGTCGTGGCGCATCACCCGCATGTGCCGGAGAACTACGAGCTTTTCGACGACGGGAAGGCCATCTTCTACTCCCTCGGGAACTTCATCTTCGACACCGATTATCAGCGGGTGCATCCGTACACGGACACCGGCGTGCTGCTGAAGCTTCTGTTCACGGAGGAGCGTATGGAGTTCGAGGCGCTCGGTATCCGGATCGTGCGAGGCGCGGAGCGGATCGATGTGGCCCCGCTTCCTTCTGTTTTCGCTGATGTCTCTGCCGCTGAGTATGCGCGGCTCGCGCCACTGTCGGCGCAGGCGTTCATCGCGGAGGAGCGTCGGAAGATGCTCTATCTCGAGCCGGAGCGCTTCCGGGATGCGTCAGAGGAGACCTGGAACGGCTACTTCTACAGCTCGGAGCCGGATGGCTACGTCGAGGGTGCGCACATGGACCTGAGCGTCATCATGGCACTCGCGGCCGAAGCTGAGAAGGGCGCGTGGAAGGAGAGCCCGCTCGACGCTGTGAAGGAGCATATTCTGCGTCAGATGTGATGCTGTCCGGGCGCTGCGACCGGACGACGTATATGCAGTGCGCTATCCTGCGCCGGCAGATGCAGCGCCGCGGCGGCTCGCGCGGAGCCACCGGATGGGTGGCGCCTGCATTGGCCGAACACAGAGCTATGTTAACTGCAGCGGTGAATCGCTTACCGCTGTAAAAAATAAAAAGGAGTGTATCTTTATGTTTGCAATTCAAAACGGCTTTACTTACATCGCCTTCCTGCTGATGCTGTCCGGCATCATCCTCGCGCTGGAGAAGTACGCGAAGTGGAAGATCTTCAACTATGTACCGGCGATCGTGTGGGTCTACATCATCAACATGTTCTTCTGCACCATCGGTTTCTACGATTCCGACGGATGCCGTGCGGCGTACGGTGCAGTCAAGAATAATCTTCTGTATGCGATGGTGTTCATCATGCTGCTGCGCTGCGATTTCCGCAAGCTGGCGAAGCTTGGACCGCGTATGATCTGTATCTTCATGGGCAGTGCGGTCACACTCGGCGTCGGTTTCTTCGCGCTCTACCCGCTCTTCGTGAACGCCCTCGGTGGCGCAGAGAAGACCTGGGGTGCGACAGCTGCGCTCTATGCGTCATGGGTCGGCGGTTCGGCGAACATGGCGGCGATGCAGGATGCGCTTCCGGTCGACGGTGGTGCATACTCCTGTGCGCTGGCGCTCGATACTGCGTGCTACTCCATGTGGATCGCGCTGCTCCTCTTCGCTGTAAAGTTCGCACCGAAGTGGAACAAGGCGACCAAGGCAGATACCTCGAAGCTCGATGCGATCGCTGAGGTTGCAAACGAGGAGGTGAAGCGTGAGAAGAATGTACATCCGTCAGCCAATGATCTCGTCATCCTGCTCAGCGTCAGCCTGATGGTGTCGGTATTCGGTCAGTTCGTCGGTGCACAGATGGGTACCTTCTTTAAGAGTGTCGGCCTCTCGATGTTTGATAAGGGTACCTGCACGACGCTCTTCGTCACGATTCTCGGCCTCATCTCTGCGATGACGCCGATCGGTAAGCTCCCGGGCGTTTCCGAGCTCTCCGGCTTATACCTCTACACCGTCATCTCCATGCTGGCTTCGACCTCGACCCTCGTCGATCTCCTCGCAGCGCCGATGTGGGTTGTCTATGGTATCGCAATCATCGCTGTACACGTCGTGCTCATGTTCCTCCTGTCGAAGCTCTTCCACTGGGATCTCTGCATGTGCTCGACAGCTTCGGTAGCCTGCATCGGTGGTACCGCGACGGCCCCGATCATCGCAACTGCATATGACACCTCCTACGCTGGTATCGGCGTACTCATGGGTGTCCTCGGCGGTGCCATCGGAAACTTCATGGGACTCGGCATGGGCGCACTGCTCCAGATGTTCGTGTAAGGCATCACCGCACGGGACATGGTATAGCGCACTGCGCTGACTGTCCCGGAAAACAACTGAATACGGTAGTAAACGAACAGGGCGACCGCTTGCGCGGCCGCCCTGATTTTTATTTCACCGGCGGTATTCCACGGGCGATAGGGGCAAAATAACAGCAGGGATTGACCATTGTGGTCAATCCCTGTTTTGATGCTTGATAAGCTAGACTTTACTGTTATTCTGAATGGTATTGGTCATACGAGAAATTTTAAATTACAACTTGAGCCGCCGGGGAATCTTCAAGCGTTTTTTCGATATACTTATTTATCGTCATGTGATGTGCAGCGGTATAAATAAATATTTTTTTATGAAGGTCAGGAGAAAGGCGGATATTGAAACTGCCTTTAAAGGCAACCTCAGGCTCTTTCCCAAGCTCTTTACAGGACTCCAGATAATCATCCACTGCACCGTGAAAATCATCTAAAAGTTCTTTCGCATTTTCCCCCTCGTAGGAAATCAATGAACGGATGCCGAGAACTTTACCGTAAAAAATACCATCTTCTTCAGAAAATTCAACACTTCCGACATATCCTTTATATTGAATTGTATTGTTCATATGAGTTCCTCCTGTTCTAATATTTCTATCAATTGTTTGATTTGATAAGATTTCAGCTCTTTCTGTGGATGTGGCTTATGAAGTAAGATACTTCCATGTTCCTCGTTGATAAACATAACACGCGAACCGCTTGTTTTACCCTTATTGGAACGAACATAATCCAAATACTTAAGTAATGTTTCGGCATCATCAAAAGTGAAGTCTTTCGGTTTTGATTTCAATCGTTGAATGAGTTTTTCCTTCTGTCCCATAAGGCATACTCCATGTGGCAATATAATAAGCAGCGCTCATTTAAAGAAATAGGCTCTGGTAGTAGTATATACTTTCAAACGCGCAGATGCAACTAAATATAGTTGCATCTGCGCGCATATTACTGTCCAAACGTTACTGTTCCATCGTCAACCGGATTCAGGCAGGAGCCGGAGGGGCGGCAACGCAGGAACAGTACTCCGTTGCCACCCCTTCGCCGCCCCTGGCGTTCCTATCCAATATGGTTTGATTATAAAAATACTGGATATGTTTTTTGACTGTAAGCATTACAGTGTGGCTACAAAATATACACGATTAGGCGATTTCAAAAATACTGGATACGAAAAGCCTTATTTCCTAAGAGGAATCCGGGCTCGCATATCCAGTATTTTTTAAAAGAAGGTTTATTGGATATCAGCCGAAAGAAACTCTTCTCTGAAGTCAGAAATACATATCCACCATTTAAAAAAGCGAGGATTATTCGATAGTACGCTTATATGCGTATGCCTGATTTCGCAGAAAACTATCCAATAAGTGCCCTATTTGAAAATCTTAGATAGTTTAGCTCCGTACACAAAAATGATAGATGGTGCTAAAAATATCCACGATTTCGAAATCAACCGGTTATTGGATAGTGCCATCCATCTTCATCTATTTCACCCGGTTCGCCAGTAAAAATTTCCGGGCCGCGCGCGATGATTCTATGGAAATCGAGCAGTATTCCCGCGCGGCAGCCGTAAACAACCAAAAAGAGACGCTCGGCATAGACACGATTTCTGAAAAGGTCGTTCCGTGTAGAGTTTCTCTTCTGAGTCCGGCTTCGAGCGCAACTTTCATATACACAAAATCGTACATCACCGAATCATGTCGATCGTCGCCTGTATCCGCCGAGTTACGACCGAACAGTAACAGACAGCTATAAGATTTGATGCTTGCAAGCCAGCAAAAAGGGATCGACCTTTATGGTTGATCCCTTTTTGCGAAAGAAAAGCTGCTGTACAACCAGATTTTTCAATCCGGTCGTGCAACAGCCCCTGTTCGTTTACTGCCCTCGCTTTTACGGTTTCGCGATTTTCGCGGTGCCTGGCTGGGTGTG
>ERZ1034980.1270-NODE-1270-length-15423-cov-47.068714_pt1 | contig 15423 bp, 12 predicted proteins | sample MGYA00520622_ERZ1034980 | MGnify/ENA primary metagenome ERZ1034980 (study PRJEB33766, sample SAMN09781791) | gut metagenome | biome: gut microbiome | host: Homo sapiens | place: Madagascar | study: EMG produced TPA metagenomics assembly of the PRJNA485056 data... | reverse complement strand
CCTACAAGGTGGAATTTAGTCTTACAAACTGGAATTAGCTTTTACAACTGACCTCCAGTCATTACTAATTCTGATAGATCAAGAACAGATGGTTTTTCACAAATCAGGGAAATTTCCCTGTGGTACGCTGGCAGAGCGCCGGAGTTAATGCCACACCTTCTCCAGAAGCCAGGTTTATGAAATGCATAATGATAGTTGCTCTTTACATCTTCCATGCATTCATTTAATATAATTGCAAAGAACTTTTTTATAACAAAGTTTTTTACAGCACAGTAATTTTCGATTTATCTTTTATGAGGAGGCATCATGCAACCATTCTATTGTCGAGAAAATGAGCTTCATAAATTAAATAAGTGTTATAGCGATGACCGTTTTGAGTGCGTGATTATCTATGGCCGCCGTCGCGTCGGTAAAACAGCACTGATCAATCAGTTCTGCAAGGACAAGCCGACGGTGTTTTTCTCTGCCCTGAATACGACAGGAATCGAAAATCTCGAAGCCCTGTCCCGGGCAATCATGAGCTATGAGCGTCCAGATGCGCTGTCTGCGCCTCAGTTTACAAGCTATGATGCCGCGTTGTCGGAGCTGACGACGCTGGCCATGAAAGAACGAATCGTATTTGTCATCGATGAATATCCGTATCTTGCGAAGGCGAAGCCTGCGATTTCCGCGATGCTTCAGCATCTCATCGACCATACGTGGTCCAACTCGAAGATGTTTCTTATCCTGTGCGGATCCTCGATGAGTTTCATGGAGAATCAGGTTTTAGGAAAGGAAAGTCCTCTGTACGGACGCCGCACAGCACAGTTTAAAATCGAACCGCTCGATTATAAGGAGACGGCGGTGTTTCATCCACTCTTATCCCATGAGGACAATGCACTTATTTATGGCATCACCGGTGGGGTTCCACATTATATCAATAAACTTGATGTCCGGGGCGACGTGGATGATGCCCTTCTCGAAAATCTCTTTGACCGCTCCAGCTATCTTTATGAGGAGCCGGGGAATCTTCTGAAACAGGAACTTCGGGAACCCGCGATTTATAATGCCATCATTAAATCGATTGCAGAAGGTGCATCTCGTCTTAATGAGATTGCAACGAAAACTGGAGAAGAGTCATCCATCGCATCGAACCATTTGAAAACCCTCATTGACCTCGGTATCGTGAGAAAGGAAACGCCCATCACCGAGAAGCCGGGGAAGAAAACCATTTACATGCTGCACGATTTTTTCTTCCGTTTCTGGTACCGTTTCGTTCCGATCAATATGAGTGCGATCGATTCAGGACGCATCACGAAGACCTATCCGCATGCCGTGAAGCGCTACCTGCCGGACTATATGGGCCTGATATTCGAAAAAATGTGTCAGGATTATCTCTTGTATTATGCCGAAGAGCTGCCGATCGAGCTGAACGAAATCGGCCAGTGGTGGGGAACCGATGCCCGAAAAAAGAAGCAGATTCAGATTGACATCGTGGGAACACCGGTGAATGGTCATGGATACATCATCGGCTCCTGTAAATACAGAAATGAAAAGATCGGCGTAGATGAGCTCGAACTGATAGGTGATTATGCTTCCGTTTTCGGTCAGGGCCAGCGCTACCACTACTATATCTTCTCAAAAGGCGGCTTCACGGACGGCCTGCTGGAAGCAGAGAAAAGAGGAGAGGTGCACCTGCTGACACTGGAAGATATCTATCGATGATTTAGTAATTTCCCTGTGATACCAAAAATTCCATCTTTACACCATCTTAATACCATCCTTTATTCCCTTATCCCTCCTTTAACTCCTTCCTGCTATCATAGGTGCAATTCTGAGAAAGGGAGAATTTCTATGACTGAAGAACAGCTTCGGCGGATGCATCGTCTTTCGTCGTTTCAGATTATCACCGGGGGCTTCGCCTGCGTCATTCTCGTGGGCGCGCTGCTCCTGATGCTGCCGATTTCGTCGGCGGGCGGTCTCTGGACGCCGTTCCACGAGACGCTTTTCACGGCGACCTCGGCGGTATGCGTGACGGGCCTCGTCGTGCAGGACACCGGCACCTACTGGTCGAGCTTCGGCCAGGCGATCATCCTCATGCTGATTCAGATCGGCGGACTCGGCATCATCACGGTCGCCGCCGCCTTCGCCCTCCTCTCCGGCCGTAAAATCTCGCTCATGCAGCGCAGCACCATGCAGGACGCCATCTCGGCCCCGAAGGTCGGCGGCATCGTCCGCCTCACACGCTTCATCCTGTGCGGCACCTTCCTCATCGAGCTCCTCGGCGCACTCGCTCTGCTCCCGGCCTTCTGCCGAGACTACGGTCTCCGTGGCATCTGGTACGCCGTCTTCCACTCGATCTCTGCCTTCTGCAACGCCGGCTTCGACCTGCTCGGCCGTCCCGGAAATCTCTATCCGTCGCTGACCGCCTACACCGCGGATCCCGTCGTTAACATCACCATCATGCTGCTCATCGTGATCGGCGGCATTGGCTTTCTGACCTGGGAGGATATCTGCACGAACCGGCTCCGCTTCCGCCGCTACCGCATGCAGAGTAAGGTGATCCTCGTGACCACCCTCGCACTGATCGTGCTGCCGGCAGCGCTGTTTTTCGCTCTTGACTACAGCGGTCTTCCCCTCGGTGAGCGTCTGCTCGCCGCCACGTTCCAGTCGGTGACGCCCCGTACCGCCGGCTTCAATACCACCGATCTCACGAAGCTCTCGGGCGCTTCCCGTGGTGTCATGATTCTTCTCATGCTGATCGGCGGCTCGCCGGGATCCACGGCCGGTGGTATGAAGACGACCACCTTCACGGTGATGATGGCGAACGCCATCGCGACCTTCCGACAGCGTGAGAGCGTGCAGCTTTACGGCCGCCGCATCGACTGCGGTATCGTACGGACCGCCGCGACGATCATGATGCTGTACCTTACGCTCTTCTTCGGAGGTGCCCTCGTCATCAGCATCTATGAGGGGCTGTCATTTTCCAGCTGCCTCTTCGAGACCGCTTCTGCCGTCGCAACCGTCGGACTGACCCTCGGCCTCACACCACATTTACACATCCTGTCGCAGCTGATCCTCATCGTGCTCATGTACATGGGCCGTGTCGGAGGCCTCACCCTCATCTACGCGACCGTGTCGAACCGGAAGACCAGCGTCGCCAGACTCCCGCAGGAGCAGATCACCGTCGGATAAAAAATCCAGCGTTCAGTTAAGGGGACCCGGAGGGACGGCAACGGAAGCAACGTACTCCGAGACCTGTAAAGCCTGAGTCGGGGACCCGGATATGAACTCAAAAATAAAGGAGTAAACTACTATGAAGAATATTTTATTAATTGGTGCAGGGCGTTTCGGTCGTCATCTCGCGATACAGATGATGCAGCTCGGTCATCAGATCATGGCCGTGGACATCTCGGAGGAGCGCATCAACGCGGTGCTTCCGTATGTCACCACTGCGCAGATCGGTGACAGCACGAATGCGGATTTCCTCCGCTCCCTCGGCATCGGCAACTACGATGTCTGCTTCGTCACCATCAGCGGCAGCTTCCAGAATTCGCTGGAAACCACCTCTCTTCTGAAGGAGCTCGGCGCGAAGTGCGTGGTCTCCCGTGCAGAGCGTGATGTCCAGGCGAAGTTCCTGCTTCGTAACGGCGCCGATCAGGTCGTCTATCCGGAGAAGCAGCTCGCACAGTGGGCCGCCATCCGTTATACTGCTGACCACATCTTCGATTACATCGAAATCGATAAGCAGCATGCCATCTTCGAAGTCCCGATCCCGAAGAACTGGCTCGGAAAAAGTATCGGCGAGCTTAATATCCGAAAGCTCTACGGCATCAACATCCTCGGCGTGAAATCGCACGGTGAAACGAATGTCACGGTCACTCCGGATATCGTCCTCACGGACGACGTTACGATTCTCGTCATCGGCGAGTACAAGGCACTGCAGAAGTGCTTCCAGCTCTAGGAGGTGCGCCATGGATATCGATGGGATCCTTCTGATCATCGCACTGCTTCTCTTCTTCCGCTTCGGGATCTACCTCGTGGCTGAGGAGGACCGTGTGGTACGCTATCTCCGAAAGCATGGCCGTAAGCCATAATATCCCTGCCTGAACTGTGATAAGCATCATAAGTCCGATCAGGGCAACATGGGAAGTCGAGCCTCCGGCCCGGCTTCTTTATGTTATAATGGCTTTCGAAACATATAGGATAGCTTCTTTCCGAGATGTTATTTCGTAGAATGAAGATCTGGGAACAGCCCATAGAGAACAAACGTATAAGATCATCGTATGACAAAAACAGAAACAAAATCCAGTAATCAATCAAACGAACATATCCTCGTCTGCCTCTCCCCCTCGCCGTCGAACGAGCGGATCGTCCGCATGGCAGCGCAGATGGCGCAGGCCTTCGGGGGCACACTGACCGCACTCTACGTACAGACACCGGGAAACCGGGCGCTGAGCAGCGAGGATGAGGAGCGCCTCCAGACGCACGTCCGCCTCGCGACGGAGCTCGGCGCGGAAATCGTCACCACCCACGGCGACGACGTCCCGACACAGATCGCCGAGTACGCGCGCGTCTCCGGCATCACGAAGATCGTCCTCGGCCGCAGCGGTGCGGAACGCCGGCACTTCTGGAGCCACCCGTCCCTGACCGAGCGCCTCACCGAGCTCGCGCCTACCGTCGAGATCCACATCATCCCGGATGCAGAGGTCGTCCGCCATACACAGCGGCCAATGCTGGCGATCGCACCATCGATACCCACCCTGCGGGATCTCGTTCTCACGCTCGTCATTCAGGCAGCGGCCACCATCATTGGTTTCCTCTTCTTCCGCCTGCACTACACCGACGCGAACATCATCACGATCTATCTCCTCGGCGTACTGCTGACCTCCGTCAGCACCAGCGGCTACACCTGCGGACTGCTGGCGTCGGTCCTCAGTGTCTTTCTCTTCAACTATTTCCTGACCGAGCCGCGGCTCACGCTCGTCGCCTACGGGAAGGACTACCCGGTCACCTTCGCCGTCATGCTCGGCGCATCCATCCTCGCCGGCACCCTCGCCGCGAAGCTGAAGGCCCATGCCGAGCTCTCCGCACGGGATGCGTATCGCACGAAGACCCTCTTCGACGCGAACCAGCAGCTGCAGAAGGCCGAGACGCCGACCGACATCTACCGCACGACCGCGACGCAGATTCAGCGCCTCGTGCAGCGCGATATCCTGATCTATCCTGCGATGCAGCTGGATGTCCCGTCCGGACAGACCACCGGTACAACGACTGCTATGCAAGCAGCGGATGCCGCCACGCCATCACCGCATACTCCGGCATCTGCTGCTTCGATCACAGGCACCACCCCGTCCGGTGGCGTCACCTCGTCCCGTTTCCGGTATGGCTACCTCTTCCCTGCGAATGGCGGTGCGCCACGCAGTATCCCGGAGAACGCCTGTGAGCCGGAGGTCGTCGACTGGGTCTTTCAGCATCGGAAGCGTGCGGGTGCGAGCACTGAGAAGTTTCAGAACGCACACTGCCTCTACCTTTCGATCCGCACCGGCCAGCAGGTCTACGGCGTGGTCGGCGTGCCCTGCTCAGCGAAGGCTCCTCTCGACGCCTTCACTTCCAGCATCCTCCTCTCCATCCTCGGTGAGTGCGCCCTCGCGCTTGAGAGCCTTCACAACGCTGAGGAGCGTGAGAAGGCCGCCGTACTCGCGAAGAACGAGCAGCTGCGGGCGAATCTGCTTCGCTCCATCTCGCACGATCTTCGGACGCCGCTCACTTCGATTTCGGGCAATGCAGACGCCCTACTCCACAGCTACCAGGCGCTCGATGATGACAGCCGAACGCAGATGATCACGGATATCTACGATGACGCGCAGTGGCTGACGGAGCTCGTGGAGAATCTCCTGGCGGTCACGAAGATCTCGGATGGCAGCGTGAAGCTGCAGCTCTCCGATCAGGTCGTGGATGACATCGTGGCGGAGGCACTCCGGCACATCGACCGCCACGCGACGGAACACCACATCACGAGCGACTGCGGTGAGATGCCGCTCCTCGTACGGGCAGATGCGCGCCTAATCATGCAGCTTCTCATCAACCTCGTGAACAACGCGATCAAATACACCCCGGCAGGATCACATATCGAGATCCACGCCTTCCGTGAAGCGGAGCATGCGGTGATCGAGGTCTCCGACGACGGCCCGGGCATCCCGGATGCGCAGAAGGCGCAGGTCTTCGAGATGTTCTATACCGGCAGCAAGCGCGTGGCAGACAGCCGCCGAAGCCTCGGACTCGGACTCTCTCTCTGCCGCTCCATCGTGCACGCACACGACGGCGAGCTCTCGCTCCACGACAACACGCCCCACGGCTGTGTTTTCTCCTTTACATTGCCGCTCAGTGAGATTAATTTAAATATGTAGACAGGGATGGCTGTGAAGCAGACCAGCGATGATGTACATCCATAGACATTGAGCTGCGACGAAGTAAATCATCAACCGTTCAAAATGTCAAAATCATGAAACATCCGCGGTGCACGGATATCAATCCGTGTCATCGTGCGCATATAAAATGAAATCTGTGAGGTGAATGATAGATGAATAAAGCTCTGATTCTCGTGGTGGAGGACGATACGCCGGTCCGGAAGCTCATCACCACCACGCTGAAAACCCATGATTATAAATATCTTTCCGCACCGGATGGCACGAGCGCCATCCTCGAGGCGTCGTCCCATAATCCGGATATCGTGCTGCTCGATCTCGGGCTGCCGGACATCGACGGCGTAGAGGTCATCCGGAAGATCCGCTCCTGGTCGAACATGCCGATCATCGTGATCAGCGCACGCACCGAGGACAGCGATAAGATCGAGGCCCTCGACGCCGGTGCCGACGACTACCTGACGAAGCCCTTCTCTGTCGAGGAGCTCCTGGCACGCCTCCGTGCGACGCAGCGCCGCCTCGGCTTGATGAAGTCCGAATCCGGACAGGAATCTCCGATCTTCACAAACGGCGAGCTGAAGATCGACTACGCCGCCGGCTGCGCCTATATGCAGGGCGAGGAGCTGCACCTCACCCCGATCGAGTTCAAGCTCCTCTGCCTCCTCTCCCGGAACGTCGGGAAGGTCCTCACCCACACCTACATCACACAGCAGATCTGGGGCAGCAGCTGGGAAAACGACGTCGCCTCCCTCCGCGTCTTCATGGCGACCCTCCGCAAGAAGCTCGAGCGCGGCGATCACGCTCAGCCGTACATTCAGACGCACATCGGCATCGGCTATCGCATGCTGAAGGTCGAATGAAAATCGTGCATGTTCCGCCAGGGGGCTCGGAGGACAGCCACTGAAAACACAGTACTTCGAAAACGGAAGAATCTAAAATTCCACCCATAAGAAGCACTAAGCCCTCTGCAATCACTGAGTTTTCTTTATGAAAACTCAGCGTTGCAGAGGGTGCTAAGGAAAAATTACTCTAAGTGCTTCTAATGGGTGGGATTTTGATTCTTCACGTTTTCTACGTATGGCTTTCAGTGGCTGTCCTCCGAGCCCCCTGGATCAAATCACATCAGCAGATCTATCCATCCGCCTCCATCTTCAGCGGAGCGCCGCAGTGCGGGCAGGTGCCGATCGTACCGGCGTAGTAGGTGCAGCCACAGTAGTCACACTTCAGCATCTTCGGCTTACCATCGATCTTATAGGTCCGGATGCCCTTTTTCTGTCCATCCAGATAGTTCGCACGGACCGCGATGGCCGTACCGATGAAGGCACCCACAAGGATCAGACCGAAGAAGAACTCAGCGAAGCCGCCGCCCAGGTTCTCGGCATCGACCGTGAAGCCCTTCGCCTCGTAGTAGGCGAGATAGTCATCGAAGGTCGTCGCCATCGCGTCGCCGACCTGATCCCCGTTTGCACGGGCGAGGTTCTTCTGAAGCAGATCGATGAGCTGATCCTCATCCTTCTTCTTCGCCGTCTTTCCGAGATCATCACCCCACATCGTATGGTAGTGGAACTCGTTGAAGCCGGTCTCCGGATTCTCCGCGCCGTAGCCGTAGGTGATCAGCACATGATACTCATCATCGAAGTTACAGATGTACTCGTTGTACGCGAAGCTCTCCATATCATCGTAGTCCAGCTCCCAGGCGGCATCGTTCGTAAACTCGACCGCCGGGATGATACCGGTGTGATCCCGGAACGCGCTGAGACTCTGATCGAGCCGGTCCAGCTCTGCATCCGTCAGATGCCCGTAGTCGTCCTGGATGAAGATTGACTGATCCACGTACTCCGGCACGACGGTCTTCTTATACCCGATGGAGAACGCGGAAAACATCGTGACGAGACCGAGCAGCATGATCACGATCCCCGGGATACCCGCGATGATCGCGAACACGACCGAACGGATATACTGCCCCTTCGTCGTCTCCTCGTGATAATTCGGCTCATCCGTATAAACGACCTTCGGCTCGTTCATCCGATTATAAATAACGAATGCTCTGCCGCCCTTAAACGGCGTACTGGAATGCCGGTAGCTCTTCGCACTGCCACCGGAGCCTCCACCGGAGCCTCCCGAATAACTGCTTCCACCTGAATGACTGCCGCCTCCTCCTGAATGTGGCATAGTGCACCTCCTTCTCAAAACGCATCAAACGATGCGAGCATTCCGAACCATCATAGATACTATTATTTTAACCGGTTCTACCCGTGTTTCGCAATACAAAAAGCGGCGCAGGCGTTACCGTTCAGACATGCTTCTGCGAAGCCGTACGGGGTCAGACCCCCGCGTGGCGTCACCACTCCCCCCTTACGCTATCCATAAGGGGGTCTGACCTCATCAGCACAGTGTCGGAAATTCCTTTTCGAACTCCGAGCTCAGGATGAAGCGGTCGATCATGCCGTTGTTGAGATACCACTCGTAGTCTGCACCGCCCTGCTTCGCCATCAGAACGAGCCGGACGCCTGGGTTCAGTCGTCGGATGATTTCACAGAGCTCGATGCCGTTCATGGTCGGAAGCCGGTACGCCGTGATGACCATATCGAAGGCATCTGGCTCCTTCTGTATGCGATCGATCAGGGCCGCCGGATGACCGTAGAAGTCGATGGTATTTTCGGATGCGCGGACGAGCGATTTCCACGTCTTCTGCCGCTCTTCGCGGACGACAAAAGCGATCTTCGCGATCGGTTTCGGATGTTTCTGGCTGTACATGCTTCCGGTGGCAGACGTTTTTCCGACCGTAACGCCCGTATTCCCGTCCGAGCCCCGGCGATCCACTGCATCCGCTCTCTGCCCTTCGGCTGTACTACGTTCAGATGCAGTGCGTGCATCCTCGTCATTCTCTTCATCCTCACAGAGCGGTATCTCCATGGTGAAGCAGGTCCCCTCTCCGAGCGTACTCTCAACGTAGATCGTACCGCCGATCGAGCCGAGGATGTTCCGGACGACGGACAGGCCGAGGCCGGTACCATGACGGGAGCCCTTCGTCGTATAGAACGGCTCAAAGATCTTCTGCTGTGCCTCCTCACTGATGCCACAGCCGGTGTCACGGACGCGGAGAATCAGATGTCCATGCCCGCCCATCAGCTCGATTCCGAGCTCCTTCCGCTCCGTCTTTTCCATCGCCTGAAAGGCGTTCTTGCAGAGGTTCATGAGGATATGCTCCGCCATGCCCTTTCGTCCGAGGATATAGAGCGGTTCCTCTGTGATGTCTGTATACACTGTGATCACCGCCGGTGCCAGCTGCTCGACGATGCCTGCTGCATGTCGGACCTCCTCCGTAAAGTTCAGCTGCTCCAGACGCACGCCGGTATCCTGCCGTGCGAAGGCCAGCAGCTGCTTCGAGAGGTCCGAGGCCCGATCGACCGATACCAGCATCTCATGGATCATCTCCTTATTCTCCGTCGAGATACTCGCATCGTTCTCGAGCAGCTCCGCGTAGATCATGACGGGCGTCAGATAGTTATTGAACTCATGTGCGATGTGGCTCGACATCATGCCGAGCGACTGGATACGCTGATAGTGCCGAATCTCCTCGTTCTTTCGGGCCACCGTCTCCATGCCCCGGTTGATTTCCTTCAGATACTTGATCTCCTTTTCCTGGGCTACTGCCTGAAATTGGCTCTGCAGCACGAACACCACGATGATCCCGAGCAGCATGATATAGACGAACACGATGCCTATCATCGTCATCATCATATCGTCGAGCGGCGCTGAAAGCTCCGTTACCGGCAGCGTCGAGTTCACGATCCAGCGCTCTCCCTGGATATAGATCGCCTGAAAGGCTACCACTCGCTGTATCCTCGGATGCGTCTCATCGGACCAGTCATAGGTATCGATTACACCGGTTCCAGAATCCTCGGTTTCCTGCTTCTCCAGCCACGCATGCAGGCTTCTGTAATCGAGCTTCGGATACAGTCGCTCGCGATCGTAGAGGGCGTCGAGACCGATCTGAGACTTCGCATGATGCATGATGATGTACAGGTTCTGATCCTTCACCACCGAATAACCGTTTTTTCCGATTTTGACCTTCGCCACGCTGTTTTCGTACAGCGTCTCCAGATTCATCGCGAAGCACAGCCGATAGGAGCCCTCCTTCGTATCGATTTCCTTCTGGATATACATCTCATACCAGCCCGTGACCGGTGAGATTTTTTTCCCCGTGATACGCGCCGCATGCTCGGTGTCGACATTGGCCTCCGAAGTCGCCGCGCGATCCGTAGCCTCGCTTCCTGTGCGCATGCTTCCGCCGGTCGTCGGATGGCCATCCGCTGTCGCTGCATCCGAGGAGCTCGCCTCCGCGTCGCCCAGAGAACGTTCCGTCTTCTCGTGTCCGATCTTCGTCACCATCGTCGACCGCCCCGGCGCATAGCGCGTCACCGTCCCGTCGGGTGCCGTCACCGTCACCCAGTTATACAGCGCGCCGTTTTCCTGCAGAAAGAAGTCCATTCGTTCACGCATGCCATTATTTCGGATCCAGTCCTCTGGCATGCCCGCGTTCCGATAGGTGAGGTCGATCTGATGGATCTTCTGCTCGAGATAGGAAGCGAGGTTATCACCCACGATACCGGCGATCGTCAGCAGCTGACTCCCCTCCATGGAGATCGCCTGCCGCCGATAGTTCTGGTAGTAGCGAAAACCGGACAGCGCCGCGATCATCGAGAGCAGCAGAAAGACGACCACCGCTCTCAGCTCTGTCTGTTTATTCGTAAGCCCGTTCCGGATACGTTTCATCTCACTCTGCCCTTTCTTCCTTCTGCTCCTGCTTCCATCCTGCACCCGCCGTGCGTTCGTCCTCCTCTCAGTACGATGAACTCACTCGCCACCGGGCCGGGTGATGTCGGGTCACTCCTCCACGGTCAGCATGTAACCGATGCCGCGCACGGTCTTCAGGTACTTCGGCGACTTCGGGTCCTCCTCGATCTTGCTGCGGATACGCTTCACATAGACCGTGATCGTGTTGTCGTCGACGACCGATTCATTCCACACCTGCGCATACAGCTGCTCCTTCGTGAACACCTGCCCCGGATGCTCCAGCAGGAAGCGGAACAGCGCCTGCTCACGCGCCGTGAAGTTCAGCGGCTTCTCATCTTTCAGGCACTCCATCTTCAGCATATCGACCGCAAACGGACCGCGGCGAATGCCGACATCAGACACCTCCTGGCTGTAGACCTGGCTCCGCCGGATCAGCGCCTTCGCGGTCTGAATCAGCACCGCCGTATGAAACGGTTTCGTGAGGTAGCTGTCGGCGCCGAAGCCGAGGCCGAGCACCTGATCCATCTCATCCGACTTTCCGGACAGCATCATGACCGGCGTGTGGTCTCCGGCTGCACGCATCTTCTGCAGCACCTCATAGCCACCGACCCGCTCCATCATCACATCGAGGATCACCAGCTGATATTTCTCTTTTTTCAGAAGTGCGAGGGCCTCGAGTCCATCCGACGCCTCCGTCACATCCATGCCCTCGCGCCGAAGCGCGATCCGGCCCGCGAGCCGGATCGCCTGCTCATCGTCCACCAGTAACACTCTGTTCATATATTCATCTCCTGTCATCACGGACTGACCTGCCTTTCTTCATTTTAGCACAAAAGAGCGAAATCAACACTGTTGCGCTGATTTCGCCCTTTCGCGTTTGTTATTTTATAGGAGTTTATCTAAAAAGATATTAGATAACATAGATGAATATACGGTGACTGCGTGATGACAAATCTGTCATTTCATCATTTCCCCGTCATTATTTGCCGAAGGTCAGTACGCCCTTGCGGTAGGATGGGTCGTGGCTGGTGACGAAGTCGAAGGCCTCCTGTGCCTTCTCCACCGGCCAGGTATGGGAGATGGAGCCACGCAGGTCGATCTTACCATCATTGATCATGTCGATGACCTCCTGGAACTTACGGTTCTGGAGGCGGCTGCCACGCACGTCGAGCTCCTTCGAGGTGATGACGAACTGGTTGACCTCATCCGGTCTGGTGGAGAAGCCCAGCGTGATCACGCGGCCGGCATTGCCCGTCGCCTGAAGCGCGGTGAGGAGACTGCCCTTGACACAGGCTGCATCGATGGTGAGGGTCGGGCCGTAGCCGCCGGTCAGCTCATGTGCACGTGTCGGTACGTCCTCCTTCAGGCTGTTGATCGCATAGGTGGCACCGTTATCGAGGGCCTCCTGCAGCTTCGCATCATCGATGTCTGTCACGGTGATGCTGTGCGGGTGGAACTGCTTTACGACACGGAGGATACTGCTGCCGAGCGCACCGCAGCCGATAATCATGACATCATCGATCTTCTCGATCTGAGCACGGGAACAGCACTGAACGGCGATGGTGGTCGGCTCGATCATGACCGCCTCTTCGTCCGTCAGCATCTCCGGCACCAGGTAACAGTCGGTATCCGGCACCGCCATGTACTCACGATAACCGCCATCGATATGTACGCCACGAACATGCAGATCGCCGCAGACATTCGGGCGCCCCTTACGGCAGGCATAGCAGTGACCACACGGAACGACCTGATCGATGATGACACGATCGCCTACCTTCACCTTCTTCGCGCTCTCGCCGACCTCGACGACATAGCCCACGATCTCATGACCGATGACACGCGGATAGGTCGCGGCCGCGTTCGTACCGAGATAGATGCCGACATCCGAACCACAGATACCCGACGCAGCGATCTTTACCAGCACGTTATTCTTTTCATCGATGACCGGCTTCTCCATATCGATGATACGAAGATCATTTGGCTTCACAACCTGAACAGCTTTCATACAAGTGTCCTCCTTAAGCATACTTCCACGCGGGTTTTTCCCGTGTTTTCTAAAATCCATGTGTGATTTCTGTTGAAATAGCATGTACATGTACGGAAAATGTTGATATTCCGTCGTTTCACTTACATACAAGCCACACCTATAAGCTAATCCAATTTGATGGCAGAGTCAATACCATCCGTACATTTCATCATTCATTCGTCATGATGCACAATTTCCACGTGCTGATTTGGTGCATACGTCCAATGCTTACACTTGGGCTCCGCATCTTCCATACAAGCTATTTGAAACAAAAAAACGGCGGATATGTACATCCGCCACGTTTATCTGTATCCTACTGTACAAAATAATCCGGGTACTTCTCGAGCAGCGCATCCTTCACCAGCTGATAACGGTTCAGATGCCGGTTCAGCAGGAAGTCACAGAGCTCCGGATCATGCTTCTCCAGCGCGTAGATCAGCTCCTCATGATCCTTGATCGTATTCTCCGGTACATCCACGCGGATGTTCAGGGAACGCAGACGGTCGTAGTGCACCATCTGCTCCTTGATGATCCCGAAGGTCCAGGTTTTTCCTGCCGCCCTGTAGGCCATCTCATGAAACTCATTATCCAGATCCAGAATGCGTTCACGATCTTCAGCGGCATACGCCAGCTTCAGCTGCTCCAGGTTATCGTTCATCGCCTTGAAACACTCTGCCGGAAGCTCTGCCTGCGCCGCCTGTCGGAACACCGCGGTCTCGACGACGCAGCGCAGAAAACGGGATTCCTCTACGAGATCATAATCGATCTTCGTCACGAAGCTTCCCTTCTGCGGCAGCACCTCCACGAGACGCGTACGTGAAAGCTCGATCAGCGCCTCCCGTATCGGCGTGCGCGACAGATTCAGCGCTGCCGAAATCTCATTCTCACTCACGATGTTTCCCGGCGGAAGCTCCAGTGAAAGTATGTTTGAACGCAGTACGCGCACCGCATAGCTTCGGGCATTCTCGCCCGGATATCGTTCCAGAATCGTCATCGTTTCTCATCCTTACACTAAAAAGTCAGCTTGTATGTAAGTTACACAAGCTGATTATAGCATAGAATTCCGGGGGCTCCAAAGTCTTCATCTTCCCCCGAGTTTCCTGTATATCACATCGATGATCGTTTGATCCGCCGGCAGCCACTGCACACTCTCCAGCGTTTCCCTCGTCAGCCACCTGGCATCCGCTGCTTCCTTCAGCACCAGCCGACCGGTGACGACCTCCGCCCAGAAACAGTCCATGCCGAGGTGGAACGTCGGGTAATCGTACTCGATTGTATCGATCAGCTCACCGACCCGGATCTCCGTATCCAGCTCCTCATGAATTTCCCGCACCAGCGCCTCCTCGGGTGTTTCCCCGACTTCGATCTTTCCACCCGGGAACTCCCACCAGCCCTTGTATTCACCATAGCCACGCGCCGTCGCGAAGGTTCGATCGCCATCGCGGATCACCGCCGCCACTACTCTTACCATCTTCATTTAATGCATCTCCTTTTGCTTTTTGGTCAAACCATCGTTCGCCCACCCCATGAAATCCGTGGCTTCTTGTATGCATTGGACTCACCCTAGCGGTGTTTTAACACTTAGAATCCTTCGCTCCTGGGGTTAACATTTTTTTATTGCATTTAATGTTTATATGCCGGCATAATTCAATAGAATTTCACCAACAAAATGATGTCGATTGTGCTGATACAAGCGCGTCTCCATGTATTCGCCACCAAACATTCTTCATTTCAGCAAATCTGCCAGATAGAGTTCATCCTTCTGATGCTTTCCTTTTAGTTGCTTATATCGTTTGATGGTATCCACCAGTAAATCAACTCGCTCACCGTAATAGTTACGGTAAAAAGCGGTACTGTTATCATACCGTTTTCTATTGAAACTCACTTTTTCTTTACTGAATGATTTCGGACTTTTCCTTGACTTTTCCTTTTCAAAATCTGCCTGTAGTCCCTCAGAAATAATCAGCAGCATTTCTAATTCCGGTTTCGTACAGTACTTTTCGATGTGCTTTATTTTTCCTTTGTATTCTTTCGGTATCTTCAGCTCTTCGTTTAACTTATCTCCGATTCTTAAGACATGAACATCGCCATGATAGAGATTCAGTGCCGCCTTTACCGTAGGATTGCTAGCAATCTGTCTTGCATGGTAAGGCACCAAGTTCAGCAAATCATCCTCTGTAAAAATCAGCTTAT
>ERZ1034980.1267-NODE-1267-length-15442-cov-59.238903_pt1 | contig 15442 bp, 10 predicted proteins | sample MGYA00520622_ERZ1034980 | MGnify/ENA primary metagenome ERZ1034980 (study PRJEB33766, sample SAMN09781791) | gut metagenome | biome: gut microbiome | host: Homo sapiens | place: Madagascar | study: EMG produced TPA metagenomics assembly of the PRJNA485056 data... | reverse complement strand
GTGACTGGAAAGGTTTTGATGTTTTATCTACAGAATAAAATATATGAGCGGTATATAGTTTTCAAGGCACGATTTATAAAAATTGTTCCCTTCGCGGGGCAGCTATTCCTCCATAGCTCAGTCGGTAGAGCACGCGGCTGTTAACCGCGGTGTCGTTGGTTCGAGTCCGACTGGGGGAGTTGTGCCGGTATAGCTCAGTTGGTAGAGCAACTGATTTGTAATCAGTAGGTCTTCGGTTCGAGTCCGAATCCCGGCTTTCAGCCTTAGCTTTCAGAGCTAAGGCTTTTTTAAACTGATGAATATCGACTCCTCGATATTTATATAAGATGGAACTGTAGCTCAGCTGGTTAGAGCAGTCGGCTCATAACCGATCGGTCCCGGGTTCGAGTCCCCGCAGTTCCACGCTCCAGGCCCCAGTGATGGGGCCTTTTTTCATTCTCTTAATTATGAATTATCTATGAATTGTCAGCAGTATCACTTGTAGAGTGCTAATATCGGTGTTATACTTCTTTTCGTTGTGAATAAAATACATCATCTGTATCGTCTTTCATGTCGCTGCCATACGGCTGCCGGACATGAAGCATGACGGTACAGGATGAAATCTACATAGTATAAGAGGTAAATGTTATGGCACAGAAGGGTACACTTTCGATCAATTCTGAAAACATATTCCCGATCATCAAGAAGTGGATGTATTCCGATCAGGATATCTTCGTACGTGAGGAGATCTCAAACGCATGTGATGCGATCACGAAGCTGGAGAAGCTGAGTCTCATCGGTGAGTGGACGAAGCCGGCGGACTACAAGGGCAGAGTCGATGTGATCGTCGATTCTGAGCATAAAACCGTCACCTTCCAGGATAACGGTATCGGTATGACGGCAGAGGAGGTCGAAAAGTACATCAATCAGATCGCCTTCTCCGGTGCAACCGACTTCATCAACAAGTATAAGGATAAGGCCAACGATGATCAGATCATCGGGCACTTCGGCCTCGGCTTCTACAGTGTCTTCATGGTCGCAGATCAGGTCGACATCGACACCCTGTCCTATAAGCAGGATGCAACGCCGATTCACTGGACCTGCAACGGCGGCACCGAGTATGAGATGACCGACGGCGACAAGAAGACCATCGGTACCACCATCACCCTCCACCTGAACGATGACTGTCTCAAGTACGATAACGAGTGGGAGATGCGTGAGATCATCGAGAAGTACTGCTCCTTCATGCCGGTCGAGATCTATATCACGAAACTCCCGAAGGAAACCGAAACCATCCAGGCGGATCAGAAGAAGGATGGTGATGTCGTCGTAGAAGAGATCCCGGAGAAGGTCGAGAAGGATGCCGATGGCAAGGAGACGAAGACACCGGCGAAGCTGAAGATCGAGAAGCGTCCGCAGCTTCTGAACGATACACATCCGCTCTGGGGTAAGACACCATCCGAGTGCACGAAGGAAGAGTATATCGACTTCTATCATAAGGTATTCCGCGACTATAAGGAGCCACTGTTCTGGATTCATCTGAACATGGACTACCCGTACAACCTGAAGGGTATCCTCTACTTCCCGAAGATCAACATGGAGTATGAATCTGCCGAGGGTACCATCAAGCTCTATAACAATCAGGTCTTCGTCGCAGACAACATCAAGGAAGTCATCCCGGAGTATCTGATGCTCCTGAAGGGCGTCATCGACTGTCCGGATCTGCCGCTGAACGTCTCGAGATCCCAGCTCCAGAACGACGGCTTCGTAAAGAAAATCCAGGATTACATCACAAAGAAGGTCGCCGATAAGCTGTCCGGCCTCTGCAAGACCGATCGTGAGAACTATGAGAAGTACTGGGACGATATCGCACCATTCATCAAGTACGGTTGCCTCCGCGACGATAAGTTCTGTAAGAAGATGACCGATTACATCCTCTTCAAGGACATCAACGGCAAGTTCCTCGCCCTGCCGGAGTGCCTCGAGGTCGAGAAGAGCGACGTCGACGAAGCCGCAGAGAAGGCCAATGCTGAGAACAGCGCTGCGGACGAGACGGCTGCTTCCACGGAAGATACAGCGAAGACCGCAGAGAACCGTGACAAGGCGGAAAAGAACAAGGTCATCTACTATGTCACCGACCCTGTTCAGCAGAGTCAGTACATCGCGATGTTTAAGAATGCAGGTAAGGATGCTGTCATCCTGCCGGAGCGCATCGATCAGCCGTTCATCTCTGAGCTCGAGGCGAAGAACCAGGGCGTTCACTTCCGCAGAATCGATGCTGATCTCAGTGAGGAGTTTAAGGCTGAGGTAAGTGAGGATGAGCAGAAGACCCTCGACGAGCAGCAGAAGGATCTGGAAACCGAGATTCGTGCCGCATCGAAGAAGGATAAGCTGACGGTAAAGCTTCAGAAGCTGACACAGTCCTCCATCGCGTCGATGCTTTCCATCTCCGAGGAGAGCCGTCGTATGAATGACATGATGAAGATGTATGCGATGAGCGGCATGCCGATGGGCGATATGCCGGTCGATGAGACCCTGATTCTCAATACCGAGCATCCGCTGGTACAGTATCTGATCGAGCATCGCACGGACGAAGCAGCGAAGGAGACCGTCGATATGATCTCTGAGCAGCTCTATGATCTTGCGAAGCTGCAGCAGTCCCCGCTGAGCGCTGATGAGATGGCAAAGTTCATAAGCCGCTCAAACGAAATCCTTCTTAAAATGGCAAAGTGACAGCTTGACGGAGCAGACGGCATCTAATATAATTTTGTTGTCGTTGTTCACAAGTTTCTCGGGCGAAAGGATTTGGGGATGAAGCACATGGCTGGAAACAGACATACGAATCACTTTTTAGCGATGTGTGCACTCGGATTCTCAGGACAGGCCGGATTCATCGGGCTTAGTTTAAGCTGTGAAATTAATAACGACGTTTATTCGAATACCGTAAAATAATAGAAGGGGGAACAGCATGCGCTGTTCCCTCTTTTTGTTGTTCATTACATGCTCACGCTTCGGCATGAGTTCACTGTGATGCCCTCGGAGGAGAACGTATTCAGAGCGGTAACGGAAGCCATGCTTCCGCTGATCAGGAAAGGAGTTTGCATGAAAAAAGTTGCGATCATCATGGGAAGTGATTCAGATCTTCCAGTAGTTGAAAAAGGCATCAGTGTACTGAAGGATTACGGAGTACCTGTTGAAGTTCATGTATACAGTGCCCACAGAACACCGGAAGAGGCTGCACAGTTCTCGAAATCCGCACGTGAAAACGGATTCGGTGTCATCATCGCTGCTGCCGGCATGGCTGCACACCTTGCAGGTGCCATCGCAGCGAATACCACACTTCCGGTGATCGGTATCCCATGTTCATCGAAGGTGCTTGAGGGTATGGATGCCCTTCTTTCCACGGTCATGATGCCACCTGGAATTCCTGTAGCCACCGTCGGCGTCAATACTGCAAAGAACGCAGCACTGCTCGCCATCGAGATGCTGGCGATCGAAGATGCAGCACTCGCGCAGAAGCTGCAGGATGAGCGTGATCAGAACCACGAGAATATCCTGAAGAAGAATGCCGCCATCGAGGCGCAGTTCAACAGCTGATTTCCGGATGCTTGAATATAAGTGTAAATGTAACTGTCTACCATCAATAAAAAACATCATGAGGGGAATTTATGGGAAAAATTAATGATGAGTGCGGCGTATTTGGTATGTACTCGAAAACCACCAAACCGCTGGCAAGACTGACCTACTACGGACTGTTCGCCTTACAGCACAGAGGACAAGAATCGGCCGGTATCGTCGTCAATGATGAGGGTGTATTCCGTTTTTACCGTGAGCTCGGTCTCGTCAGTGAAGCGATGACGAAGGATCAGCTCGACCGTCTCGGAGAGGGCCAGATTGCCTGCGGACATGTACGTTATTCTACTTCCGGTATCACAAATCGTATCAATGCGCAGCCGATCGTCGTAAATCATGTCAAGGGTCGTATGGCACTCTGCCATAATGGAAATCTGGTCAATTCCACAGAGCTTCGCCGTAACCTCGAGCTGGAGGGCTGTATCTTCCAGTCCACCACGGATACCGAGGCGATCTCGTATGTCATCACGCGTGAACGTCTGAAGACGAAGTCGATCGAAGAGGCGGTGACCAATTCTGTAGAGAAGCTGCACGGTGCCTTCTCTCTGGTCATCATGTCGCCGTCGAAGCTGATCGCCGTACGTGATCCGCATGGCTTCCGTCCGCTCTGCTATGGTGAAACCGAGGACGGTTCCGTCGTATTTGCCAGTGAGTCCTGTGCACTCGATGCAGTCGGTGCGAAGCTGGTGCGTGACCTCGAGCCGGGTGAGATCATGGTCATGGACCAGAATGGTCTCCGCTCCATCAAGGATCACTGCAAGACGGTGAAGCCGTCTACCTGCGTTTTCGAGTATATCTATTTCGCACGTCCAGATTCCATCATCGATGGTGCATCTGTACACGATGCCAGAATGCGTGCCGGTGAGTTCCTCGCAGAGGAGCATCCGGTCGATGCAGACGTCGTGATCGGCGTTCCTGACTCCGGCCTCGATGCCGCGGTCGGCTACAGCCGGAAGTCCGGTATCCCGTATGGTATCGGTCTCATCAAGAACAAGTACATCGGACGAACCTTCATCGCACCAGGACAGACGGAGCGTGAGAATCTCGTCAAGATCAAGCTGAACACGATCCGTTCTGAGATCGAGGGCAAGCGTGTCGTCCTGATCGATGACTCCATCGTACGTGGAACCACCAGTGCACGTCTCGTCAAGCTCGTGCGGGAGGCCGGCGCGAAGGAAATCCACATGCGTATATCCGCACCGCCATTCCTGTACCCATGCTACTATGGAACCGATATCGACAGTCAGGAAAATCTGATCGCCTGTCACCATACCGTCGATGAGATTGCGAAGATCATCGGGGTTGATTCGCTCGGATACCTCAGTGTAGAGAATGTGCTCCGTATCGCGAAGAATGATCCAAATGCAGGCTACTGTGCCGCGTGCTTCAATGGTCAGTATTCAACGGAGCTGCCAAGCGTCAGCGAGAAGAATCGTTTCGAAGAGAAGATTCCAAAGGCCTGGAGAGATGCACACACGGATGACCCGAACAAGAAGTGGAATCCGAACAGCGAGGCCAATGCATAAGCCACGTAAGGCCATGATGTTATTTAAGACGAAATATCACTACGATCAAACGATAAAGGAGTTTAGATATGAATACAAAGAGCTACAGTGAGGCATACAAGGAGGCAGGTGTTGATATCACGGCCGGCTACAAGTCCGTAGAGCTGATGAAGCAGTACGTTGCGAGAACCATGACCGAGGGTGTGGCATCCGGTCTCGGTGGCTTCGGTGGTCTGTTTGAGCTTCCGGAGGGCTACAAGCACCCGATTCTCGTATCCGGTACCGATGGTGTCGGCACGAAGCTGAAGATCTCCTTCCTGATGGAGAAGTATGATACCGTCGGCATCGACTGTGTGGCGATGTGTGTAAACGATGTCATCTGCTGTGGTGCGAAGCCACTGTTCTTCCTCGATTACATCGCCTGCGGCAAGAACGTGCCGGAGAAAATCGCGGATATCGTAAAGGGCGTAGCAGAGGGCTGCGTACAGAGTGACAGTGCACTGATCGGTGGTGAGACGGCCGAGATGCCGGGCTTCTATCCGGAGGACGAGTATGATCTCGCCGGTTTCTCTGTCGGTATCGTCGATAAGGAGAAGGTCATCGACAACAACTCCATGAAAGCCGGCGATGTCGTGATCGCACTTCCGAGCTCCGGTGTACATTCCAACGGCTTCTCACTCGTACGTAAGGTCTTCGACATCGACCATATCACGAAGGAGGAACTTCGCAAGCCGCTCGAGGAGCTCGGTGGTCAGTCCCTCGGTGAGACCCTGCTGACACCGACCGTCATCTATGTAAAGCCGGTGCTCCAGCTGCTTGAGAAGGTGACCGTAAAGGCCATCAGCCACATCACCGGCGGTGGTTTCTATGAGAATATCCCGAGATCCATCCCGGATGGCCTCGGCGCAAAGATCAAGATGGATGACGTACGCGTGCTTCCGATCTTCAAGCTGATCCAGAAGACCGGCGATGTATCCACGCATGACATGTTCAACACCTACAACATGGGTGTCGGCATGAGCGTTGTCGTAGCGAAGGAGGATGAGGCACAGGCTCTCGAGGTTCTTCGTGCAAATGGTGTCGAGGCCTACCACCTCGGTGAGATCATCGAGTCTGACGATAAGGTCGTTTTAGAGTAAGGAGAGTAAACATGGCAACATATGATGTAGCACAGCTTCCAGAGCTGCTGAAGAACAACGAGTACCCTGGCCGTGGCATCGTGATCGGCAAGTCCGCAGATGGACAGTCCATCGCCATCGCTTACTTCATCATGGGTCGTAGTGCAAACTCCAGAAACCGTGTATTTATCGAGGATGGTGACACCGTCACCATCTACCCGGCGGACGCAAGCAAGGTGGAGGACCCGAGCCTCATCATCTACAGTCCGATTCGTAAGATCGGTGATAATCTGATCGTGACAAACGGTGATCAGACCGATACCATCTATGATTTCCTGAAGGATGGCAACACCTTCGAGGAGGCACTTGAGACCCGCGAGTTCGAGCCGGATGGTCCGAACTGGACACCGCGTATCAGCGGTCTCGTGATGCTCGATGATTCCGACCGCTATAAGATGTCGATTCTCAAGTCCCAGGATGCAGAGGGCACGGACTGTGCACGCTATACCTACAGCTACAAGCTGCAGAACGGCCTCGGCCACTTCATCCACACCTACAAGCAGAACGGAAATCCGATTCCGACCTTCGAGGGTGAGCCGGAGCGTGTCGCGATCCCGAACAGCGCTGAGGAGTTCGCAGAGGCGATCTGGAACAGCCTGAACGAGGACAATAAGATTTCCATGTACGTACGCTATATCAATGTCGTGGACGGCAGCGTAACAAACAGAATGATCAACAAGTTCACCCAGGTGAACGCATAAGAGGAGAGGGCAGTGATGAAAGAGTTTGAATTAAAGTATGGTATGAACCCGAATCAGAAGCCGGCGAAGATCTACATGCACGACGGCTCTGATCTTCCGATCGAGATTCTGAACGGCCGTCCAGGCTATATCAACTTTCTCGATGCACTGAACAGCTGGCAGCTGGTTTCTGATCTCAAGGAAGCCACCGGTATGGTCGCAGCCGCATCCTTCAAGCACGTTTCCCCTTCCGGTGCCGCGATCGGACGGAAGCTTTCCGACAAGCTGAAGAAGGCCTGCTTCGTGGATGATATCGAGGGACTCGACGAGTCTCCGCTGGCCTGTGCGTATGCGAGAGCACGTGGCGTCGATCGTATGTCTTCTTATGGCGACTTCATCGCCCTGTCGGATACCTGTGATGCGACGACCGCTCGCATCATCCACCGCGAAGTGTCAGATGGCGTCATTGCCCCGGGCTATACGGAGGAGGCGCTCGAGATCCTGAAGACGAAGAAGAAGGGTAACTATAATATCATCCGGATCGACCCGAGCTACCGCCCGGATCCGGTCGAGCACAAGCAGGTATTTGGTGTGACCTTCGAGCAGGGCCGCAACGAGTACAAGGTGACCGAGGAGGCCTTCGCCAACATCGTGAGTGAGAACAAGGAGCTCACCGAGGAGGCGCGTCTCAACATGACCATCGCCCTCATCACCATCAAGTACACGCAGTCCAACTCCGTAGCGTATGCAGAGGACGGACAGGCCATCGGTGTCGGTGCCGGACAGCAGTCCAGAGTACACTGCACACGTCTCGCAGGTGATAAGGCCGATCACTGGCATCTTCGTCAGACCGACCGTGTTCTGAACCTTCCGTTCAAGGAGGGCCTCCGTCGTGCCGATCGTGACAATGTCATCGATGTATATCTCTCCGAGGAGTGCGATGATGTCCTGAAGGACGGTGCATGGCAGCAGTACTTCACCGAGCAGCCGGCTCCATTTACGAGAGCAGAGCAGAAGGCATACCTGGCAACACTGACCGGAACGGCGCTCGGCTCCGACGCCTTCTTCCCGTTCGGCGATAATGTCGAGCGTGCACGGAAGTCCGGTGTCAGCTACATCGCAGAGCCGGGCGGATCCATCCGTGATGACAATGTCATCGAGACCGCGGATAAGTACGGTATGGTACTGTGCTTTACCGGCATGAGACTCTTCCATCACTAATCACTGGGGAAAACATAATGAAGAACAAAACTAGAATTGCCGTGCTGGTCAGCGGCGGTGGTACCAACCTCCAGGCGCTGATCGATGCACAGCATCGTGGTGAGATCCCGGATGGCGAGATCGTCCTCGTCGTCGGCTCCCGTGAGGGTATCTATGCGCTGGAACGTGCAGAGAAGGCCGGCATCGAGCATACGGTCGTACAAAAGGACGAGCCGAAGCTGATCGAAACCTTACAGGCCCACGGCATTGACCTCGTCATCCTGGCGGGCTATCTGACGATCCTGGGCCCGGATTTCATCCATGCATATGCGGATCGCATCATCAACATCCATCCGTCCCTGATCCCGAGCTTCTGCGGCAAGGGCATGTACGGGCTTCGCCCGCATGAGGCAGCACTCGCCTACGGTGTGAAGGTGACCGGTGCAACCGTACATCTTGTAAACGAAATTCCGGATGGCGGACGTATCCTTCTCCAGAAGGCCGTCACCATCGAGGAGGGCGATACGCCGGAGATCCTTCAGAAGCGTGTGATGGAGCAGGCGGAGTGGAAGCTTCTGCCGGCCGCCGCCGAGCTGATGAGTAAGGAAATCCGTGAACAGAAGAGTGAACAGGAGGCATAAACGATGAGAATAGGCGTCGTAGGTGGTGGCGGACGTGAGCATGCCATCATCAAAGCAATCAAGAAGAATCCTTCGGTCGAGAAGCTCTATGCGATCCCTGGCAACGGCGGTATCGCAAGAGACGCCGAGTGCGTACCGGAGATCAAGGCAACCGATGTTGATGGCGTCGTAAAGTTCGCCGTCGAGCAGAAGCTGGATTATGTGGTCGTCGCACCGGATGACCCGCTCGTTGCGGGCATGGTCGATGCACTCGAGGCAGCCGGTATCCCGGCCTTCGGACCGGAGGGCAAGGCAGCCATCATCGAGGGCTCGAAGGTATTCTCGAAGAACCTGATGAAGAAGTACCACATCCCGACCGCGGGCTATGAGGTATTCACCGATATCCACGCCGCAGAGGCGTATGTTGAGACCTGCCCGATCCCGACCGTCATCAAGGCGGACGGACTCGCACTCGGAAAGGGCGTCATCATCGCGATGACTCGCGAAGAGGCGATCGAGGGCATCAAGACCATCATGGCAGAGCACAAGTTCGGCCACTCCGGCGATCAGATCGTCATCGAGGAGTACCTCGAGGGTCCGGAGGTCTCTGTCCTCAGCTTCACCGACGGTAACGTCGTCGTGCCGATGATCAGCTCCATGGATCACAAGCGTGCCAACGACAACGATGAGGGCCTCAATACCGGCGGTATGGGCACCATCGCACCGAACCCGTACTACACGAAGGAGATCGCCGATGTATGCATGGAGACTATCTTCAAGCCGACTATCGAAGCGATGAAGAGCGAGGGCCGCACCTTCAAGGGCTGCCTCTACTTCGGTCTCATGCTGACGAAGGATGGCCCGAAGGTCATCGAGTACAACTGCCGCTTCGGCGATCCGGAGGCGCAGGTCGTACTTCCGCTGCTGGATTCTGACCTGCTGACCATCATGCAGGCCGTCACCGAAGGTCGCCTCGCCGACGTCGAGGTGAAGTGGAAGGATGAATCCGCCTGCTGTATCATCGAGGCATCCGGCGGATATCCGGTGGCTTACGAGTCCGGCTTCGAGATCACGGGTGTCGATCAGGTGGATCATGTCTACGTCGCAGGTGCAGACCTCCGCGATGGAAAGCTCTATACCCACGGCGGTCGTGTACTCGGCGTCGTCGAGACCGCACCGACCCTGAAGGAGGCCATCGATCGGGCCTACGCAAGTGCAGCGAAGGTAAGCTTCGAGAAGATGCATATGCGAAAAGATATCGGACAGCGTGCACTGAAGGCACTGAGTTAAGGAGGATTACGATCCATGGTAAATAGAATTTATGTTGAAAAGAAGCAGGGTCTCCGCCACGAGGCACAGGGACTCCGCCATGATATCCGTCACATCCTTCTGATCAAGAACCTCACGGACGTACGGCTTCTGAACCGTTACGACGTCGAGGGACTGGACCAGGAGACCTTTGATAAGGCTGTACAGCTCGTCCTCAGCGAGCCGCAGCTCGATGATGTATCGGCTGAGCTCCCGAAGCAGGACGGTGCGTATGTCTTCGCCGTCGAGTTCCTGCCGGGGCAGTTCGACCAGCGCGCAGACTCTGCCGCACAGTGCATCCAGATCCTCACCCAGGGAGAGCGTCCGAAGGTACGTTCCGCGAAGGTGTACCTCCTCTACGGCGATCTGAGCGCGGATGAGATCGCAGAAATCAAGAAGTATGTCATCAACCCGGTGGAGTCGAGAGAGGCGTCCCTCGATACCTATGCAACCCTCGATGTGAAGTATGACATCCCGACCGAGGTCGAGACCCTCACCGGCTTCATCGATGCACCGAACGAGGAGCTCGATGCCTTCCGTCAGGAGAAGGGCCTCGCGATGGACCTCGACGATCTCGAGTTCTGCCGTGACTACTTCAAGTCCGAGCATCGTGATCCGAGCATCACGGAGATCCGCATGATCGATACCTACTGGTCCGATCACTGCCGTCATACCACCTTCCTGACCACGATCGATCATGTCGATTTCGTTGATCCGGAGCTCCAGAAGGCATGGGATCGTTACATCGCGGCCCGCAAGGAGCTGAACCGCACGAAGCCGATCAACCTCATGGATATCGGCACACTCGCTGCGAAGGTGCTGAAGAAGGAAGGAAAGCTCCAGAAGCTCGATGAGTCGGAGGAGATCAATGCCTGCACCGTAAAGATCAAGGTCAATGTCGATGGCGAGGATCAGGACTGGCTCCTGCTCTTTAAGAACGAGACCCATAACCACCCGACCGAGATCGAGCCGTTCGGTGGTGCGGCCACCTGTATCGGTGGCGCGATCCGTGATCCGCTGTCCGGCAGAAGCTATGTATATCAGGCGATGCGTGTCACCGGTGCCGGCGATCCGACCGTACCGGTACAGGAGACCATGAAGGGCAAGCTGCCACAGCGTAAGCTCGTGACGACCGCGGCCAACGGTTACTCCAGCTATGGTAACCAGATCGGCCTCGCGACCGGTCTCGTCGATGAGATCTATCATCCGGGCTATGTCGCTAAGCGTATGGAGATCGGTGCCGTCGTCGCAGCCGCACCGGCAGAGAACGTACGTCGTGAGGTTCCGGCACCGGGTGATGTCGTCATCCTCCTCGGCGGTCGTACCGGCCGTGATGGTATCGGTGGTGCCACCGGTTCCTCCAAGTCGCACAATGTGGAGTCCCTCGAGAAGGATGGCGCAGAGGTGCAGAAGGGTAATGCACCTGAGGAGCGTAAGCTGCAGCGTCTCTTCCGTAATCCGGAGGCAAGTAAGCTGATCAAGCGCTGCAACGACTTCGGTGCCGGCGGTGTATCCGTCGCGATCGGTGAGCTCGCGGATGGTCTCGACATCAACCTCGATAAGGTTCCGAAGAAGTATGCCGGTCTCGATGGTACGGAGCTTGCGATCTCCGAGTCGCAGGAGCGTATGGCGGTCGTCGTCGCGCCGGAGGATATGGAGCGCTTCCTCGCACTCGCACATGAGGAGAACCTCGAAGCAACCCACGTGGCAGACGTCACCGACACCAATCGTCTCGTCGCCCACTGGAACGGAAAGAATGTCATCGACCTTTCGAGAGCCTTCCTGAACAGTAACGGTGCCGAGAAGCACATCAGCGTGAAGACCGCGGCGGGCGAAATCATTGTCCGTCAGGTGAGGGGCAGCTTCGCCGAAAACTATGAGGCACTGGCCGAGGATCTCAACGTGGTCAGCAAGCGTGGTCTCAGCGAGCGTTTCGACTCCACCATCGGTGCAGGTACCGTGCTGATGCCGTTCGGCGGCAAGAATCAGCGCACACCGGTACAGGCGATGGCAGCGAAGATTTCCGTCGAGAAAGGCCACACCGATGACACATCCGTCATGGCTTATGGCTACAATCCGTTCATCACCGAGAAGAACTGCTACAAGGGTGCCTACCTCGCGGTCGTTGAGTCCGCAGCGAAGCTGATCGCCACCGGTGCCGGCTTCGAGGATACCTACCTCACCTTCCAGGAGTACTTCGGTAAGCCGGGTCGTGAACCGGAGCGCTGGGGACAGCCGCTCGAGGCACTGCTCGGTGCATTTAACGCACAGCTCGACCTCGGGATCGCCGCGATCGGTGGTAAGGATTCCATGTCCGGTACCTTCGAGAAGCTCGATGTTCCGCCTACGCTCGTTTCTTTCGCCATCACGACAGAGGATGCGAAGAACATCGTAAGCCCGGAGTATAAGGCAGCCGGTCATCCGGTGCTCTGGCTGAAGCCGCAGTACCGTGACGAGCTTCCGGTGAAGGAGTCCCTCCTCGCCCTGTTCGCGTACGTACACCAGCTCGTACTCGACGGTAAGCTCGCGTCCATCTACACCCCGACCTACGGTGGTGCCGCAGAGGCGGTGCTGAAGCAGTGCATGGGTAACGACATCGGCTTCGATTTCGCACCGAGCCTGAGTGTTGAGGACATCTTCGGCTATCAGTACGGCAGCTTCCTTCTGGAGCTCCGTGACGCAGCGGATCGTGACGCAATCTATAACGATCCGGCCGTGAAGGCAGCGAACATCATCGTGGCGGACCTCGGTGTCACCACGGACAATGCAGAGATCCGTTACAACGACGAGACCCTGAAGCTCGCTGACCTCGAGGCATCCTATGAGGATAAGCTCGAGAAGGTCTTCACCTGCAATATGAACCTCGACAAGGACAGCGAGGAGAGTGCTGCAGACGTCACGATTCCGGATTATACGGAAGAGGAGTGGGTTGCTCCGGCCATCCAGGTGGAGAAGCCGCATGTCCTGATTCCGGTATTCCCGGGCAACAACTGTGAGTATGATTCTGCGAAGGCCTGCGCCGATGCCGGACTGGATCCGGAGATCATCGTCGTACGCAATATGACGAAGCAGGACATCAGTGATTCCGTCGAGCAGGTAGCGAAGCGGATCGCCGAGTCGCAGATGATCTTCATCCCGGGTGGTTTTTCCGGTGGTGACGAGCCGGACGGCTCTGCGAAGTTCATCACCTCCTTCTTCCGGAATGAGGCAGTGAAGAACGCAACCATGGATATGCTGAACAAGCGGGATGGTCTCATGCTCGGTATCTGCAACGGCTTCCAGGCCCTCATCAAGCTCGGTCTCGTACCGTATGGTGAGATCCGTGATACCGATGAGCACTGCCCGACCCTGACCTTCAACACGATCGGACGTCACCAGTCGAAGATCGTTAACATCCGTGTCGCTTCGAACATGTCTCCATGGCTCGCAGACACGGAGCCGGGCGACATCTACAGCGTACCGATCTCCCACGGCGAGGGCCGCTTCCTCTGTGAGCCGGCGCTTTTCCAGCAGCTCGTCGAGAACGGTCAGATCGCGACTCAGTACGTGGATCTCGAGGGTCATCCGACCATGGATATCCAGTACAACCCGAACGGCTCCTACTATGCGGTCGAGGGTATCACCTCGCCGGATGGTCGTGTCCTCGGTAAGATGGGTCACGCAGAGCGCTGGGGCAGCGGACTGTATAAGAACGTACCTGGTAACTATGATATGGGTCTCTTCCGCGCCGCGAAGGAGTACTTCAACTGATACGATGCCTGTATGGCGATCAGAGAGCGTCCCGTGAGGGGCGCTTTTTGCGTGCTACTGTTCAGACGTCGCTCGGCGGACGACAGCCGAGCCACTCCTTGACTTAACTACGTTTGAGCAGTAACTTATGCGTCATTATGGAAAGTTTTGAACATCTTCTTCGCTTGTTGCCGTTAACTACCTGTGTTATAATGTGTGAATGATTTGACAAAAGTGCCACTAGGGTTAATCGGCACGGATGAAGGGAAATAGAAAATGAAGAAGAATACAAATATGGTTTCACTGGTGGTCATCGGTGCAGGTATCATCGTTGCGATCGCAACGGGTATGCAGTCCAGAAATGCGAACGCGATTCCGAAGGATGCAATCATCGCAAACGGAAGCGCACAGGGTATGGACGGCCCGGTCAAGGTCGAGGTCGCGTTCTCTCCGGAAAAGATTTACCGTGTGACCGTGACCGAGGCGAATGAGACGCCGGATATCGGAACGAAGGCGATCGATGCACTTCCGGGGACCATCGTCGCGGAGAACAGTCTGAATGTGGATGCGGTTTCCGGTGCGACGATCACCTCTACAGCGATTAAGAACGCAGTAGCACAGGCGATCGCCGATGCGGATGTCGATCCGACCACCTTCGGTTATGCCGGCGAAGCGGGCGCAGAGACAGAAGCTGCAGAATCAGAGAGTGAATCTGATGCTGCAGAGGCAGAAGCGGATCGTGCCGCTGATTCCGTACAGAAGGCGCATGATGCTGCAGCCGGTAAGACAGAGGGTGCCGCCGGTTATCTGAACCGCTACAGCGCAGATGCGACCGCAGCTGTCGCGACAGAAAGCACGGCAGACGAAGCTGTCAGCACAGAGGGTGGATCCGTGCAGAAGGCGCATGATGCTGCAGCCGGTAAGGTATCCGGTGCTGCCGGCTACCTCAACCGTTACAGCGCATAAATGAAAAGAGTGATGATGAAAGGTCGTCGGGAGCTTCTCCCGGCGGCCTTTTTCATGCTTTCGTAAGAATTCGAGCAGCGATTTAAGATGTCTGATCAGACGATATCAGGTAAAATGAATATAGAAAGTATGCATATAAGAAATGCCACTTAGGAAAGCACCGTTATTCGGTGGATCATGAACGCTCCGGGGGCACCACCCAGGGAAAGATAAAAAAATTCAGTATGTTTTTATGGAAATGTATGTGACGCCACTCTATGTACCCGGTGTATATAGATGAAAGGACAGAACAGAGGACACAGCATGAACGATCAGGATATCCTCGACCTTTACTTCGCAAGGTCGGAAAGCGCGATCAGCGCAACGAATGAAAAATACGGAAAGTACTGCCATACGGTTGCGATGAACATACTGTACAGTCACGAAGACAGTGAGGAGTGTGTGAACGACACCTGGCTCCGAGCCTGGGGTGCGATTCCACCGAAGCGTCCGGCGATGCTCCGGACCTTTCTCGGAAAGATCACCCGGAATCTGGCGCTGAACCGTTGGGAGCATGCCCATGCAGATAAGCGTGGCCGGGGTGAAACCACAGCGGCACTTGATGAGCTCGCAGAGTGCGTGGCAGATACCCGGGCGGGACAGCC
>ERZ1034980.1260-NODE-1260-length-15497-cov-17.072983_pt1 | contig 15497 bp, 23 predicted proteins | sample MGYA00520622_ERZ1034980 | MGnify/ENA primary metagenome ERZ1034980 (study PRJEB33766, sample SAMN09781791) | gut metagenome | biome: gut microbiome | host: Homo sapiens | place: Madagascar | study: EMG produced TPA metagenomics assembly of the PRJNA485056 data... | reverse complement strand
AAATAATTTCATTCTTAAAAAAAGAATATATTTTACTTTCGTTCTTGAAATAAGAATGATAAACTATATTTGTTCTTGAAAAAAGAATAAAAAATAGAAAGGAGACAGTAAAGATGGTAATCACCTTATCCATTGCTGAAAAAGTCAGAGTAAAGCGAGCGCAAAGAGCTTGGAGCAAGACAAAGTTAGCAAAAGAACTTGGTATTTCTTTAAAAACCCTCGCCAAAATTGAACACGGCGATTATAAAGCGCCTAAACGAATTTATCAAGCTGTTGTTAATTGGTTACTAGAAGACTATTAGGAGGCGGTAAATGGAAGTTATTAAAAAAGACCGAAGTAACTTCGGCACACTGGAAATTGATTTTTACTTAGACAAGGACAGAAATATCCTTGTCACGATTGAGCAACTAGCCCAAGGGTTCGGATATAAAAATCGTAAAGCGGTTGAGAAGATGGTTGAACGTAACCCATACCTGAAGAATAAGCAGTTTTCAGTTACCGACAAACTGTCGGCTACTGATGGGAAGAAATACGAGACGCGCTTATTCACTAAGCGAGGCATTTATGAAGTAGGGATGTTGTCCCGAACTGAAAAAGGGAAAATTTTCCGTTCATGGCTTTATGACCATATCGAAAAGATGGAGGAAGAAAATGCTAAGTTTAGGCTTCAAAGAGAGCTTGAAAAGCCCAAGCGTAAAACCTTACATGACAGTATAGAGACATGGGAGCTAGCACCTAAACACGCGCACCCAACGGTTAACAATTTGCTGCTAAAGGGAGCTAGTGGGTTGAATAAAAAGCAACTCATGGCAGAACGCGGGGGCATAAATGGCATTGATAGCTTGACGAGTGATGAATTGGTCAAATATCAAGCCCTAGAGGATATGGCAATAGCCATGATTAACCTAGGCATGAGCTACCAAGACATTAAAGCAATGGTATTCAGACAAAAAGAAAACGCACCACAAGGCGCGTGAGTGGAGGCAGTGGATGGAAAAAGTCGAAAACTGGAACGGGTATTCAATCCGATTTGTTGAACATAAAGGCGAATGGTGGGCAGTGCTTGCTGACATTGCTGGGGCGTTAGGCTTAAAAACAAAGTATATCAAAGAGCGACTAGGTGATGAGGTTGTTTCAACCGACCACGTCGCCGATGTGCTAGGTCGTGCCCAAGAAATGCTTATTGTCAATGAATTTGGCATTTATGACACAATCTTTTCAAGTCGCAAACCCGAAGCAAAAGCTTTTAAATTATGGGTGTTTGAAACCATAAGGCAGCTAAGACAAGCGACTGGTTTAGAAGGATTTGAGGTGTTCAGAATGCTGGATAAGGAGCACCAAAAGCAAGCGATGGTAAGGTTAAGTGAAGGGCTGGAACAAGTTTCCTCAAAAGACCTTATCAAAGCTAACACCATAGCAAATAAAGCCGTTTCTAACAAGTACGGGTTACCAAAGATGGTTAGTAAGTCTCAAATGACAGAGCCAATGTTGAAAGATAGAGAACCCCTACTGGAGAACACCGTTGAACTTATGTTGGTCAAAGAAAAATACGGCTTAAATATCAGTGTATCAGACATTATTTATAGCAAAGCAAACTAAAAAAACGCACCACAAGGCGCGTGAAAAGGAGAAATAAAATGAAATCAATTACAAAAGAAACAGTATTATTCACTTATGGTAAAGATGGAGCTCAAGAACAAACAGTCGCAGGGCTTTTGGAAGTATTTGACGAAAATATCATTGCTTTAGAAAACTTGCTTTCCAAAATGGGGGAAGAGGGTTCGGAATACTATGATGAGTTACAGGAAATCAGCTTTGGTGGACTATCATATTTGAAAAAAGCACTTGGCATTGAAGAATAACCAAGACAACAAAAAAAGCCTTTAAGTTTGGCGACAGCAAGGCTTTAATCACTTAACTAAAGACCATCAACAGGCAAGTCGAGGGCTTTAGGATATTTATTTACATAAATTATACCATAACTTGGTATAGGTGACCATTCAGAGGGCGCTAAACCCTTAAAACTAGCACAATATACAATCAAAGGAGCAACAAAATGACTAAAAAAGTAAATACAAATGAACTGGTACTCACAGCGGAACAAATTGAAGAGCAGGGCAGAAAAATCATGGACATTATGAAGAACCTTGAAGCCTTGCATAACTTCAGCAATACCATGATGCTACTCATGTACAATGGCACAGACAATGCTATTAAGCTATCGGCACTAAGTGACTTCTTATCCGCGGTGTACGACCAAACAGAAATGGCATACAAGGACTTGGATAAGGTGGCCGTCTTGCTACTGGAATGTGACAACCTTAAGAACTTGAAAGACTTTGAGGTTCGTTTTGGAGGGGATAAAGCATGATTTACGAGGAAATAAGGCTAGATAATTGGCAGTTGGTTGTTCTTATGGTTATCTTACTGGCTATTGGTTACGAGATAGCTAAAATTAAGCCCAAAGATAGCTATATAGAGCCTATAGAAGAAAAGACGGAGAAACTCCCACCCCAACACCGCAACCCCAACTATGGGGCTTATATCCAAGCACAAGGCAAGTATTACAATTAGGAGGCATAATATGAAATTATATCACTATTCACAATTTACCAACCTAGCTAGCATTAAAGAAAATGGCTTACATGTTGGTGCTGATAATGTTGTCTATCTTGCTGAAAGTCCTATGTTAGCAAGAGCATTTGCATATATTTACGGCTTGAAAGACTATGCACTGTTTGAAGTATCTGTAACACTAGATGAAATTAAAAAGAGCACAGACCACGACGAGGCCTATTTTAAGAAGCTGACAGGGGAGTTGAGCGCTGAATGTTATTCATGTAAGCGTGATATACCAGCCGATAGAGTAACTTTTTTAGGTTGCTATTCATTTTCAGATTAGGGAGCTGGGGATGGATAAACTTGAAAAATGGACTGAATTGCTTAATGGCGGTAAAGACAAGCCCACAAATTGGCTAAGTGACCAAGTTTTTAAAAAGAATATCGAGGCAATGGGGAAAGGTGGAGATGGTTGGGACGATTTTCCGCTATTCACTAGAAAGATATTCATTGCAAGCGCAGCGCGTGACTATGACAAAATTCATTATATTGCCGAGTTACTTAAAACCATACCAGTAACGCCCGAATACGAGCGAGCTAAGACGTTAATCCTTGCAGCTTTGGAAGAATTGCAGGAAGGCTTAAGAGATAACGTATTAGGCGTTATGGATAACCAAATACTTTTCCCAAACGATGAAGAAAGTGAGATTGACAAATGACACAGAGAAAATCATTACCAGTTACCCATAAGAAATTACTAAGGCTGTTACCAGTAGGGGCTGAAAGACCTGTTTTAAGTAAGGAACTAGCTAGCTCCCTGAATATGAGTGTCAGGGGCGTGATGGCCATGATTAGGCGCTTAATTATTGAATATGGTGTCCCGATTTGCGGAAGCCGTGAAGTCAATGGTGGGTATTACATCCCTCAGAATGACACAGAGCGCCTTGCTGGGATCGTTTCAATCAGAAATCAACTGACTGAGGAAGAAAAGCGGGTTAGCGCCTTGATTAGTGCTGACCTGAACGGCTGGAAAGACTATCTGAAAGAGGGTGACTAGATGGCATGGTTGAATGAACAGGCAGGACTTGAAATCAAAGCAGAGCTAACAGAAATAGCTGTAGAAGCGTTTAAGAACGCTAGTAAGGTTAAACCACGCGCCTTAGGTCTCATGACACAAAAAGAGGTGATGGATGAGCTGAATGTTACTCACACCACTATTAGGCGCTGGGAAAGAGCTGGGCTAAGACGATACACCCCTCCCATAGAGGGCGCAAAAGCAGTCTTTTATAGAGTTAGTGATGTGCTGGTATTCTTGGGGGTGGAAAATGGCTAGGTATCTGACACACCCAAGCTTGAAAGGCATGAAAATAGGGCAAGAAAGTAACGTCAAAGACCGCCGCCCAAGCTTTGAGCAGGTCAAACAACAGCAGCAACTAAAAAAGCTGAAGAAAAAGCGCAGAAAGGGGCGATAGTATGGTCATCTATGAAGCGCGTGGCTTTGGGTCTTTGCTTTATCCATTTAAGGGTAAGCTAGACCCTTTTGACTATGTGGCAGGATTTAAGCCTTTAGTTGTCCCAGAGGGGGCAGACGTTGGCGAATTTAAGCGAACTCAAGCGCCATATTGTCTAAGTGGCAAGGTGCAGGCAGAGAAAAACGGGACATACAGGCGCAGCAATGCAAGTCTTGTCTATCGTGACTTGATTTTCCTTGATTATGATGAGATAGAGGCAGGCAAAGACCTTACTAAAATCGTTTCTGAGGCACTTTTCGGCTACTCCTATATTATTTACCCAACTATCAAGCATACGCCTGAAAAGCCACGATACAGGCTTGTAGTGAAGCCTAGCGGCGTGATGGATGAAGCAACTTACAAGCAGGTAGTCAAGGAAATTGCTGACAAGATTGGCCTACCTTTTGACATGGCAAGTCTGACATGGTCGCAGTTGCAAGGCTTACCCGTGACGACAGGCAACCCAGAAGAGTATCAGCGCTATGTGAACCGTGGAAAAGACTATCCAGTACCAAGAGCAAGACAAAACCGAACAACTCAAAAGAATACTAGTCCTTACACGCCTAAAACAAGCGGTCAGAAGTCTATCACTATGCGCGTGATAGATACGCTTTTTAACGGTTTTGGAGATGAAGGCGGGCGGAATGTGAGTGCTACTAGGTTCATAGGCTTACTCTTTAACAAGTGGGTAGATTGTGACCTAGAGACAGCCTACGAGCTAACCACAATAGCAAATAATCAGACGGCTAACCCTCTCCCCATAGAGGAATTAGACCGAACATTTACCAGCATAGCGAAAGCCGAATTTAGAAAGAGGGTGTAGAACCATAGAAAAAGAAGAATTAAAAAGCCTTGAAAGTGAAATCTTGCAGGAGCGTGAGAATGAGCAAGAGCTATTCTTTGCTACTTTTAAGGGTATTAAAGGGCAATTATTTGAAGAGCTAGAAACTATTAAGCAGGCAGCCTATACAGAGGCTTATGAGGCCTTTATGGAAAGATCAGAGACACAGCTAAAACTAAAGAGCATTGACAATGATGAGCAACTATTCAGCGCTGGGGAAATGAAACAAGACCCACACAGCGAATTGAAGCGCTCAAAGATTGAAGAAGAGGCCAAAAAGGCAGGGGAAAAGGCTAGGAAGCAAGCCACCCCTAGCACTTCTCTAGGTGTTGCTGTCATGCTAAGAAAGTATATCCGTTTTGTTCGTATCAAGCCCGAAGCACAGGGGCAAAAAGCACCGCTATACTTTTACAATCCTGATAAAGGAGTATGGCTGGAAGATAACGAGTTCTTACAAGACTTAATAACCGTTATCAACCCACATACTACTGAAAAACAGGCATTTGACACGCTCTATAAGATTGCCCACCAGTCACCAACGAAGATTATTCAAAATCAGTACACAGTCATTGGCACGCGCCTTTATAATGCAAATACAGGCGAATTTGAAGCCTTTAACCCGTCTGTTATCGTGACTAGAAAGGTCAAGACAGAATACAACCCCGAGGCAAAAGAGCCAAATATAAAAGGCTGGAGGGTTAGCGCGTGGTTGAAAGAATTGTTTGACAATGATGAGGAGCTTTACAACCTTGCCATTCAGATTATTAAAGCAAGTATCACAGGGAAGTCACTAGAAAAGATTTTCTGGCTTTATGGTGAAGGTGGCACAGGTAAAGGGACTTTTCAGCAATTACTTATCAACCTAGTAGGAATGGATAACGTGGCCACTCTAAGAATTACAGAGCTGAATAAGAGCCGATTTACAACCTCTATTCTGCTAGGTAAGTCGCTTGTTATTGGTGATGATGTTCAAAAGGACGCAATTATCAAAGACACTTCAGACATGTTCAGCCTGACCACGGGTGACATTATGACCATTGAAGATAAAGGGAAAAAGCCTTACTCAGTCAGATTGGTTATGACCGTGGTACAATCTTCAAACGGCTTACCGCTTATGAAAGGTGACAAGGCAGCCATAGACAGACGCTTTAGGGTCTTACCATTTACCAAAATGTTCAAAGGTAAGCCAAACAAGGCCATTAAAACCCACTATATCAATGATAAGGCGGTGCTGGAGTATCTTTTGAAGCTGGCCATTGAGACACCAACACAAGACATCTATCCTAAAGCTTCTCAGTACATCATGGAGGAACACCATAAGGATATGAACCCTGTTCTTAATTTTGTTAGTAGTTTCTTCACGGATGAGCTAACCAGTGAGTTTATCCCTAACTCATTTGTTTTCCACGTTTGGAAAAACTTTCTAGAGTTTTACGACATCCATTATTATAAGGCCGAGAATGCTTTACATCGAGAAATCAAGAATAGTCTTCCAGAGGGGTTCACAGCAGGGCAGCGAATTATCCCCAAAGGGAGAGAGGGACATATAGGTTTTTATCCTAAAGAGGACTTACCGCCGTATGCAAAACATGACTACGCAAACGGACGGGCGACACCCGAGAAACGAGGGAAACCAAAGAATGAACGGGGCTATTGGAATGGCCGTGTCAAGAAAAAAAGAAAATAATTTTATACAGCGTTACACGGTTATTTAAAAACCGTATAACGAACCAGCTCTTTAATAGCAATACTTTTATACACTTTATATATTTTATACAATAGATATATATATAATATAAAGAGTATATTAAAAAATAAAAAAAGTACCTATAAGGGAAAATTTTTCTTAAAAACGCGCAAAACGCGTAAAAAGTATAAAACCCTTGGGAGACAAGGACTTTCAAGGTCGGAAAATTTCTAAAATTTTCTAACTTGTATAAAATCTAAAGCAAAAGGAGACAATAACATGCAAATTAAGCTATTTTACCAAGAGGTAAGAGAAAAGACCGCAGACTTTGAGCACAGGGTCAACACCTTTATGGCTACGGTGGATGTGGTCGATGTGAAGCTATCAGAGGCAACCTATGGCAACCATGAAGACGTGAACACGTCACAGACTTTGCAAGTGCTTTATAAGTGAGGTGATACAATGACAAATAAGGAATACATGGCACAAAGTGAAGAGGTAGCGCGTGAGATGGAGACTGTTAGGGCTGAGTTCATGGCGCAGACCTTTGAAGACCTGACACTATACGAGAAGCAGAGATACCTTGAGGTGGGTAGTCGTATCATGCAAGAGGACACGACCTTAAACCTCTATGAGTTATACAAGCACCCAGAGGCACGGGCTAAACTCTTTGTCTTGGTGGCAAGGATAGCGCTAGACTTGGATAAGAAGTTCCCTACTCAGTGGCGCTTAGATAAGTTTGTGGAGACCATGGAAGAACATTACACCAACATGGTCAAGGCTAGGATAGTAAGCACAGACAGGCAAGCAGTGAGCCATCTAATGCAGGCTATTGAGGAAGACAAGAAGCTGTCACCCGAACAGTACAAGAGCATTGCTAAGAGCCTGATAGTGTCTGGCTTGTTATCAGACTAGAAAATAGGACACGTTACATTTTATGGACGTGTCTTTTTTAAAATCAATTTTAAGCCGTGAAAAGCAGTCTCCCAGCGCTTTTCTGAGAACTTAAAAGATGGGGTGGTATAATTCTACCCCAGCACAAAACAAAAGCCACAGCGCTTAAACTAGCAGGGAATACGGAGCAAATAACCCGCCCCCCTATGTTTACCAGAGGAAGAGCCACGCAAAGGTGTCAGCTTACGTCGGACACCAATTTTTCAGATTTTTAGGTGGTGTCTTCCTCATGGTATATACTGATAGCACGCTATTGATTTTATTACTAACTAGCTATATTTTGGTATAATAGATTTACTAGAATTTGTTCCGCTTTTAGGAGGTCGAATGATGAGTGCGAAGACGAAAGAACTTGAACAACGCTTGAAGCGTATTAGAAAGCTAGATAAAGAGATTAAGGGGCTAGATTTAGAAATCCAATACCTAGATGATGGATTATTCGCTAGGTCAACGCTGACAACAACCAAGGTCAAAGGTGGAACACGCGCAGACACGGCAGACCGCTATAACAAGCAGATTGAGCGCAAGGAAGAACTAAGGCAAAAGATTGATAGGCTACTAGCTGAACGGGCTGAAATAGCTGACCTGATTGACCTACTAGATGACCCTATTCACAGAATGGTGTTGCGGTTATTTTTTATAAATGGCATGAGAGTAGACGAAGTGGGTGAGGTACTGGGAGGCTATTCTGATAGTCAAGTGTTTTATTTTAGACGTAAAGGTCTTGATAGTTTAGCTAAACTGGTTTAGGTTATGCTATAATGACAAGGCATATTGCTTTAACACTTACCGTCCTATGGGCGGTTTTTAGTTGATTATCACTTGCAAAATGTTACAATGTGACCCATAAAGGGGTGATAAAAGTATGAGCACAGTTACTGTTAGACTAAACCAAGAAGAAGAGATATTCTTCAAAACTTACGCCAAAATGACGGGGCAAAGTCTTTCAAGCTTATTCAAGAAAGCCTTAGAGCAGTCTATTGAGGATGAATATGGTCTCAAAATCTACAAACAAGCCTTTAAAGAGTACCAAGATGACCCTGTAAAGGTTCAAAAATAGCTGTCAATTTCATTTACAGAGCACTAAAAAAGCACTTCTAAGAGTGCTAGTTTCTTGCCTGTTGAACTCATTTTTTTGTCTAGTTTTTTGTCTAGTATTGATAGGTTTACACGCTTATTTATGTTTACACGATTGACAGCAAAATGCCTATTCAAAGCCTTTTCTAGTGTCAATGTTTACATAAGTTTAGGGGTGTAATTATAGCATAAAAATGATATAATCTTAGCTGATAATATACTCTAAAAGGAAGTATTATGAAAATTGTTGATGGTGTTCAGTTACATCTAATAAAAAATACTATTTTAAAAACCAATCATTTAACGTTTAGATTTTCGGGAGTTTTTTCTGAAAAAACAGTGGCTCGTCGCGTTTTGGTAGCTCAAATGCTAGCAACTGCCAATGCAGATTACCCAACGATAAAAGCTTTTCGTGAAAAATTGGCTTCTCTCTATGGCGCAAGCTTGTCAACCAAGGTGTCAACTAAGGGGCTGGTACATATCGTTGATATTGATATTATCTTCATTAAAGATAAATATGCCTTTACAGCTGAGAATCTCTTGGAAGAGGTGATCACGTTTTTAGAAAGTATCTTATTTGCACCGCTGGTGTCAGTGGCCCAGTATCAATCTAAAATCTTTGATACTGAAAAATTAAATCTCATTCATTATTTGGAGACAGACAAAGAAGATAGCTTTTACAGTAGTGAATTGGCTCTACGCAAGCTATTTTATAGAAATCCCACCCTACAACTGTCTAAATATGGTGACGCTGAGCTTGTTACCGCAGAGAATTCTTTTACAGCTTATCAAGAGTTTCAAAAGATGTTGTCGGAAGATCAGTTGGATTTGTTTATTGCAGGTGAGTTTGATGATTACAGGATGTTGCAGGTAGTCAATAAAATGCCTTTTGAACCAAGGCAGGTCAATCTGACTTATTATTACCGACAAGATTATCAAAATGTCACCCGTGAGCTCTTGGACAAGCGTCCAGTTAATCAGTCTATTTTGCAACTTGGTTTTCATCATGAGCTTAGACCTCAAGATGATGATTATTTTGCACTGGTTGTGCTAAATGGCTTGCTCGGTTCATTTGCGCATTCTTTATTGTTTACAGAAATTCGAGAAAAAGAAGGACTGGCTTATACTATTGCCAGTCACTTTGATAGCTTTACAGGTTTGTTTACAATCTACGCTGGACTCGATAAAGAGCAACGCAACCGATTAGCGAGGTTAATCAATAAACAATTAGCAGATGTGCGATCAGGGAAATTTTCGATGGCCCTGGTCGGACAAACTAAAGAAATGTTAAAGACCAACCATCGCTTGTTGACGGATAATGTTAAATTTTTAATTGAACAGGCTTATAACGCCATGTATTTAGAAGGCATTCCTTCAACGGAAGAATGGTTGAACGGTGTTGATGTTGTAACGAAAAGTCAGTTGATGCGAGTAGCTGCTAGCCTGAAATTGCAAAGTCTTTACTTTTTAGAAGGAAATGAAGCATGATGTCTTATAATTACCCGACCATCGCAGAAACTCTTTATGTCAATCAATTACCAAATGGAATGATGGTCTATCTCATCCCTAAAAAACATTTTATGGAAACGACTGGGGTTTTGACAAGTCGTTTTGGCTCACTTGACAATAAGTTTACAGCAATGGGACAAGCCTACCAGTATCCAGAAGGGGTGGCTCATTTTTTAGAACATAAACTATTTGAACTATCAGAAGGTCTAGATGCTGCAACGGAATTTACAAAATTGGGTGCAGAGAGCAACGCCTACACCACCGTCGATAAAACAAGTTTTTATTTTTCAACGACAGGGAATCTTTCAGAAAGTCTAGCGCTTCTGCAAGAATTTGTCATGTCAACGCACTTGACAGAAGAGTCTGTTGAGCGTGAAAAAGAAATTATTGGTCAAGAAATCGAAATGTATCAGGATGATGCTGATTTTCGTCTATACCAAGGTATTCTAGAAAATCTTTTTCCCAAAACAGCTTTGGCGGAGGATATTGCAGGAAGTCGAAATTCTGTCAATCAGATTTCAGTTAAGGATTTAGAAGAAAATCATCAGTTTTTCTATCCCCCTTCTAATATGGAATTAGTTCTGGTAGGAGATTTTGAACCAGAGCAGATAATTGAAGAAATCAAGATCCAACAAAACAAGGCTGAGCAAAGAGAATTTTTGCCACTTGAGCGACAGGCGATTGTTTATCATTCGGTTATCAAAAATCGTTCGATGCATATGGATGTGTCACTTTCTAAGTTGGCAGTCGGTTATCGCGGTCCGAAACCTGATGGTGGTCGTTCATTATTAGAACAAAAGCTGAGCTTACAACTATTTTTTACCATGCTGTTAGGCTGGACATCTGAGACCAATCAGGCTTGGTATGACAGCAGGCAAATTGATGATTCTTTTGATTTAGAGATAGAGGTCAAGGAGGAGTATCAGTATTTGATTATTTCCCTTGATACGATTGAACCCATTGCTATGGGGACACGCTTGAAGCAATTTTTGACTCACTTTGAGCGTTCTAAGGATTTGACGGAAGCTCATTTTCAGTTGTTGAAGCGTGAATTGTATGGTGACTTCTTACGTAGTCTGGATTCTGTTGAGCATTTAGCTATGCAATTTGTGACCTATCACTTGGGTGAGGAAACTTATTTTGATGTACCTAAACTCATAGAACAATTGACTTTAGAGCAAGTTGTAGCGGTTGGTCGCGAGTTTTTAGCGTCAGCTGATGTCACCGATTTTACGATCTTTCCAAAATAATCGAAATTACTCCCATTTTTTGCTATAATAGAAGAGATAATTATTATAAATTAAAAGGAATTAAGATGGTAGAAAAAACGATAGGTGATCTCTTAAGAGAGAATCGGGTAAAGTCGCATTTGACTTTAAGCGATATCGAAGAGCGTTCAGGTATTCCTTCTCATTATTTATTGGCCTTAGAACTTGATCAATTTACAATCCTTCCTTCAGAATCTGTAGAGAGTTGTTTATTGAAGTATGCTAATTTAGTTGGTCTATCTCCAGAAACTATTTTAGCGAAGTATCGTGGTGAGAAAGAGACGCCCCTTCCTAAGGAAGAACCCAAACAAGCAGTTACCCCAGAGGTCACATTTCCAGATAAGGCTGAGGTCCCTCAAATTGCTGAAAAACCTGAAGCTCCCGTAGTTTCAGTCACTACTGAGGAGGAGAAGGCTTCAGAAGAAGATTCGTCTGAAAAAGAAGGCTCTTACAAGCCAATCACAGGGACGAGGTCAAGCCGTTATCGCCAAACGGAGCCATCCAAAGGTAATTCTTGGCCAATTGTTGTTCTGAGTGCAGTAGCAGCAGCTATTCTAGCTTTTGTTGCCTACACGGTTTGGACTCAAACTAGCCAAGGTCAAAAAATGACAGCTAGCTCTTATTCTGTGACGAGTAATCAAACAAGCAGTTCTTCGTCAACGGCTTCCTCATCAACTAGCGAATCCAGCTCTTCTCAAGCACCAACGATTACAACAGAAGGTAGTGGTAATCAGCTGATGGCAACGATTTCTGGAGCGACGGCACCTGTAGAAGTTTCTATTAGTTATAGTGGTCAATCTGGAAGTTGGGTTTCGGTAACGAACACAGAAGCTGGCAGTACAGAGGCTACCTTGAATTCGGCAAATCCAACTTTGACAGCTAACTTAGCTTCGGGGACAACTTCATCAGTTATTACTCTAGGAATGACTGAGGGAATTAGTATCACAATTAACGGTCAAACACTTGATATGTCAGCTCTGACAGTTTCTGACTTGACTTACATTACCTTAACAATTCAATAAGGGGACATCATGTTCAAAAAAGAAAATATTCCTAATTTATTAACGGTAGCACGTATTATTTTGATTCCAGTCTTTCTAATCATGACTTCAATCTCAGCGTCACTCCCTTGGCACATTGCTGCAGCTGTTGTATTTGCAGTGGCTAGCATCACTGATTATTTGGATGGTTATCTTGCTCGTAAGTGGCACGTGGTTACAAATTTTGGTAAATTTGCGGATCCTTTAGCTGATAAGATGTTGGTTATGAGTGCCTTCATTATGCTTGTTGGTTTAGGGATGGCTCCCGCTTGGGTGGCAGCAGTCATTATTTGCCGTGAATTGGCTGTGACAGGCCTTCGTCTCTTGCTCGTTGAAACAGGTGGTACGGTTTTAGCGGCAGCTATGCCTGGTAAAATTAAAACTGCAACTCAAATGTTTTCTGTTATTTTGTTGCTCTGCCATGTAACTCTAATCGGACAAGTGATGCTCTACATCTCACTCTTCTTTACAATCTACTCAGGATACGATTACTTTAAAGGAGCAGGTTTCCTCTTTAAAGATACCTTTAAATAAAGATGACAAATATTATTGAAGTTAATAATCTAGCTTTCAAATATGAAGAAAGTCAGGATTTTTATACCCTTGATAAGGTTTCGTTTCACGTGAAACGAGGTGAATGGCTGTCTATTATTGGGCATAACGGGTCTGGGAAATCTACCACTGTTCGTTTGATTGATGGCCTGTTGGAGGCTGAGTCTGGTCAAATTATTATTGACGGTCAGGTTTTGACAGAAGATAATGTCTGGGAAATGCGCCATAAAATCGGAATGGTTTTTCAAAACCCGGATAACCAGTTTGTTGGAGCGACAGTTGAAGACGATGTTGCCTTTGGGCTAGAAAATAAAGGTATCCCCTTATCTGAGATGAAAGAACGTGTTGCGGATGCTTTAGAATTAGTTGGCATGTCGACTTTTAAAGACCGCGAGCCAGCTCGTTTGTCTGGCGGTCAGAAGCAACGTGTTGCCATTGCTGGCGCTGTTGCTATGAGACCAGATATTATTATTTTGGATGAGGCAACGAGTATGCTGGACCCAGAAGGTCGTCTAGAATTAATCAACACCATAAAAACGATTCGTGACCAGTACAATCTGACAGTTATTTCCATTACACACGATTTGGACGAAGTCGCACTCAGCGACCGTGTCCTCGTGATGAAATCAGGACAAGTTGAATCAAGCTCAACACCGAGTGAATTATTTGCTCGTGGTAATGAGCTAATGACATTAGGTTTGGATGTCCCTTTCTCTATGCGTTTAATGCAAGAGCTGAATCAAGCAGGTTTGAAAATGGGAGACGTCTATCTTACAGAAAAGGAATTAGAAAAAGAATTATGGAAATTCATCTCAAGCATGTAAGTTATACCTATCAAGCAGGCACCCCTTTTGAAGGGCGTGCCCTTTTTGACATTAACCTTGAGATTAAGGATGGCTCTTATACTGCTTTTATTGGGCATACAGGTTCAGGAAAATCGACAATCATGCAATTGTTGAACGGCTTGCATGTTCCGACACAAGGGCAGGTTGAAGTAGACGACATTGTTATCACCGCCAAATCAAAAAATAAAGATATTAAGCCCGTCCGTCAGAAGGTTGGGCTGGTTTTCCAATTTCCAGAGAGCCAGCTGTTTGATGAGACCGTCCTTAAAGATGTAGCCTTTGGTCCTCAAAATTTTGGAGTTTCTAAAGAAGAAGCAGAGCGATTGGCTAGAGAAAAATTAGCTCTTGTTGGTATTTCAGAGGATTTATTTGATAAAAATCCTTTTGAATTATCAGGTGGACAGATGCGTCGAGTGGCTATCGCAGGCATTCTGGCTATGGAGCCAAAGGTTCTTGTTCTTGATGAACCAACTGCTGGTTTAGACCCAAAAGGTCGCAAGGAGTTAATGACTCTTTTTAAAAACTTACACCAGCAAGGTATGACCATTGTTTTAGTAACACATCTCATGGACGATGTTGCTGACTATGCTGATTATGTCTATGTGCTAGAGGCAGGCAAGATAGTCTGTTCAGGTGAGCCTAAGACCGTTTTCCAAGGGGTTGATTTTTTGGAGAGTAAGCAGCTGGGAGTGCCTAAGATTACTAAGTTTGCTCAGAGATTGGTGGCGCGTGGTTTACAATTAGAGTCACTTCCTATTACTATAGAAGAATTTACTCAGGAGGTGAGTCATGGATAAACTTATTTTAGGACGATATGTTCCTGGAAACTCACTGATACACCACCTAGACCCGCGCAGCAAGCTGTTAGCAATGATTATCTTTATCATGATTGTCTTTTGGGCTAACAACTTGGTGACCAACCTCATCATGCTAGCCTTCACGCTACTAGCAGTCCTCCTATCCAAAATCAAACTTTCCTTCTTCCTCAACGGCGTCAAACCCATGATTGGAATCATCCTCTTCACAACCTTCTTTCAGATGTTTTTCACTCATGGTGGTGATACTCTCTTTCTCCTTTGGATTTTTAAGGTCACGACCTACGGTCTCAATCAAGCTACGCTGATTTTCATGCGTTTCTTGCTGATTATTTTCTTTTCTACTTTATTGACTTTGACGACAACCCCGCTGAGCTTGTCGGATGCGGTTGAGGCTCTCCTAAAACCACTAGAGCCTCTCAAAGTTCCAGCTCACGAAATAGGTCTCATGCTATCACTCAGCTTGCGCTTTGTTCCAACTTTGATGGACGACACGACACGAATCATGAATGCCCAGCGTGCGCGTGGTGTTGATTTTGGAGAAGGCAATCTGATTCAGAAGGTCAAATCAATCATTCCAATTCTTATTCCTCTCTTTGCCTCTAGTTTTAAACGTGCAGATGCCCTAGCCATTGCCATGGAAGCTCGTGGCTATCAGGGAGGAAATGGTCGAATCAAGTATCGTATTTTACAGTGGAAACTGCAAGATACGGTCACCATTTTTGTGATGTTCAGCTTAGCAGCTCTGCTATTTTTTCTTAAATCAAACTAAAACGCCCCTAGATTGTACTGACCCCAAAAAGTTAGACATTTAATTTATCCAAAGGATTTAGTTCTG